>Ga0335078_10005753_pt1 | contig 18325 bp, 18 predicted proteins | sample Lox_Sample_32_FD_206711 | JGI IMG/M metagenome (GOLD analysis project Ga0335078, IMG submission 206711) | Soil microbial communities from Loxahatchee National Wildlife Refuge, Florida, United States - Lox_Sample_3.2 | ecosystem: Environmental > Terrestrial > Soil > Wetlands | place: USA... | reverse complement strand
AGCTCTATCGGCCGGAACCCGGTCCCACATTGGACCCACCATGGTCCCACCGACTCGGAAAAAAAGTCAGAGCAGGCGCGTATTATGCCTGCTCAGACCGGGTGCGCCGCCAGGGACTTGAACCCCGAACCCGCGGATTAAGAGTCCGCTGCTCTGTTCGTTTATTCTCCTTGAGCTGCTGTCAGATAATGCTAGCACATCCCGGGACCTGTCATTCTGTCCGGTTGCCCGCATCCGCGCCGCGCTGCCGATACCGGTTGGTGCCGGACCGTACCGGGGCATCCGAGCAACCATGGAGCAACCATCGGTGCACACAGGTCTAGACCAATTGCGGAATGCGCGATCGCTGCCGGCGGAGCGGACACTGGCGCGTGGTCCATCGGTTCCGGCCTGGGTCTTGTGTTCCTAGCCCAAATGCCGCTCCAAAATGGTGAACACGATTCGTAGTCTTCGCTCGCCGCCACGCCCATACAGGTATCAGGTGCCGTCGAGGGGGGCGGCCATGAGGCGGAGGATCTCGTCGGCGAAGTCCGGAACTCCCGCCCGGCTCAGGAGAGTGGCCAGGTCTCGCGGGGCGAGCGGCGGCCTCCTGGTGTGGGCGGCCTGCTCGCGGATGACCTGCAGGAGGGTGGGCGGGCTGAGATCGAGTTGGTCGAGCAGGAAGTCGTCGGGGTGGACCGCCTCCAGGCCCAGTGGCTTGAGCGCGGCAGCCGGGAAGTCCTTTACGTTCGCGGTGATGATGCCCTGCGCGCCGCCCTGGACCGCCGCTGCGACCACGTGCCGGTCATCCTCGTCGGGCAGTCGGATTCCCGGCTCGCGTTCTTCCCAGCCGGTGACCAGCGCGTCATCGAAGGCCTCCCGCATGCTGGCGAAGCGTTTGGCGGCATCGATGCCCGGGTGGATCTCCTCGATTGCCGCCTGCGCCTCGCCGAGGATCCGGTCCGACCACAGCGGGCGGTACAGGCCTTTCTCCGCGACGCGGAGCAGCGTGTCGGCCAGTGCGACCGGCACGAGCACGCAGGCGTCGAGTACTGCCGTGTAACGCGGCATGACTAGGAGGCACCCTCCTGGCGGGCCGTCCTCCTGCGGGCTTTCTTGAGCGCAGCGGCGTAGTCCTCGGGGGTGCCGCCGTAGATGCCCGATTCGCTGGCGTCCTCGGTCATCCGGTCCAGGGCGGCGCGGCGACCGGCGTGCTGGCGCTCGGTATAGGCGAGCAGGTCGGTGAACAGGATCCTGCGGTGCCGTCCCGGCTGCTCGAAGGGAATCCTGCCGTCTTCCAGGAGTTTGACCATAGTCGGCCGGCTGACGCCGAGGAAGTCGGCGGCCTCTTGGGTGGTCAGCCGCTGGGTGCGCGGGACGAGGGTGATGACCTTGCCCTCGCGCATGGCCTCCACCACTTCGACTAGGACCCGGTAGACCTCTGCGGGCAGCGGGACCTGCTCGCCGTCCGGGCCGAGCAGCAGCGCCGGCTCGGTGTGGTGCTCCAGGAACCGGCCAAGGTCCAGCAGCGCGTTCAGGTCACGCGGCGGGAACACAACTCCCGCCGAGGCTGTCGTCGTAGCCATCATGTCCCTCCTCGCAACCAGCATACCGTAATTCGAAAGAAACGAAAGCTATTTGTGCGTACCAAGCTACGCTCGCGTGACCCCGGCTGCGCGTTTGCAAGCCCGGTGCAGGGGGTTTTCCAGCGCGATGACGGTTCCGGTCTCGCCTTCCTCGGCTGTTATGACTTGGGGTCCAGATGGTTCTGATGCCGGGCGCCTTCGGTGCTCCGCCCGGCCGCATCGATACCGCCTTTCCGTAGCATCAGTCCAGCGCCCAGTTCACGCCGCATGTCGGCGAGGACCTGCAGGTAGGCGGTCTAGTGTCAGGGCGAGGCACTTCCTGCCCGATTCGGTCGTGGTCGTCGGCCCTTCGAAGGGGCTGAGGCGCTGGGATCTGCTCTTCTAGCATGGCGCGTGGTGGAACTGGACACTGCCGGGGAGGCACAGTCGTGAGCGAGTACCAGTACTACGAGTTCCTCGCGGTCGACCAGCCGCTGTCCGAGGCGCAGCGCGCGCAGTTGCGGGCATTGTCGACCCGGGCGGAGATCACGGCCACCCGGTTCACCAACGAGTACCAGTGGGGCGACTTCAGGGGCGACCCGCGCAAGATGATGGAGCAGTACTTCGACGCTCATATGTACTTTGCTAACTGGGGGACGCGGCGGCTGATGCTCCGGGTACCGCGTGCGGCGCTGGATACCAAGACCGCTGAGCAGTACTTCTACGGGGACACCGCCGCCTCGTTCACAGTGGCCGGCGAGCACTTGATCATCGACCTTTACGCCGACCGTGAACCCGACGACTACTGGGAAGAAACCCCCGATCTCGGGTCCATGGTTGGCGTGCGCTCCGAACTCATCGCGGGAGACTGCCGGCTGCTGTACCTGGCCTGGCTGTTCGCGGTCCAGCACGATGAGGTAGACGATGACGCCACCGAGCCGCCGGTGCCGGCGGGGCTCGCGGAGCTGAGCGCGCCGCTGGAGGCCGTCGTCGAGTTCCTGGAGATCGAAGAAGATCTCATCGATATCGCGGTGGAGGCCAGCTCGGACCTAGGCGAGGACGAGCCGGGCGGGATCGGCGAGTGGATCGCGTCGCTTCCCGTGCCCGCGAAGGACGAGCTGCTCGGGCGGGTCGCGTCCGGGGAAGGCGTCCAGGTTCATGCGCTGCTACTGCGCCAGTTCCGCGAGAGCGGACCCGGGCGGCCAGTTGCGGCGGGTGCTCCCGCCCGGACCGCGGGGGAACTGCGGGACGCGGCCGCTGCCTACAAGGCGGAGATCGCGAAGGCGGTAGCGGAACGCAGGCGCGCCGAGGCCGCCGAGAAGGAAGTCAAGAAGGCCGCCGCGTACGCGAAGCATCTTTGACGACCTGTCGGTCCGGGAGGCCTCAGCCTGGGTGCGGGCAGCGGCTCTGATCGAGACGAAGACCCAGCGTGACTACGATACGGCCGTGACGCTGCTGTGTGACCTGCGGGCGCTGGCCGGGCGGAACGGCAGCCTGGAAGTGTTCACCGAGCGGATCGACGACCTGCGCAGGCAGCATCAGCGTAAGCCCAGCCTGATGGAACGCTTCGACGCGGCGGGCCTGGCTTGACTCTGTACCTCGTTCCCGCCGCCGCTGCCGGCCGTGATCAATATCCGCTTTACGCTTGGAGTTGCTCCCGGGGTGCCGGGGGCGCTGTGCTGGCGCTTGGGGTGTACGGAAGCCTGCGGGGGTCGGGGAAGCCGAGGCTGGTGTAGCCGGGTGCGCGCTTGGCGAGGGATGAGGCGAGGACGCCGGTGAGCTCGTCGTGGTAGTCGTGGACCTCGGCGGTGGCCTTCCCGTCGTAGGGGCGGAGGATCCGGCCGGCGTACTGCAGGAGGCTTCCCTTCTGCGCGACGGGCGCGGCGAGGAAGAGAGTGTCCAGCGGAGGGCAGTCGAATCCTTCCCCGGCGTAGGAGCCGGTGGCGATCGCGAGCAGCGGCGGACCGCCGGGCTGAGGCTGGAGGCGGGCCAGCGCGGCGCCCCTCTGCCTGGCGCCCATGCCGCCGCGCAGCACGACGGGGTCATGACCGAGTTTGCGGAGTGCGTTGGCGATCTTGTCCAGGTGCGTGGTCCAGGTGGTCAGGACCAGGCAGTTCCTGCCCTGAGCGAGGGCGGTGGCCACGTCGGCGGTTACTTGCCGGGTCCGCTCGTCGTCGGCGATGAGGTCCTTGTAGATGACGCTCATCCCGCCCGGGGTTCTGGGGCTGGCGTCCCCGCTGTAGCAGTACCGGGTCCGGTGTAGGTGCAGGAGAGGAGCAGGCCGCCCGCCGGGCGCGCTCCCAGGGATCATGCCGGCACCGTCGGCTGCCTCGCGGGGACTGGTGATGGTGTGGCGGACGGGGCCGAGGTACATGTGGATGAGGTCGTCGAGCTTGTCGCGCCGGTACGGGGTGGCGGTCAGGCCGAGCCAGCGGCGGACCGGGATCTGCTTGACGGCCTGCTCGAAGGCTGCTGCCGGGACGTGGTGGCACTCGTCGGCGATAATCAGCCCGTAGGTGGCGGTGAGGTCGGCGATGTCGTCCCGCCGCGAGAGCGTCTGCAGGGTGAGGACGTCGATCGTCCCGCGGAGCTTCGCCCGGCCGCCGCCGAGCTGCCCGGCCTTGACGCCGAGGAACTCGGCGATCCGTGCCCGCCACTGGTCGGCGAGCGTTTTGCGGTCGACTAGGACGAGCGTGGAGACCTGGCGCGCAGCGATGACCGCGCAGGCCATCACGGTCTTCCCCGCCCCTGGCGGCGCGACCAGCACGCCCAGGTCATACCGTGTCAGTTCCGCGACCGCGCCGCGTTGAGTGCCGGTGAGCGTAGCCGTGAAGGTGAACTCCTGCCCCGCTCCCTCGGCGCGCTCGTCGGTGATGTCGAGGCGGCTGCCGGCTTGGGCGGCGAGGCCGGAAACGGTGTCGAGCATGCTGCGGGGCAGAATGAGGCCGCCGTCGAGGGTCTCGTCGTAGCTGTGCAGGAACCGGGGGATGTTCCAGGTGGAGGCGCGCATCCGCTGCCGCTCGTAGAACAGCGGGTTGTGCATAGACGCTGCGTGCCGCAGCGTCGCGGCCAGCCCCGGCGTAAGCTCGGCCTGCTCGACCCGGATCCCGGCGCCGAGCCGGGCGTGCAGGACTTCCGGGGCCTGCTGGCGGATCTCGGTGGAGCCGGGAGCGCGCAGCCGGGTGGCCTCGGCGGCGACCGTGATTTTCCCGGCCTTGTCGGCGGCGCGCCTGACCTCCTGCGGGCTCATCCGCCCGAGCGTGGACAGGTAGGCCCACTGGTCCTTGTGCGGTTCCAGGCTCTCGGTGTCCAGGAAGACAGTCGCGCCCTTGTCCCGGGCGGGCTTGAACAGCGGGGCCGCGATCAGGTTGCCGACCCCGCCGGACGGGAGCAGGTCCTGGGACGGGAAGAGCCGGTCGTAGCTGGCCAGGCTCATCCGGCCGCGCAGCGACATCGCCTCCCGCAGCAGCCCGGTCCCGAGCCGCCGGGCCGTTTCGGCCGGGACCGGGGAAGTGAAGAACACCCAGGCGTGTGCCCCGGTGCCGGAACGGGACGCCTCGAGGGCGACCGGGACCTGCAGCGCACGGCCCGCCTTCACGTACATGAACGCGTCGAACAGCGCCTCTTCCTTGTCGAAGTCGGCTGCCAGCCACCAGCACCTGTCGCCGTCCAGAAGCGGGTACAGCCCGACGTGCACCTCGCCCCGCAGGTGGGACTCGATGACTTTCGCGGTCAGCGGGAGGTAGCCGCGGTCCTCGTGCCGGACGCCCTTGCGCCACGTGCCGCGCACGGCGGGGATCCAGCCGTGCTTGCCGGTGTGCGGGTTGTCCCAGCGGGTCGCGTAGATATCGGTGCGCGCCGCGAACAGCGCGCCGAAGAACGCCACCTTCGCCGCCTCCGGCGACCGGTTATGCACCAGCCCTGGCGGCGCCTCGAAGAACGCCGCCTGCCCGGGGGCAGCTGGAGCCGCCTGCTCCGGGGTCATCTTCAGCAGGTTGCGCAGCCGGATGTTCTCCGCCCGCAACCGCGTCAGCTCCGCCTCGACCACCGGCGGGCAGCGAAGCGCTTCCTCCATCGTGGTTTCGACGGGGTCGTTCACCGGGCGGCTTCGTTGAACCGCTCGGCGCGGAACCCGGAATCGTCACCGAGGTGGAAGTAGATGTGGCCCTCGAGTGTGCCGTCGGGGTTGAGCGCGGCCCAGCCGCGGCCGCTCGCTTCGTCGCCCTCGTCGGAGCCTTGCCACGAGAACTCGATCCCCGGCTTGCCGTCGCGATCCGCGGCCCGGCAGTCGAGTTCTCCCGTCACCACGATGAAGCCCAGGCTGCCGAGGCCGTCCTCACCGAACTCGATGAAGCCGGGCTGGACTAGGTCGATGGCCTCCTGGTCCCAGTTGTCCATCTCTGTGATACGCCACCGGCCAGTGATGCTCGCACTCTCGGACATGCGACGAGACTAGCGGCCCGAGGGGCTGCCGCAGACGGGGTTCTTGCTGCGCGTCAGGTAGTTCGTAGCCCTTCAGGTGCCGTGCCTCGCGGAACGCGTACTGCTCATGGCATCCAGCTCTCCTCGTACCACGTCCACTCCGGGCACTCATCGGCCAGCGGCGGCAGCGACAGGTGCAGTCGCCTCACCTTCTCGTACACCGCGCGCGCGAGGCCGTCTGCGGCACCGGGCAGGCCCATCCGGACTAGCAGCATGTCCTCGCCGGTATCCTCTCGGCATTCATACAGCCCGAGCATGACGGCGGCCGCGATGTCAGCGGCCGCCCGCCGGGCGCCGCGTTCCTTCCGCCAGGTGAGGTCTTTGATGTACGGCTGGAGGACTTCCAGGACCCGTTCCCGCATCGCATCGACGGACACCGGACCGCGCAGACGCAGCGTTCGCAGCCTGGCCGTGATCTCGCCGGTGAGTTCCCGGTCGTCCACGACGAGCAGCGCGGAGGTGATCTCCTCGGCTTCGGCGGCCAGCTCAGGATGCCGGAGGAGCAACTCGGCCAGCAGGACAGACCGCTCGTCATCAGACAGCCGCCGCTTCCAGGAACCCACGGCACCATAGTGACACCTGTGGGGTGCCAGAAGCCTGCATGTCCTGTGACCTGCGGCGACGGCAGGGCCAGCCGTACGGCATCATGGCCATCTGTGTCCCTCCGACTGCTCTATCTCATGTTCGTCGGGGTCTGTGGCTGGTTGGTCCTGCTCGGCCGGTCTTCGGCCTCTAAGGACGCCGAGCTGCTTGTGCTGCGGCGCGAGGTCTCCGTCCTGCGCCGCGCGAATCCCCGGCCCCGGCTCGACTGGGCAGACCGCGCCGTCCTCGCCGCGCTGATCCGGCTCCTGCCGGCAAGGTTGCGTGCTCACCGGCTGGTCACCCCAGGTACCGTCCTGCGCTGGCACCGCCGCCTCATCGCCCGCAAGTGGACCTATCCGCACAGGTCGGGGCGGCCGCCGTTCAGTACTGAGGTGGCCGCGCTGATCGAGCGGCTCGCCACCGAGAATGACGGCTGGGGCTACAAGAGGATCCAAGGTGAGCTGCTCAAGCTCGGCCACCAGGTCAGCGCATCCACGATCCGCCGGATCCTCAAGACCCTGAAGATCCCTCCTGCGCCGCGACGGAGCACCGAGACGACCTGGCGGAAGTTCCTGCACGCACAGGCAGCCACGATGCTCGCGGTCGACTTCTTCCACGTGGACTGCGCGGTGACCCTGCAGCGCCTGTACTGCTTCTTTGTGATCGAGATTGGCTCCCGGTACGTGCACATCCTCGGCGTCACCGCGAGCCCGGACGGGCCGTGGACCGTGCAGCAGATGCGCAACCTCTTGATGGATCTAGGTGATCGCGCCGCGGACTTCCGGTTCCTGGTCCGCGACCGGGCCGGGCAGTTCACCGAGACGTTCGACGCAGTCTTGGCCGACGCCGGCATCGTGGCCGTGAAGATCCCGCCCCGCAGCCCGCGCGCGAATGCCTACGCGGAAAGGTTCGTGCTCACCGCCCGGACGGAGGTCACCGACCGGATGCTGATCTTCGGCCAACGGCACCTACGGTCGGTCCTGGCCGAGTATGAGGCCCATTACAACGGACGACGTCCCCATCGCAGCCGCCAACTCCGCCCGCCCAGGCCCGATCACCCAGTCGCAGACCTTTCCCAGGAACGGATCACGCGTCGGCCCGTCCTTGGTGGCCTCGTCAGCGAATATGAGCGAGCCGCCTAAAGCCTAGGTCAGGGCTGATGGCCGAGTTTTGGAACCCCACAGGCTCGGCAGCATCCGGCGCACGCTGCCGCCGTCCCCAGCAGAGCCCATTAGCTCTGCCGGAAGCGCCGACGGACGGAAGTGCCCCAGCGGATTACCGGCTTTGAGTGCCGGCGGCAGCCTGCGCTGCCGCCCGGAAGCGCATGGCCGCTGTCCGCGTACCCATGGCAGGCAACCGGACAGCCGAGGCATCAGCGCCACCGGCGCAGCCGCCATGCGAGTGTCGTTTACCAGCAGGTTGCACTGAGCGTGACGGCATCGGAATGGGGGGCGCCGGGCGCGCTGTCGGCCTCCGTGCGAGAGGTCTAGACCATTGGTCTAGCGCGTCCAGGGCGGCACCGGCAGGGCGCGGCGGCGCCGTTCGGGCGCGATTGCCGCCGCGCCAGGCGCCGGACGGGCCGTTTCTGACAAGGCCCGGATTGCGGGGTCCGTGCGCGCGAGCAACCACAGAGCAACCAAATGGACAAAACGGACACACAAAAAATGACCTGGAGCGGTAAAACCCCAGGTCAAACCGGGTGCGCCGCCAGGGACTTGAACCCCGAACCCGCGGATTAAGAGTCCGCTGCTCTGCCAATTGAGCTAGCGGCGCGCTAGCAACGTCCAGATGGTAGCAGGGATCGGCTACCGTCGCGAATCGGACGTGCGCCCGAGGGCGAAACCAACAGGCCCGGGACTACTGTCAGCATGAACGCCCGCAGGGACAGGCCGGGTCACCAGCCATCGAGTGAGAAGGTTCGGGTCAAGCCGGTTCTGGTCGGGCTGGTCACCGTGTGGCCTGCTGCGTTGTGCGGATGGTCAGCGTGATCGCGAGCATCGCGGTCGCTGTGCCGGCGGTCAGCAGGGGTGAGGGCCCGGCCGGGCGGCCGTTGACGAGGACGGTTCCCATGTAGTCGGCGGCCTTGACCTGGTTGACCGCCGCGTACCACAAGATGACGTAGAGCGCCTGGAACATGCGGTGGGTGCGGCTGGCGATGCCGAGGAGGAGCGCGAGGGCGGGGATGAACAGGGCGCCTGCTGTCCAGGCGGCCACGCCCGGGCCGTCGCCTGATGCGGCCATCCGGAGCAGGGGACCGAGTCCGGTCACGGCGGTGAGCAGGAACCCTGCGGCCCATTCGGCTGCGACCTGGCGGTAGGCGCCGGGGTAGGCGCCGAGCAGGGTGTCGAGCCCGTTCTCGTGGCGCTGGGTGCCCAGCCGGGACCAGATCAGGGCTGGCCAGATCCAGGCTGCGGACAGCAGCAGCGCGGTGCTGGCGCCGGCGGGCTTGACGATGCCGGCGGGGACGGCGAGGCCGGCGGCGTTGATCGCGGCGGCGGCCAGCCACCACCAGCGCGGGGTTCCCTGCACCAGGATGCGCGCTTCGCCTGCCAGCAGCCGCCACGCGGCCAGGGCCGGCCGCGTGGCGGTAGGCGGCAGTGGCTGGTAGGCCGGGGATGGCGTGGTGCGGGCTGCCTGCCCGGCGGCGGGCACAAGAGCGCCCGGGATCTCGCCGCCGGGCGCAGCCGCGCCTGCCCGGCGCGGGCGGGCGCGGGCGGGGTCGAACCGGCCGAACCAGATCGCCGGCGCGGCCGCCAGGACTGCCGCTGCCACGATCAGCACCACGCGGCTGCTGATGAGCCCGCCGGACGGATCCAGGCCGTGCCAGGGGAAGGTGCGCAGAGCATGGTCGACCTTGGTGAATCCCACGCTGAACTCCCCGGCGGGCGGCAGGTGCCGGGCCGTCATGGCCGCGCGCATGGACGCCGTGACGGCCCCCATCCCACCCAGCGGGGCGCCGTTCCCGGCGATGACGCAGATCATCCACGTGAAGAACCACGCGATGTTGCCCAGGCCGCCGCGCAGCACCGGGAGCGCGTCGAACAGCAAGGCTGCGGCGGCGGTCACCGCCAGGACGGGGAGGGTGAACAAGGCGAACGGCAGCAGCAGCGCGCCGGGGTCGACGGCTCTGGACTCGCCGCGCGCCAACTGGAGTGCCAGTGCGGTGATCGCGAGCACTCCTGCCATCGAGGCGAGCACCAGGAGGTTGCTGCAGAACTTGCCTGCCATGTATCCGGCGTTGCGCAGCGGGGTGGCGGCGAGGATCTGGCCGACGCCGGTGCGCTGGTCGCGGTCGATGGTGCCGCGCACCACGTAGAATCCGGCGAGCATGAGCCACAGCCCGCCGGCCAGCGCCGTTGCCGTGCCGGCGTAGGCGCTGTTGTACGTGCCCCGGTAGCCGCCCGCGTTCATGATGACATACAGCGAGGAGGCCGGCGGCAGCGCGAGGTAGCCGAGGACGACAGCAGCGGCCAGCGTGACCAGGTAGGCGGGGCGGCGCGTGCGTTCCCTGAAGTCGGCGGCCGTCAGCGCGGCCAGGATCCGCGTGCTCACCGGACTGCCGCCGCGGCTGCCCCGAGATCGGTATCCGTGCCTGGGGAACGGTGAACGATCGCGAGGTAGGCGTCCTCCAGGTCCGGCGGCACCGGGATCGCACTGGCGTCCGGGGCTGCCGGGGCGAGCAGGCGGACGCGGACTCCGGTGCCGGTGCGGATCATCCGGCTGATCTGGTGGCGTTCTCGCAGCGGGGCGAGCGCGTCTTGCGTAACGGTCATCTCCCAGACCTGGCCCTCGGCTTCGTGCAGTATGTCCTGCGGGGTTCCGCGTGCCGCGATCTTGCCGCGGGCCATGATCGCGATGTCGGAGGCCACCGATTCGACGTCGGAGACGATGTGCGTGGACAGCAGGACCACGCGGTCGCCGGCCAGGTCGGCGAGCAGGTTGCGGAACAGCACCCGCTGCTCGGGGTCCAGGCCCGCGGTCGGCTCGTCGACGATGAGCACTCGCGGGTCGGACAGCAGTGCCTGGGCGATCCCGACCCGGCGCAGCATCCCGCCGGAGTACTTGCCCAGCGGGCGCCTGCCCGCCCCGGCCAGGTCGACCAGTTCCAGCAGCTCGCCGATCCGGGTCCGTGCGGTCCTGGCCGGGAGGCCCTTGACGGCGGCGAGGTAGGACAGGAACTCCCGCGCGGACAGGTGGGGGTAGACCCCGAAGTCCTGTGGGAGGTAGCCGAGGTTGCGGCGGAGTGCGTCTGGCCTGGCCACGGCATCGGTGCCGTCGAACAGGACCTGCCCGCTTGTCGGGCGGGTCACCGTCGCGGCCATGCGCATCAGCGACGACTTCCCGGCGCCGTTCGGGCCGAGCAGGCCCACCAGACCTGGGCCGAGCCGGAGCGTCACCCGGTCAACGCCTCGCGCGCCGCCCCGGTAGGCCTTGACGACATCAAGGAGCTCAAGCATCTGTGAAGCCTTTCGTGAATCCGGCTAGCTGGCCGGTCGGCGGCGCAGCGCGGTGAGTGCCGCTGCCTGCGGCCGGATCCGCGTCGGGGTGCCGCTGGATAGTTCCAGCGTCATCGTGTCGCTTGCCTTCCTTGCGGTTGCGTGCCTGGTTCCCGGGCAGCGCCCGTGCGCGGCCCTTACGCGGCGGGGAGTACCGTCGCATCGTGGCTGCAGGAAAAGACCTGCACGACGCTGCCGGCCTGCGGGTCGTCGGGCACCTTTGCGGAGGCGTTGCCGGTGCCGCTGCTGACGAGGACGTGGTACTTGTGGCCGTTGGTCGGCACCCTGACCGTCGCGTTCCCCGTTGAGCATTTGACGGCGACGGACTGCGGCGCAGCGGCGAAGGAGATGTCCGCGCTGCCCTGGTTAGTCGTTACCTGCACGGCGGTAGAGCGGAGCGCCGTGGCGGTGACGCTGCCCGAGCCGGTGGTGACCTGCAGCGGACCAGACATGCCGCTGACGTTCACGCCTCCCTGGTTGCCGTTGACAGTGACCGGGACCGACAGGCCGGAAACGTTAACGGTGTTCGAACCCGAGCTGACGGTGACCGCCGTCCCAGGCGGCACGGCCACCTCAAACCTGGAGCCGCAGCTGAACACCAGCCCGGAACAGTCGATGCTGAATTGCAGAGTGTCCCCATGAAGCGTCCATGAGGAGTGGCCCGGCTTGGCGGCGGTCCCGCTCAGCCATCGCTGCACCTGGATGCCGGGGCCGTTCCCTGGCACCACCTGGAGGTCAGACGAGGTGTCATTGATCACCAGGCGGCTGCCGCTGAAGCTGAACGTGCGCTGATCATGAGCGGAGCTGGTAGAACCGGAGCAGGCGGCCAGGGCAAGTGATGCTGCGGCAGCCGCCAGGACGAGCGCGGGTATCGGGTGTGGTTTCACGCTTATCGAGGCAACCACCAGGCTGCCGGAGCGTCACTGTGCCTAGTAGGCGGAATCCGGGTAGGGCTAGGCATACCCGGTGACTACGCGCAGCGTGACCGCGCATTCCGTCAGGGGGCGGCTACCGTGATAGGCATGCGCACGGGTGCCCCGCAGACCGCGCTGCAGGCGGTTGCCTGGCGACGGCTGCTGATCAGCAGCTGGCCGTGGCGGTCCGCGGGCTATGTGCTGGCCAGCCTGCCGGCGGCGGTCGTCGCCGCAGCGGGCCTGGCGATCCCGGCCGTGCCCTGGCTGATGCTGGCGGCGGGCGGCTACGAACCCGGCGTCATCGTGCTGCTGGTCCTGCTCGGCGGCGTGCTGACCGCCGCACTCGGGCCGCTGATCGCGGTCCCGGTGGCCGCACTCGGGCGCTGGCGGCTGCACCTGGTCGATGCCCGTCCGCTCGATGCTGGCCGCCGGGGAACGGCGGCGGTAGCCGGGCCCGGATCGTGGCTGCGAACCCGGTATGCCGACCCGGTGGCGTGGCGCGAGACCGCCTATGTGTGCCTGCTGGCCACCGTGGTGCCCGCGCTGTGCGTCGCGGCGCTGGCTGCCGTGCTGCTGAGCGGGACCCTCATCGTCAGCCCGTTCCTGGTGCTGGCGCAGCAGCCGGGCGGGGGCGCCCCGGTCCAGCTGGCCGTCGGGCAGGCCTCGACCGTAGGGCAGGCGGTGCCCTACATGATCGCCGGCATCGTCATGCTCCCGCTGCTTCCGTACCTGATGACCCTGGTCGCGGGCACGGACGCGGCGGTGGCCCGCGCCCTGCTCCTCGGCGGGCCTGCCGATCGGCTGCGCGCCGAGCTGACCGAGGTATCGCGCTCCCGTGCACGGCTGGCCGACGCGTTCGAGGCCGAGCGCCGCCGGATCGAACGCGACCTGCACGACGGCGCCCAGCAGAAACTCGTCAGCCTCACCATGCAGCTCGGCCTGGCCCGGCTCGACCTGCCGCCGGGCTCGCCCGCCGCCGGGACCGTCGCCGCCGCGCACGACCAGGCCAAGCAGCTGATGGCCGAGCTACGCGAGCTGATCCACGGCATCCAGCCACAGGTCCTGACCGACCTCGGCCTGCCCGCCGCGCTGGACGAGCTCGCCGACCAGTCCCCCATCCCGGTCACCGTCGATGCGCGCCTGGACGGCAGGCTGCCCGGTCACGTCGAGAACACCGCCTATTTCGCGGCGGCGGAGGCCCTCACCAACATCGCCAAGCACAGCGGCGCCACCAGCATCACCGTGACCGCCCGTCTGCACGACGGCGTGCTCGCCGTCGAGATCAGCGACAACGGCCACGGCGGAGCCGACCCTGGTCGCGGCACCGGCCTGACCGGGCTGGCCGACCGGGTCGCCGTGGCCGGCGGAAGGATGCTGCTGTCCAGCCCGCCCGGCGGCCCGACAATCCTGCGCGTGGAGGTACCGTGCCCGAACAGCACCCCGTCATCCGGGTAGTCCTGGCCGAGGACGGGGTCCTGCTGCGCGAGGGCCTCGCAGGGCTGCTCGAACGGTTCGGGTTCCGGCCCGTCGCGGTGGCGGGCGACGCCCGGGAGCTCAAGGCCGCCGTCGCCGAGCATTACCCGGACCTAGTGATCACCGACATCCGGATGCCGCCGACCTTCACCGACGAGGGGCTTGGCGCCGCCGCCGAGCTGCGCCGCACTTACCCCGGGCTGGCCGTGGTCGTGCTCAGCCAGTATGTGCAGCACGCCTACGCCGCCGACCTGCTGGACTCCGGGGACGGTCATGGTGTCGGCTACCTGCTCAAGGACCGGATCGCCGACGTCGAGGAGTTCATCGCGGCGCTGCGCCGCGTGTCTGCCGGCGGGACCGTGGTGGACCCACAGGTCATCAGCCAGCTCCTGCGCCGCCGCCGCGACCCGCTGTCGACCCTGTCCGCACGCGAGCGCGAGGTCCTCGCGCTCATGGCCGAGGGACACTCGAACGCCGCGATCGCCCGGAAACTCGTCGTCACCGAGGCAGCCGTCGGCAAGCACGTCGGCAACATCCTGTTCAAGCTCCGCCTCCCGCAGACCGAAGACACCAACCGCCGGGTTCTCGCCGTTTTGGCCTACCTCAGAAATGACGGCCAGGGCCAGGAGGCAGGAACACTCCCTTGAGCGAGTGGCTGGCCGTGTATCCGTTGAGCCCGCGCTCGGGGCGGCAAGTCGTCCTCGCACGGCGGAGCGGAGGAGAATCCGGCGTGCTGATACCCGGTGACCGAGCGGGCCGGGCTCTGACGCGCACGCGGGCGCGGGTCCGCGCCGTTACCTGGGGATGACCGACTGCCGCCCTCGCCCTGGTCCGCCCGGCCGACGCTCCGCTCAGTTCGTGACGGTGATCGTCGGCGCGTGCTGGTACCAGCTGGCGATCAGGGACGAAACCTGCGGTCCCGAGCTGAAGTCGACGCGCAGCCAGCCCGTGCCCGACCAGGTCTGCACCGCGTAGCCGGCGTCCGGCACCGCGGTCACCAGTTGCACCGAGGTCGTTGTCTCCTCCAGCGTGACGCGGCCGCCGGCGAGCGTGTAAGCATGCGCGCTCCCGGCCTGCACGACCGACGGGCCGGCCTCGGCGTACGAAGAAGGCGACACGGCGGAAGGCGACACGGCGGAGGGTGGCGCCGGGGACATGCTCGCCCCGGCCGGCGCGCTCGCCGGCGCCGATCCCGGCAACGGCGCCGAGCGGGCCGGCGTGGCCGCGGGCTGGACCGCCGCGTTCACCACCGGCATGCCGGGCCCCGCGCCTGCGTCCCTGAGCACGACGTTCGCGCCGAACCAGGTAATGCCTGTCGCGAGGGCGGTTCCGGCCGCCCAGGCCGCGAGGGCGGCCATGATCCGCACCATGTCGGCAATAATGCCCCGCGATACGCCCCGCATACGTACGGTTCGGAACATGGCCCGTGTGCTCATTGTCGAGGATGACTCGTACGTCCGCTCCGCGATGGCCGCCGACCTCACCAAGCGGTCGCACGCCGTGCGCACGGCGGGCAGCGCGCTCGACGGGATCAGGGAGGTCAGCCACGACCCGCCCGACGTGATCGTCCTTGACCTCGGGCTCCCCGACCTGGACGGTGGCCAGGCGCTCAAGATGATGCGCGCGATCACCGCGGTGCCGGTCATCGTCGCGACCGCAAGGGACGAGGAGGCGGAGATCATCCGGCTGCTCAACGACGGCGCCGACGACTACGTCGTCAAGCCCTTCTCCGGCGAGCACCTCGCGGCCCGGGTCACCGCGCTGCTGCGCCGGGCCGGGCAGGCGGCCGCGCCCGTACTTGACATCTCCGTGGCCGGCCTGCGCATCGACCTGGCCCGGCGGGAGGCGCTGCTCGACGGCCGCCGCCTCGACCTCACCCGCCGCGAGTTCGACCTGCTCGCCTACCTCGCCGCGCGTCCCGGCGCGGTGGTGTCCCGCAGGGAACTGCTCACCGAGGTGTGGCAGCAGGCCTACGGCGACGACCAGACAATCGACGTGCACGTCTCCTGGCTGCGGCGCAAGCTCGGCGAGACCGCGGCCCTGCCGCGCTACCTGCACACGGTACGCGGCGTCGGCGTGATGCTCGACGTGCCGCGAGACGTGCCGCGAGACGTGCCGCGAGACGCGCCGCGATGAGCCGGCCAGCGCGGACGTCGGTAAGGACGACGCTTGCCCTGGTCTCGGCGGCGGTCACCTCGATGGTGGCGATCGCCTTCCTCGTCCCGCTCGCGGTCATCGTCAGGGACGTCGCCCGGGACAGGGCATTCACGTCCGCCCAGCTGGCCGGGGCGGCGATCGAGCCGGTGCTCGCGGTAAGCACCGACCGGGCGATCCTCGACCGCGCCATCGTCAGCACCCCGGCCGGCGCGGCCGGCCAGCTCGCCGTTTACCTGACCGTCCCGTCCCCCGTCACGGGAACGCCGGCCGCGGGAACGCCCGGCGCGGGAACGCCCGGCGCCGGAACACTGATCGGGGGCCCGCAGCGGGCGAGCACGGCGGACCTGCGAGCCGCCGCTGCCTCGGCACGGTCCTTCATCGTGCACGTGCCCGGCGGCTACGCGGTACTGCAGCCGGTTGCGCTGGCCGGCGGCCGCATGGCGGTCACCGAGGTCTACGTCCCCGCCGCGGCGGTCTCCCGGGGCGTGGCCGCGTCCTGGGCCGTGATGACGGCGATCGCGCTCGTCCTCGTCGCCGTCTCCGTCGTGGTGGCCGACCGACTGGCGACCCGGGTCACCCGGCCCGCGCGCGAGCTCGCGCTGGCCGCCGCGATGCTCGGCGACGGGGACCTGACTACCCGCAGCACCGTCCGCGGGCCCGCCGAGCTGGCCGCGGCGGGCCACGCGTTCAACGTCATGGCCGAGCGGTTGAGCAGGCTGATCGCGGCGGAGCGTGCGATGGCGGCCGACCTGCCGCACCGGCTGCGCACGCCGCTGACCGGCTTGCGGATGAACGCCTCCGCCCTCGGACCCGGCCAGGCCGCCGCCGGCACCCGGCTCGCCATCGACCGCCTTGAGCGGGAGGTCGACCTGATCATCCGGGCCGCCCGGCGTCCCGCGCCCGACGAGCCGTACGGCTGCGACGCCGCCGAGGTCATCGCGGAGCGCTTCGGCTTCTGGTCCGCGCTTGCCGAGGACCAGGCGCGCCCGTGCCAGCTGCACGGTACGGAGGAACCCGCCCCCGTTCCGCTGCCCAGGTCTGACCTCGCGGCAGCGGCGGACTCGCTGATCGGCAACATCTTCAAGCACACACCGGAGGGCACCGCGTTCGCGGTCACCCTGCACCGCGGCGAGGGGGCGGTGCTCCTGCTCGTCGGCGACGCCGGCCCGGGGATCGCCGACCCGGACGCCGCGCTGCGGCGCGGCAGCAGCGGCGCCGGCTCCACCGGCCTCGGGCTGGACATCGCCCGCCGGGTCGCCGAGTCCACCGGCGGCGGCCTCAAGATCGACGTCTCCGCGCTCGGCGGCGCGCAGCTGCGGCTGCGGCTGCGGACCTGGTCGCTGCCGCCCGGCGGCCGGCGGGGGAGGAGGGCCGCCGTCGGCGAGCGCCCGAGATAGCAGCGGAACGGGAGCTTATTACACCCTCAGCCGGCCATTAAGCGGACCTTAACGCCGCGAGGCGCGGCGGCCGGCTTCACTAGCGTGTCGCGCGGACAGCACCTCTCGTTAGCGAAAGGCCCACGCGATGTCACGCTCGCGCAGGCGCCGTGCCCTGCCGCGGCGCATGCCGCTCACCGCCGTGCTCGCCGTCGCCGCGATGACCGCCGCGGTCGCCGCGGCCATCGCGGTTAGCTTCTGCGGCGGCGGAGTGCCGCTGACGATGCGGAATGCCGCCGATGCCGTCGGGGCGCAGAGCTTCGCCTCGCCCGCCTGCAGCGGCATCGTCCAGGCACCGGACGCGTTCATGGACACGCTTGGCGCCCACTAGCGCCAAGGCCGGCTGGTCAGGCGAGGTCGGTCAGACAAGGCCGCATCACACGCCCCTGTTGTACGCATTTTACCGGTAAATTTTTCCCAGTAGGTAAACTTTTCACCCAAGGTAAAGAAAAAGCGTTCTGGACGTCTTTTCTTTACCCGTTGTGATTTATTTACCGGTTAGTCCGGCGACCACGGCCGCTTCGCCACGCACCATACCTCGCTCGCCACCGCGGCCCGCGCGTGCGGCGGCCGCGACGCCGCCAAGCCGCAGCCGCGTTACCAAGCCACCATCCGGCCAGTCGACTGGGGAGTGGGAGCCTGAGGCGGGCCCGGCGACCTCTGGGTTATCTGAGGCGAGGCCCGGTGACCTCTGGGTTATGAGCTGAGCGAGCCAAGGCCGCGGCTGGTCACACGTGCACGGCGGCCGCCTCCCAGCGGCGCTGCCACTCGGCGGGGTCGGCGCCGCAGGCCCGCGCGAACGCGAGCGTGACGTGGAGCGTCGGAAAGGACACGCCGCTCGCCGCCGACGAAAGCACCGACGCGGAGTACAGCGCGCGCCTGGCAAGCGAGCGGTAAGTGGGGTACCCGGCCGCGGCGCGCAACTGCCGCAGCTCGTGCGCGAACCGGGAGACGGGTCCGTCAAGCGGGTCCACGGGCCGCTCCGGGCGGCCCACCCGCCGGGGTTCACTGCCTGGCGCTAGCTCTTCCGCACCGCGCCCGGCCCGCACGGGGCCGAGAAGCTCGGCCCGCAGCGCGGTAACGTCCGACTTGACCTTCGCCACTACGCACCCCAATATCCGACAGGCCGCCCGCTGCCCGCGGCGGCGGCACTCTCGCTCTCCAGAAAGGGATACGTGCGCGGCCGCGATCGGGATTTCCTCTGCGGCGAGATTTCGGGATGTTCCGGGGGCTAGCCGGGT
>Ga0335078_10005752_pt1 | contig 18328 bp, 13 predicted proteins | sample Lox_Sample_32_FD_206711 | JGI IMG/M metagenome (GOLD analysis project Ga0335078, IMG submission 206711) | Soil microbial communities from Loxahatchee National Wildlife Refuge, Florida, United States - Lox_Sample_3.2 | ecosystem: Environmental > Terrestrial > Soil > Wetlands | place: USA... | reverse complement strand
CAGCTTATCCGGACGAGTCGCCGCGTTGTACACGAAATACGCTTCGATGATCGCCATCTGCTCGATATCGGCCTGCTGCACGCGATCGTACACGTCCATGTTCGAGTGGTGCGTGCGCGAGTCGTAGTCGAGCGGGTCTTGAATGAACTGGAATCCCGGCAACCCGACCGCGTCGAACGACTGATGATCCGTTCCGCCAGTGTTGCGAATGGTGATCGTGCCCGGCGTCAGGTCCTTGATCGCCGCGAACCACTGTTCGAAAATCGGCCGCTCCGGCTCGTTTTGCTGGAGGTAGATACCGCGAAGTTTGCCCGTTCCATTGTCGATGTTGAAGTACCCCGCGAAGCCTGCGTGCTCCGGCTTTAGTTTCATGTCCTGCGGGTCCGCGAAGTGGTCTTTCACATACGCTTGCGAGCCAAGCTCTCCTTCCTCTTCCCCGCTCCACAGCGCCATGCGCACGGTGCGATCCATCTTCAGATCGAGCGATTTCAAAATGCGCATCACTTCCATCGCCACCGCGCTGCCAACCGCGTTGTCCGTGGCGCCGGTGCCCATGTGCCATGAGTCGAAGTGTCCGCCCACCATCACCAGCTCATTCGGCTTCGTCGTTCCCGGAATCTCCGCGATCACGTTGAACGCTTCGGTCTTCGTCGTGTCCCATTCGACCTTGATATCGAACGATAACTTCACCGGAACGTTGTGCTCCAGCAGCCGTGCGATGCGATTGTAATGCTCCGCCGTGATTGCGAGCGAAGGCAGATTCTTCGTAGGGTCTCCCGCGCGCGACGAGCCGTTGCTCGCGAACACGATACCCGCCTGGCCGCGAGTGGATGCGGTGATCGTCGCAAGAGCGCCTTCATCCTTGAAGAAAGTTGTCTGGCGGCGCTGGAACGCCTGCTGCTCCTGCGGAGTCAGGTTGGCGTTATTTCCCCCGCGCCCTCCGCCTCCGCGCCCGCCGAGCCCAGGAAAGACTTCGGGGATCAGGTTGTTGAGCTGTTCATCGGAATACCGGGTCGCCGCCGGAGTTGTCGGCAGTGGCAGGTCGATTGGGTCGGCGGTCAGAACAATCTTCCCCGTCAACTTGCCGTGCAGCTTGTCCATGTCCGCCATGGTCTGGATCGGCGGGGCCATCATCGCTTCACCGGTCAGCACTCCGTTGGTGCCGCCGCTCCAGGCTTGCGGATAACCGATGATCGGCATGTAGCTGGGCTCGACCATCGCGCCGCTATAGCCCGTCATTTGCCAGCTGGGGATCGGCCCGCGAGCTCCGCCCCCTCGGCCGCCGGCGGCGCCATCCGCATTAGCGTCGGCATTCGCAGGCGCGGGAGGCGGAACGGTCGTGAACGGCTCCAAGTGGACATTACTCAAGCCCCATTCCTTGAGCTGCGTCACGGCCCAATCGCCCGCAGCACGGTACTGCGGCGAATTGGTCAGGCGCGGACCGTAACGGTCCGTGAGATAGTACAGCGTCTCCATGAGCGGTGGGCGACTCGGTCCGCGTCCCGCGCCTCGACCGCCACCACCACCTCCTCCGGCATTGCCGAGCTCGGCCGTCTTGATCTTGTGGATTACGTTGAGATCGATCTTCTCAGTTTGTTGCTGAGCAAGAATCAGCAGCGGGATCGAGAGAATCGCGGTCGCGATGAAAAATGTTTTTCGCATATATCCTTGCCTTGACCATTCTTCTACGCGGAATTTTGGGTTACTGACAATGATGCTACAGGATTGTCGGCGGCGCAAGACTGGCTGGCCGCTTTACCAGGGTGGCTTACGGCGGGTCATTTCGTGGATAGTTGGGCAACCTCTCTTTGCAGAGAGAACCGTCCGGCGGCGAGAAGTGCGATCGAACGATCAAACCGGTCCATGCCTTCGGTTTGGCACAGCTTAGGGGCCATCAAGCAAACCGGACCAACGTCGCTTATCCATTACAATCACCTGCCAGCAAAGGAGTTACGCGCACAAACACCATAGTTGTATACTGAAATCCGAAAGTCTCCGATTTCCAAGGAGGTCCCGATGGCCGTATTCAAATTCACGCTAAACGGAAAAGCCCAAAGCGTGGACGTGCAACCCCAGATGCCTTTGCTGTGGGTTCTGCGCGACACCCTGGGCATGACCGGCACCAAGTTTGGCTGCGGCATCGCGCAATGCGGAGCCTGCACGGTCCACATTAATGGCTCGCCCACACGATCCTGCGTCACCCAGATCCAAACCGTGGCGGGCAAGAGCGTGACCACCATCGAGGGGCTCTCCGCCGACGGCGTCAGCCATCCCGTCCAGCGAGCCTGGATCGAGGAAGACGTTCCCCAGTGCGGCTACTGCCAATCCGGCCAGATCATGACCGCGGCGGCTCTCCTAACCAAGGCTCCGAACCCCAGCGACGCCGATATCGACGAATCCCTGCACGGCAACCTGTGCCGCTGTGGCACCTACCAGGCCATCCGTCGCGCCGTCCACACTGCCGCGCGTTACCGCGCCGAGGTGGCCGTCGCGGCGAAAGGAGAACTCGTATGATTAGCGTCTCACCTAAAGGCGTGACAACCAAGAAAGTCGATCGCCGGACGTTCCTCAAAGCCGGTGGAACCGCGGCGGGCGGATTGATGCTCGGGTTCTATTTGCCGGAGAAGTCGGCGCTTGCCGCGCAGACCGCGGCAACCCCCGCCAAGCTGAACGCGTTCGTTCGAATTGGCGCGGATGACAGCGTCACGCTGATGATTCACAAGTCGGAGATGGGCCAGGGCACGGTAACGTCGCTTTCGATGCTGCTCGCCGAGGAGCTCGAATGCGATTGGAAAAGGATCCGCAACGAATTCCCGCCCGTCAGCCCCGAGTACGGCGCGATGATGGGCGCATACGGCAGCTTGAGCATTCGCACAAGCTGGCAGCAATGCCGTCAAGCTGGCGCCCAGGCTCGCGAAATGCTGATCTCGGCCGCGGCGCAGAAGTGGGGCGTCGATAAGTCGAAGTGCAAGGCGGAGAATAATTCGATCGTCAACACCGCCACGAATGCGAAGCTGAGCTACGGCAGTCTGGCCGACGCCGCCGCGAAGTTGCCCGTCCCTGCCGCCAATAGCATCAAGCTGAAAGACGCGAGCCAATATCGCCTGATCGGGACCTCGATGAAGCGCCTCGACACGGCGTCGAAGGTCAACGGGAAAGCGACGTTCGGGCTGGACATCAAGCGCCCCGGAATGCTTTATGCGAGCCTGGAGCGCTGCCCGGTCTTCGGCGGCAAGGTCGCGAGCTTCGATGCCACGCAGGCGAAGGCCATGCCCGGCGTCAAGAACGTGGTTCAGATTTCGAACGGGGTCGCGGTCTTGGCCGATAACACCTGGGCCGCCGCGCAGGGGCGCAAGGGCCTGACGATCAAGTGGGACGAAGGTTCGCGCGCGAATACGTCTACGGCCAGTCTCAAGCAAATGTTTGCCGATCTCGCGCAGAAGCCGGGTGCGTCCGCCCGTAAGTCGGGCGACGCGGCTGCGGCAATGGCGGGCGCGGCGCATAAGCTCGAAGCCGTGTACGAAGCGCCGTATCTCTCGCACGCTCCCATGGAGCCTTTGAACTGCGTCGCGCACGTCACGGACGATTCATGCGAAATCTGGGTCGGCACGCAGATCCAGTCTGTCGCGCAGCAAACTGCGGCTCAGATCACCAAGTTGCCCGCGAACAAAATCACCATCCACACCGAGTTCCTCGGCGGCGGATTCGGACGACGCGGCGGAGCGGACTTCATCGGCGAGGCTGTCGAAATCGCCAACGCGGTCAAGGGTACTCCAGTCAAGCTCACCTGGACTCGTGAGGACGATCTCCAGCACGATACCTACCGCCCGGCATCGTACACGAAGTTTGCCGCCGGCCTGGACACTGACGGCATGCCCGTCGCGTTCACCGGTACCGTCGTTTGTCCGTCCTTCGGCGGGCTCCGGAACGGCGTGGATAGCACAGGCGTTGAGGGAATCGTCACCCACACCTACGACATCCCTAACCACGACATTCAATACCATCCGCCCGATGCCGGCATTCCGGTCAGCTATTGGCGTTCGGTCGGGTTCTCGCAAAACTGCTTCTTTATGGAGAGCTTCTTGGACGAGATGGCCGCGGCGACCAAGAAGGACCCGGTCGAATTTCGCCGCCGTCTGCTTTCCAAAGATCCCAAGAACGCTCGCTACCTGAACGTACTCAACGTCGCCGCCGATAAAGCCGGCTGGGGCAAACCGCTGCCCGCCGGACACTTCCATGGCGTTGCGCTGGTCAACAATCTGGGCAGCTTCAACGCGCAGGTGGCCGAGGTCAGCATCGACAAGGGCAAGGTGAAGGTGCATCGCGTGGTCTGCGCGGTGGATTGCGGCCAGATCGTGAACAAGGCCGGCGTGCAGCAGCAGATGGAGAGCGGCATCGTGTACGGACTCAGCACCGCGCTCAAGATCGGCATCACCCTCGATAAGGGCCGCGTCCAGCAGACTAATTTCAACACCTACGATCCGCTGCGCATTGACGAGATGCCGGTGGTCGAAGTTCACATGGTGGAAAATCACGAGGCCCCGGGAGGCATCGGCGAGGCGAGCACGCCCACGATAGTCCCGGCGGTCGCTAACGCCGTTTTCGCCGCCACCGGCAAGCGGATTCGCAGTCTGCCGATCAAGGCCGCGGATCTGGCTTGACCTGTTTAATCGCTACCGCTTTTTAGGACACTGCCCAGCCGGGCGCGCTCTGGGGTAGACTGCTTGGGTTAGACCTGTGAAGACGCTCAAACAACCCGCGCTCGGCCTGGTCGCCTCCGCTCTCGTGATCGCGATCTCGTTGGGCTTTGTCGCGCTCTTCCCTGCCGCGAAATTTCTCGGAAGCGTGACCTTTGCCCTGATCTGCGTCATTCCAATGCAGCTAGTGATCGGCGTTACCTGGGGATGCAAGCAGCCTCCGATTGCTGCGCGCCGCCCGCAACCCGCGAAAGGCGCGCTACTGGCGATGCTCACTGTGCTTGTGGGACTGATTGTCATCGGCGCATCGTTCTACACGGTCGGCGGCGGCATGCGGCCCATCCGGCCCATGCCGATGATCTTCATCATCGTCTCCGTGGCCACCACATTTTGGGCCACCATCGTTTTCGGCGGCTGGCCCTTCACCAAGCTCATCAAGAATCCGGTAGCGGCAGGCCTCACGATGCTGGTTGCGTGCTATCTCATCAACTACCTGATATACCGGCTGTTCTTCGACTTCGGATTCATGCGAGGCGCGCCGCCCTACGCGGAATCGCTCGACCCGCACGGGATGTTCAACGCCAACCTCGTGATGGTGTTCGAGCTCTGCGCTCTCGACGTCATGTTCCTGCTGCTGCACTTCGATTTATGGCCGCTGACGAAGTTCGGCGGTGTCATGAAGCAGCCGGTCCTGGGATTGGTTTGGACGGCCATCTGCCTCGCGCTCGGCGCGGTCATTTTCTACGTCGGCGTGTTCGCCCTTGCCATGGATCCGATTACGTTCATGGTACAGGTCCCGATCCCGTTCATCTTCGGCACGATCATTGTGCTGAACATGCTGCAGAACTCGCTGTTCGCGGCGCAAAAGCAGCCGGTGAAAGGCATCCTGAACGCAGCCGTCGCGGCCGTGATCGGCATAGCCCTGGCCTTCTTGTTCCGGGTGCTCGAACCGGCGATCAGCGGCGAGCTTGCGCTGGGACCTCCCGGCAATGACTTTGAACGCTGGCTCGCGTCGGCATTGCTTGGCGTCACTTTCCCGTTCCTGATCTTCTACGCAGAGTTCTTCGAGTACTGGCCGCTGAAGAAGGCGGCGCCGCCGCAGAGCGAATTAACTAAAGCTGCCGCGAATTAACGCCGCACTGGGCAAGCAGGCGAACCGGGCGACGAACCTCCCTGTCTTGAATAACTTGCAACCGAAAGCCGCGACGCAAGGCGATCTTTCCGCGGGTGTTCAAAAGCGCACCTAATATAATGTAGCCGATGTGACGAACTACGAAGCATGAAGTTCGCAGTGCTTCTAGTTGCGATATCCGCCGCGATGTCCGCCCAAAACTACAGCGCGATCCAGACTGAAGACCATGGCGTCAAGGTCGTGCGTTTGACGGACGCGGCGAAAGGCGTCCAAGTCTCCATCGTGCCCTCCGCAGGCAACACCGCTTACGAAATGCGGGTGCACGGGAAGAACATCCTGTATTTTCCCTTCACGGACGTTTCCGAATTTCGCGAAAAGCCCAGTCTGGCCGGCATCCCGCTGCTCGCGCCGTGGGGCAATCGGCTGGACCAGCAGGCATTCTGGGCGAACGGGCAGCGCTACGCGTTCGACATGTCGATCGGCAACGTGCACGGCGCGAATCCGATTCACGGCCTGCTGATGGGCTCGCCGTATTGGCGCGTGACGGAGGTGAAGGCGGACGACCGTTCGGCGCACGTCACCAGCAAGCTCGAATTTTCGAAGCACCCGGAATTGATGAAGCAGTGGCCCTTCGCTCACGATTACGAGATGACGTACGCGCTGACGGACGGCGAGCTCGAGGTGAGAGTCTCGATCATCAATCTGAGCGCGGAGTCGATGCCTGTGGCGATCGGATTCCATCCCTATTTCCGAATTCCGGACGTGTCTCGCAATGAGTGGGTGGGCCGGATTCCCGCGCGGCGGAGAGTCATCACAGACGCGAAGATGATTCCGACGGGTCAGTACAAGCCGATGGATCTCGAAGACCCGTTCCTTCTAGAAAACCGGACGCTCGATGACGGCTTCACCGACCTCCAGCGGGATGCCGATGGCCGGGCGCGATTTTCTATCGCCAGTTCGGGCAAAACTGTGGAAGTAGCGTTCGGGCCCAAATGGCAAGCCGCGGTGGTGTGGGAACCCAACAATGGGAAGAACCAGCCTCAGGATTTCATCTGCTTCGAGCCGATGGCCGGAATTACCAACGCCCTGAACCTGCATCACGACGGCAAGTATCCCGAGTTGCAAACTGTCGCCCCTGGAGCCACGTGGACCGAGAGCTTCTGGGTCAAGACCACCGGAATCTGACGGTCCTTGCGATAGCGCGAAACCGGTCGGCTGTCTCTCCTCGTGCCTGTCTGCCTCAACCAGGCGAGTCGTATAGTCTGGTTATATAGCGAACGACTTGTCCCACGAAACAGAAACGTCTGATAATGTTTGGGAGAGGGAATGGCCATCAAGGAAAGTGAGACGCGCTATCAGGCTGGTGATCCCCGTCTTTTCCCCGCATACTCGGTGACCGAAGCAGCCCACTACCTGCACATGCCGGTTGGGACGTTGCGCAGTTGGCTGGTGGGCCGATGGTATCCAGTCGCTAAAGAGCGGAAGCGATCCAGGCCGCTGATCCAACTCGACGATCCGCAAGGCCAGTACCTCTCGTTCGTTAATCTTGTCGAGGCCCACGTTCTAGCCGCAATTCGACGCCGCCACGACGTCAGACTTCCCAAGGTCAGGAGTGCGCTCGACTATGTCAGGCGGCAATTCAAGACGGAGCGGCCCTTGATCGAGCAAACGTTCCAGACCGACGGACTGGATTTGTTCGTGGAGCGTTATGGCAAACTCATCAACGCCTCACGGGAAGGCCAGCATGCGATGAAAGAAATCATGGGCGTGTATCTCACGCGGATTGAATGGGACTCGAAGGGGCTTCCGATCAAACTTTACCCCTTCACGCGCGACACCGTCTCTGATGCGGCCCCCAAGAGCGACCCGCGCGTGGTGGTCATGAACCCATCGGTTTCTTTCGGACGGCCAGTGGTCGCCGGTACCGGCATTCCCGTTGCGTCGATCTATGAGCGTTACAGAGCAGGCGACTCCGTCGCAGAGTTGGCTGAGGCCTTCCGCTTGAGCACAAGTGCCATCGAAGAAGCAATTCGCTGCGAAGCCGCCTGATGGAACCGTATTCTTCATTGACAGGTCGCTTGGCATAAGTCCAATTCGAACGGAACTCATCGACGCCGGCCTTGCCGTCGAGATCCATGACGACCATTTTGCGCGTGACGAAGAAGATCGCGTGTGGCTGCGGGAGGTCGGTCAGCGCGGTTGGGTGGTGCTAACCAAGGACCAACGGCTGAGATATCGACCGCTTGAGATCGCCGCGTTGCGAGCTAGCAGAGCCAGAGTTTTTGTCCTAACTGCTGGCAATCTTCGGGGCACGGAAATCGCAGCGGTCTTCAACACGGCCCTGCCACGAATCTGCAAAATGCTCTCTTCCTCGCCGGGACCTTTCGTCGCCGGCGTTTCTCGTTCGGGACAGGTCAAGATTACCTAGATTTCCTGCCCGACAGAGCCAACGGCTCCTTTGGCAATGGTGAGTGGCTCCTGTTTTTTCGGGTCTTATCGCCCAAGACTTCGTGCTCATCCGCACAGATTTCGAGTTCGCAAGCCGATCAGGCTTGCGTGCTTGCCGAATGATCTAACGAATTCACGCGAATCTACCCGAGTGGTCCCTTAGTTGCACTCACCCCTTCAAAAGCATTTGAGAGCGGGCACAGCGGAGGCGGCATACGCCGCCGCAACAGACGCAAACATGGAGAACGTCGATATTGCGCGGCGCTTGGAGGAAGTTGCGGACCTGCTCGAGGCGCAACGCGCGGTCCAGTTTCGCGTTCGAGCGTACCGCCGCGCGGCCGATGCTGTACGCCGTCTGCCTAAACCCCTTCACGAAATCTGGCGGGAACGCGGCGAAGAGGGCTTGCGCGAGGTAACCGGCGTGGGTGAGCGCCTGGCAACGTCCCTCCGGATTCTTTTGTCGACGGGACGGCTTCCGATGCTCGACCGCTTGCGCGGTGAAGCTGATCCGGTGGCGTTGATCGAATCTGTTCCTGGAATCGGACGGGTGTCGGCGGAGCGTCTGTACCTGAATCTCGGCATCCACTCGCTCGAAGATCTGGAGGCAGCGGCGCACGACGGCCGACTGGCCGACGTTGCGGGGTTCGGGAGGAAGAGGCTCGCGGGAATCAGCGATGCATTGGCCGCCCGTCTTGGCCGCGTTCGTTTTTCCGAACGCCCACACGCTGCGGACGAACCCTCCGTGGAGGAGCTTCTCGATGTCGATCGGGAATACCGCTCCAGGGCTGCCGCGGGCAAGTTGCCGAGAATCGCGCCGCGCCGGTTCAATCCCGAGGGTGAAGCATGGCTTCCCATCCTCCACACCGAGCGCGGTGACCGGCACTACACGGCGCTTTTCTCCAACACGGCTCGCGCGCATCAATTCGACCGGACTCACGACTGGGTGGTTCTGTACTGTGACCATCACCCCGAGGAGTTCCAAGCGACCGTGGTCACTTCGTACTCGGGCGCGCTCAGCGGAAAGCGCGTGGTCAGGGGGCGCGAAGCCGAATGCGAGGCGCATTATGCCGTCCCTGCGGCGTGCTAAACGATTCATTCGGGCAACGCGAAACTGTACAGCGCCCCACCGGCCGCGATCGCGATATATTGCTTGCCGTCGACAGCGTAGCTCATAGGCGATGCCGCGATGATAGAGCCGGTCGAGAAATGCCATAGCGGCGCGCCCGTCCGTGCATCCAGCGCGATCAAGTTCCCTTCGCTGGTCGCCGCAAAAACCAAACCGCCCCCCGTCGCGAGCACTCCCGCTGAAAGCGATCCCCGGCTCAACTTGTACTCCCACTTGATCGCGCCGGTCTCGGGATCGATAGCCTTGATGCTGGCGTTGGCAGCGGCGCCCAGTCCCTGTCCTCGGCCGCCCTGGTATTGCTTGCCCTGCTCGTATTCCTGAGGAGTGCGCAGGAAGCGCTGGCCGGATTCGGATGTTTCCACATAAACCCAGCCGGTCTGCTCGCTATAGGAGGGCGCTTGAAAATTCGTTCCACCGCCGAGCGAAGGATACACCGCGATGCTGCCCTCCGGGCGCGAATCCCATCCAGGAACCAACTTCGCCCGGCCATTCGCGTCGAAGCCTGTGTTCCAGGTCTGGCGGACAAACGGAGTGGCCGCGAGGAACTTGCCGTCGCTCCGGTCCAGCGCGTAGAACATGCCGTTGCGATTCGCCTGCAACAGCAGCTTGCGCGGTTGGCCGTGGAACACGCGATCGACCAGCATCACGTCTTCGGTCGCGTCCCAATCGTGGCTGTCGCCGGGCGTAAACTGGTAATGCCACTTGCGCTTCCCCGTCTCGGGGTCGAGCGCTAAAACCGAGCAACTGAACAGATTATCGCCGCTGCGAACATCGGCATCGATATCCGGTCCGGGATTGCCGACGGTCCAGAACAAAGTGTCGCTCGATGGATCGTAGCTGCCGGTGAGCCAGGTGGGGCTGCCGCCGTGCTGCCAGCTATCGCCTTTCCATGTGTCGTGACCGAACTCGCCCGGCCCAGGGACGGTCTCGAATCGCCACAAGCGCTTACCGGTTTGCGGATCGTAGGCTTCGAGGAATCCTCGCGCGCCGAATTCGCCGCCTGACACGCCGACGATGATCCTGTCCTTGAGCGCGAGCGGCGCGGAGGTGATGCTGTAGCCCAGGCGCGGATCGGCGATCTGCGTTTCCCACAATTGCTGGCCAGTGCGCGCGTCGAGAGCCGCCAGGGCGGCGTCCAGAGTGCCCACGAACAATCGATTCCCTAGCATCGCCACTCCGCGATTGAAGCGATTGATCTGCCCCTGTGGAACTACTTTCTGCTGTCTCTGATAGCGCCAAACCTGCAATCCGGATTTCGCATCCAGCGCGAACACCTGACCCGGCAATCCTGACGTGTACATCACGCCATCGGCGACCAGCGGCGTGGTTTCAAGAATCGTGTCTCCCGGCATCGGCACCGCCCATCTGGCTTGGAGGCGCGCGACGTTGGACGCGTCGATCTGACTCAAGCGGGAATAATGCGTGCCCTGATAATCGCCCCAGTACGTGAGCCAGTTCTGCGGCTCGGCGGAGGAATTGCGCAGGCGATCGAACGTAAGCCCGCCCGGGATGTCCGCCTGAATCACCTTCGAGGCATCGCGGCCATTGAGAGTCCGAAGATACGCAACCAGGCCGGCGATTTCGGGTTCCGAAAGCCGCTCGGCAGGCATCAACGATTTCTGCTCCATCCGCTGATCGGCGAGATCGCGCTTTTCGAAGCGGAGCAATTTCCCCGACGCATCGGTAAGCAGCAGAGTGAAGGAATCCTCGGCGCGGCGAAGCCCGCGGATTTCCCGGCCGTCTTTGGTTTTCACGACCACCGTGCTCGGCCCGCCGCGGCCGCCGGGATTGGGAGCCGAATCGGGATTAGTGATTTTTTCGCGCAATGCTTCGGGCGTAAGCCGGCCGGCATTCGACAAGTCCGGTCCGACGATGCCGCCGGCTCCGTTGATTTGATGGCATCCAGCGCACTTCTCGCTGAAGAGCCGCTCGCCGGTTTGCGCAAGCAGGACTCCGGAGGCCAGGAGGAACGCCGCGATACGCATCTGGCCACGGTAGCACAGCCGATTTGTTGTAATGAGTCGTGCTGAAGAAATCAGAAATTCCCACGCCCGCGCTGCTGCTCGACCGGGACGCATTCGAGTTCAATCTCGCGCTCATGGCGAATCGGGCGAGGCAATCCGGCAAGCTGCTTCGCCCGCACGCCAAGGCTCACAAATGTGTCGAGATCGCACGGCGCCAGATTTCCGCGGGGGCCAGCGGAGTCTGCGTCGCGACTGTTGCTGAAGCGGAGCTGATGGCGAAGGCCGGCATCCCCGGTTTGCTTCTTACTTCGCCCTTGGCCGATCCGCGCAAAATGGCACGCGTCGCCGCGACGGGAGCGATGGTCGCGGTGGATCATGCGCAACAGGTCGAATGGTACAACGAAGCCGCGCAATCCGCCGGGCGCTCTCTGGATGTTCTGGTCGATCTCGACGTCGGCGATCATCGCACCGGCGCGAGTTCGGTGGAGCAAGGCGTCGAAATCGCCAAAGCGATCGGCCAGTCGAGCCATCTGCGCTTTCGCGGGTTGCAGGCGTATTCGGTCAGCGGGTCGCACGGGAAATCGGTTGAGGAGAGAACTCACATTTCAAGAATGACGTTTGACGTTGCCATCGCCGTGCGTGACGAATTGAATCGTGCGGGCCTTCCGAGCGAAATCCTCACGGGCGGCAGCACCGGAACCTGGGAGGTCGATTCGGCGTTGCCCGAAGTTACGGAGTTGCAAGCGGGATCTTACGTTCTGATGGACCTCGCTTATGGGAAGCTTGGGCTTCCGTTCCGGAATGCACTGACGGTTCTTGCGACCGTGGTCAGCGTGAATCACGCTGGATTTGTGACGGTCGATGGCGGATATAAGGCTTTTTCGACGGATCGCGGCTATGGCCCTGAGGCCAAGGGACTTCCCGGCTCGCAGTACCGCTGGGGAGGCGACGAATTCGGCTACCTGGATTCGGCGGAGAAACCGAATCTAGGCAGCAAGATCGAGTTCATTCCGCCGCATTGCGACCCCACCATGAACCTTTACGACCGGATTTACGTAGTGAATGGGGATACGATAGACGCAGTGTGGCCGGTGAAATCTAACACGCTCGCCGTGTAACTTTGGAGGGCCGAATGGATACTCTTGGCATGAACAAGCTGCAAATGAGAATAGCGCATGGCGCGGCAATCGCCTGTGCGGTCATCGCGGCCGTTGTTGCCGGATTCGCGCAGACGCCGCCGCTGGCGTTTGAAGTCGCGACCATCAAACCGGCTCCATCCATGCAAGAGCTGATGCAGCAGGTCCAGTCCGGGAAATTGAAGATCGGCATGTCGGTTGACGGCGCGCAGGTGAACTTGGGGTTCGTGTCTCTGGCGGATTTGGTTACGATGGCTTACGAGCTCAAGCCCTACCAATTGCAAGGGCCGGATTGGATGGCGCAACAGCGTTTCGCAATCCAGGCTAAGCTTCCGGACGGAGCCACGGAGAAGCAGGTCCCCGACATGATGAAGGCGCTCCTGGCGGACCGCTTCAAGTTGACGATCCATCACGATAAGAAGGAAACCAGCGTCTATGCGCTGATTGTCGGGAAGGATGGGCCGAAGCTGACGCCGGCCTCGGATGCTCCGGAGGCGCCAATCCCGGATTCCCCGAACAGCCTTTCCATCGATACGGGCAAGGGCCAGATGAAGATGGCGCAGGACGGCAAGGGGGGCATGACGATTCAGACTGGCGAAGCCGGGACGGGGACCGTTCGCGTGTCGACTGGGCCCAACGGGGTCCACATGGAGATGTCTAAAGTGACCATGCCGCAGCTTGTCGACACGCTTTCGCGGATGGTCGATAAACCGGTGGTGGACATGACGGGGCTGACGGGAACGTACAAGTTCGCGATGGATCTTCCCTTGGAGGATCTGTTGCCGCTCGCTCAAAAGAATGCGGCAGCAGCCGGGATCCAGCTTCCCGCCATCCCGCTGGCGCAGGGCACAGGCGCGGCCGACGCAGCTTCGACTCCCGGCGGCGCGGGAGTGTTCCAGTCGGTCGAGAAGCTGGGGCTGAAGCTCGACTCGCGCAAAGCGCCGGTCGACATGATCGTTGTAGATCATCTCGAAAAGAACCCAACCGACAACTAACTTCATCCGGCGGACATCCAGGAGCGGAATCAATGGACACCCCTGGTCTGTCTGCCGCAACCTTCACGGAGTTGTATCAGCGTCACGGCCGCGAGGTATACCGTTACGCGTTCTATTTGAGCGGCAACGCGGCGCTCGCCGAAGACATCACCGCGGAGGTGTTCCTGCGCGTGTGGAGTTCGGCGCAGCCGGTCCGAATATCCACCGTGAAGGCGTACCTGCTGGTAATCGCACGGAACTTGTACCTGCATGATCTGCGGGATAGCGGGCGCAGGAGGGAGCTTGATCCCAACGCCACGGCGGTTTCCTCAGTCTCGCGCGATGTCGAGTCACGCGAAGAACTGCGTCACGTTATCGCGGAATTGCAGCGGCTTCCGGAAATCGACCGCTCCGCGCTGTTGCTGCGTGCTGAGCACGGATTGTCCTATGAAGAAATCGCCGTGGCGCTCGGGATCTCCGTTGCCGCGGCAAAAGTAAAAGTGCACCGGACGCGCGTGCGTCTGGCCGAACGCTTTCCCAGGAGTGCGAAATCATGAATGTGTCGCGTGCAATCATCGACGACCTCTATCCGCTTTACGAAGCGGGCGAGGCGAGCGCGGAATCGCGCGCTTTGATTGAGCAGTATCTTGCCGAGCATCCGGCGGAGGCGGCAACGTTGCGCGCCGCGATCGAACTGCCGCTGGTTGAGCCCCCGCCGGACCTGGAAGCCCGCTCTCTGAAGCGGACTATCTGGCTGCTGCGCGAAGGGAGCACCATCGGTGCGGCGGCTCTCGCCCTGAGTTACGCGCCAACCGCGATCAGCTACATCGAACGGGGCAAACTGCACATCCTCTATCAAGACTTGCCAGGCATCTCGGCCCTCACCTACCTTGCAGCCATTGCGCTCTGGGCCGGATTCTTTTTCGTGTGTTGGCGGATTCGGGCGGCTGGATTGCTTCCGCGCCGAACCTGGCCGGCGCGTATGGTGTGGGTTCTGATCGGAACCACCATCGGACTCGCCGCTTGCGCGCCAATCCAAAGCTGGACCGGGTGGACGCGCACAGTGAATATTCTTCCTTGCTTGGCCTTCACTGTTGCGATCTTGATGGGGGAATGGCTCGGCCAAATCCCCAAAGTGAACGAGCTAACCCGCCCAATTACAATATTTACCGATCCAGGTGATGATGGCCGTGATTGAGTGGGCTGTAGAATCCGGGCATGTCATGGATCTATAGCCAAAGCAGCGGACAGCTCATTAGGGAAGGCGAATTGATCGCGACGGGATACTCCGGCGCCGGTATCGGACGCAACAATCCCGCCGAACAAGCAGTGCCGAACGTCGGCCCGATCCCGCAGGGCCATTACACCATCGGGCTGGAGTTTGATGCGCCGATTCAGGGACCGTTCACGATGCGGCTATCGCCGGAGGGTCACGATGCGCTGGGGCGCGACGGATTCCTGATTCACGGCGACAATGCGGCTCACGACGCATCGACGGGCTGTGTCATTCTGCCGATCGAGGCGCGGGAAAATATCGCCGCGAGCGCGGACCGGGACTTGCTCGTTGTCGCCTGACTCAGACGACAGCAAGAGTCACTCGCAACAGCTAGCGGGAGGCTGAGTCGGATTGCCGACCGCGATCGTGACGATGTTGCTGGTGTAGATGTCCTGCGAAATTGTGAGCTGGGCAAAATTTGTCGGCTGGAGATCGGGGTTGAGTTGAAGAACGATCTCGTAGACTCCAACGGCTCCGACCACCAAGCCCGCGGACAAGACGTCCGCGGTTTTCCCATCTGCGAGCGACGAAACCGAAGAGTTCGCGTTGTTGAGCGCGGGCCCCGGATAAGGAACTCCGTCGGAGGGTCCGATCAGGTTGCCGTTGATGTCGAAAGTCAATCCGAGTCCGGTGCCGTAAATGTAGAACTGCTCGCCAGGAAGCGCAGGGTTGTCCGGCGTGATGGGCGCGCCGGCAACGCTCGAGCAGCACAGATTCGTATTGTTCACGGCCAGCGACAGACCGGCCGAGGCGCCGTTGAGGCCGGTTGTGGTCGCGCTGAAAGGAATGCCGTCACCCTCTGGACCGGGCACCGACGCGCGAATCAGGATACGAGTGAACGCGGCGCCGGGCGACGCCACAACGATCTTGTCCGGGCTCGAATTGACCACGCTGATTAGGGCGTCACGAATCGAGGTTAAGGTGTCGGACGCCTGGACCGTGTAGCTGAAGGCTTGTCCGCCGACGTTGATCGTACCGACATCACCAGCCGCGATTGTTCCCGCGATGGTAATCGTCGCGGTCGCGTAACTGGAGGCGTGATACGCGAGCGCGGTTCGCGGATCCGGTCCCTCTTGCGCGAAGATTCCGGGATTTTGCGGGGCTATGGGTACCCCGATGGCAGTGGTAACAGTCACGCTGCCGTCGGCGTTCACGGTGCGGACAAAAGCATTGATGCTGTTGGTATTCGACACCTCCCAGGGAATCTGAGTGTTGATCTGCGTGGGAGAGACCAGCAGCAGGGGCGCGCGGATTCCGTTGAAATACACCTCCACTCCTCCCAAATTGATCGGAAGCTGGGAGCCGGACGGGGCGCTCACGCTGGTGGCGGCCAAATTCGTGCCGAAGATCGTGGCCAAACTTCCGGGCGCTAGGGTGCCGGCGCTCTCCCCGCCCTGCAACGTGCCGTTGCTAGCAAGAATACTGATCATGGCGTTGGCGGAGGTGGACACCGTCAGCGTAATTGCATTGCCGGCGGGACCGGCGACGCGTGAGGTGAGCAGAAGCTGCTCGAGAGTCGGGGGTATCGACGCGTACACAAACGGGTCGCCCGCCCCCGCGTTGATGATGTTCACCAAGGCTTGCAGGATCGAGGTGGTCGTGTCGGTGGAAAGGATCGTGTAGTTGTAGTTGTTGGTGACAGTGGCGCCCTCGACGCTGCCTCCAATGGTGACGGTAACTACGTCGCCGGCTTCGATGGTTCCGCTTACGTCGACTTCGCCAGTGGCAAAAGTCTCCAGGCTGGCGGAGTTGCGGATGCCGTCGTTGGCGACGTTAGGAACCGCAGGAGTGTAGACCAGCACACGCCGGTTGCTTGGATCGGCCACGTAGAGGTTGGTTCCGTCCCAAGCAAGCGAGGTCGGCGTGGGATTCACGTTGGCCGCGGCCTGCAGCAGGAGCGGATGGAACAGATCGGTTGTGCTGGTGACGACGCTGGCGTACTCGTCCGGCTGTCCCAAGACAATGTCAGCTTCGGCCGCATTCTGGGTGGGAATGTGATTGAAGACGAGCACGCGGTCATTGCCGCCATCGGCGACGAACAAGCGGGTCCCGTCGGAAAGAGCGAAGCGGGGATAGTTCAGCGTGCGCCCGCAGCGGTCGGGATATGTCGGATTGTTGTTGGCATCGACTCCGGCCTGCGGACAGAGGTCGACATTGTCATTGGCGATCGTGGTGGTAAAACCGGTTTGCCCGATTTCGACGTCCGCGGGCTTGCCATTCTGCGTAGGGATCGAGTTCCAGATCAGGACACGGTTGTAGCCGAGATCCGCGACGAAGAGGTGCACGCCGTCGCTGGTAACCGATACCGGATTGAGCATGGTGCCCTGTGTGGACGTAGGATTAGTGGTGGTCACCGGCTCGCCCTGAACCGAGGTAAAGCTGCTCTGCCCCAATTCCACATCGGCCGGTTGGTTGTTGGCTTTGGGGATCGAGTTCCAAATGAGAATACGGTTGTTTTGCGTGTCGGCGACGAACAATTTTCCGTTCTGGATCCAAACGCCTTCGGGCCCGCGAAAACTCGAGGCCGTCGCCGCGATCGGTTGGACCGTGTTGAAATTTGGCTGGCCGAGCACGATGTCGGCGGGCTGGCCGTTCGATGCCGGAATCGTGTTCCAGATGAGAATGCGATTGTTTTCCGTATCGGCGACGGCGAGGATGCGCCCGTCCGTCGCGACCGCGACAGGATTTCGCATTCCATTTTGGGTGGTGTGAAAATTCGTGCTCAGAAAATCCGGCTGACCGAGAACGACGGTGGCCTGACCTCCGCAAACCGGGCAGGTTCCGCTATAGGCGGGGATTTCGCCGGTGGGGACTGGGAGGGTCTGCGAGAGGTTCTGAAACATGAGAACGCGGTTGTTTGTGGGCGTAAACCCGACGCGGTTCGAATCGGCTACAAAGAGGGTGTTATTCGCGAAGGCGATACCACCGGCTCCGCCCAGCAGAGTGTTGGAAGCGCCCGAGGCTTGAGAAGTAAAACTAGTCTGCCCAATCACTAACCGGGCGGCCTGCCCAGTGACAAATTGCGGCTGGGCAATGGCCACACTCGCACATAGTGAAAAAAGGGCACAGTATTTAAGCATTGAAAGAGACGCAAAGGATTGTTGCTAGTATAACAGTCTACTGACGCTGGCTGAGCGCAGCACGTTGCGTTCCACTAGCCCAGTATTAAGTGGCTCGCGGCAGCTTTCTGGTTATCGATCCAACGCGTTACGAGCGGCCTTCAACAAGTGGGTGCTTGTCAGCCCTCCTCACTTGAACGTGATGCTGGAGGCAGCGTCGAATTTGCGGTAGTTACGGAATTCGATCCGGTTCCGCGAACAGTAGCTGGTTCCGCGCTCACAACTTAGGACCTCGGCATTGGCCGGAAGCAGGTATTCCTGTTCCGCTGCAGTCAGCCGGATGAAGTCGTAATCCGTGGCGGATTCTACTGTGTCGAAAGGGAACGCCGAAGGGAGGTTCCGGGCCTGCAGTTCAATGCGAAGCACGCGCGAAGTGTCCCGGTCCACCCAGACGGTTCCTTTGTAACCCGGATAGTAGAGCTGGGAGGGGGCTTCGACGCGCCAATGCGACCGTTC
>Ga0335078_10005751_pt1 | contig 18330 bp, 17 predicted proteins | sample Lox_Sample_32_FD_206711 | JGI IMG/M metagenome (GOLD analysis project Ga0335078, IMG submission 206711) | Soil microbial communities from Loxahatchee National Wildlife Refuge, Florida, United States - Lox_Sample_3.2 | ecosystem: Environmental > Terrestrial > Soil > Wetlands | place: USA... | reverse complement strand
CGCACGTAGCCAAATCAAGATTGTAGCGACTCGGCCTTGCGATGCACGAGCCGCGCAAAAGGATTCGCACCACGGGGTTTTCGCTTTCACCCCGTTAAATCGACTGCTTCGGCCTCCAAAACTTTCGCCCCCGCCATGCATTTATACCTTTGGACGAAGCTTGCGAAGAGCGGAAATCGAGGTGAGAAATCATGAAGCATTGGAGAATGTTGATCGCGCTGGCAGGATTGGCAATCTTGGGGATGCCGGCGTATAGCGCTGACTTCCCCAGCTCCGCCAATCCCGCCCAACCTGCGCGCCCGGGAACGCTGAACTATGTCGAGGGCGTGGCATCGATCGATGGCAGACCCGTCGGCAGGCAGAGCGTCGGCAGCACGGAATTGAATGCCGGCGACGAGCTGACGACGGGCGCGGGCAAGGCGGAGGTGTTGCTTACGCCGGGCATTTTTCTGCGCGTCGATTCCGACAGCTCGGTGAAAATGATCTCGCCCGACCTGGCCCAGACCCAGGTTGAGCTGGATCATGGCCGCGCCGCCGTCGAAGTCGACCAGATCTTTCCACAGAACATGGTGCAGATCATCGACAGCGGCGTAACCACGCAGCTGATGAAGACCGGTTATTACGAGTTTGACGCCAACAACCCTCAAGCCATGGTGTTCGAGGGCAAGGCCGAGGTGGAGTTTGGCAACAGGTGGGAGGCCGTGAAGAGCCACCACGAAGTGGCGCTGGTGGCCGGCGATCGCCAGAAAACCACCGATTTCGATGCTCGGCCCACCGGCGACGAGCTTTACAACTGGAGCAGCCTGCGCTCGCGCTACCTGGCCGAAGCCAATAACCAGATTGCCGGCGAGTACGCCTATGGCCCCGGGTTCAACCCCGGCTGGTATTGGGACCCGTATATGTGGGACTACACCTACCTCGGCTGGGATCCGTTCTTCAGCCCGTTCGGGTGGGGTTTCTACCCGTGGGGCGGGTTCTACGGGGGCTTTGGCTTCTATGGGCGAGGCTTTTATGGCGGCCGCGAGCTCTATGGCGGCGGCTTCCACGGCGGTGGCTTCCGCAGCGGCGGAGGGTTCCACGGCGGAGGCGGCTTTGGTGGCGGGGGCCGGCGGTAAAGCTGACCGAACAGATTCCCGATTTGGCCGGGTTCCCAGCCCGGCCATTTTCTTTGCGTTTTCAACCGGGATTTTCATTAGAAAAACCACATAAACCACAAAAGTGTGTATTATGTGGATTACGGTTGGTCCGAAACTCCGGCCCTGGCTCAAATCTGAAAGGAAAAACGAGGGAAACCATGATCCGCAAAACCCGCCTTTATACCCCCGGCCCTACCCCGCTCCTGCCTGCCGCCCAATTCGCCATGGCGGCGGCCGACATCCACCATCGCACCGCCGAGTTCCGTGCGCTCTTCCAGAAAGTCCTGGCTCAGCTCAAGGTCTTCGTCGGCACCAGGAACGATGTGCTGCTGCTGGCCTGTTCGGGCACAGGTGCGATGGAGGCCTCGGTCTCGAACCTCACTTCGCCCGGCGACAAGGTGCTGGTGCTGACGGCGGGCAAATTCGGCGAGCGCTGGACGGGGCTGGCCAAGGCCTTCAACTGCGAGCCGGACGTTTTGACGGCGCCCTACGGCCAGACCTTCGACCTCGCACAGGTGAAGGCGGCGCTGAAGCCTGAGCATAAGGCCGTCTATGTGCAGGCCACTGAAACCTCGACTGCCGTGCGCCACGACGTGCAGGCCATCGCGAAGGTGCGCGACCAGGTGGCTCCTGACGCGCTGCTCGTCGTGGATGGCATCACCGGCCTCGGCACCACGCATTTCGATGTCGAGGGCTGGGGCATCGACGTGCTGATCGGCGGCTCGCAAAAGGCGGTGATGATTCCGCCGGGCCTCGCCTATCTGAGCGTGAGCGAGCGCGCGTGGGCGGCCATGGAGACGTCGAAGAATCCGCGCTACTATTTCGACCTGCGCAAGGAGCGCAAGAACGCGGTGAAGGGCGAGAGCGCCTACACGCCGGCGGTGGCGCTGGTGGCCGGCTTGGGCGCGGCGCTCGACTACATCGCCGGGCAGGCGGGCGGCGACCTGGAAAAGGGCCGCGATGCGCTGATTGACAACGCCGAGGTGAACGCGGCGGCCACGCGCGCGGGCCTGGTAGCGCTGGGCTTCACGCTGTTTGCGCCCACGGCGCCGGCGGCTGCGGCCACGGCGGTGGCCGTGCCTGAAGGCATGGACTCGGGCGTGGTGGTGAAGGCGCTCAAGTCGAAGTTCGCGCTGGTGGCGGCCAATGGCCAGGGCGAGATGCAGGGCAAAATCTTTCGCGTGGCGCACCTGGGATTCTTCGATTACCTCGACACCGTGGCGCTGCTCGGCGCCATGGAGCATATCGCCAAAGACACGCTGGGTCTGCCCGTCAAGTTCGGGCAGGGTGTAGCCGCAGCGCAGGAAGTGTATGCAAAAGCAGTGAAATAGCGGAGTCAGCGGCGTTAGCTGCGCTTCGCACGTTGTCAGCGGAGTTAGTCAGACGGTTGGATGGTGCGCCTGACTCCGCCAACCACGCCAACACCGTTAACTCCGCTCTAGAGGAAACATGCCGGAACTCACATTCGCCGAAAAGCTGCTCGTCGCGCGCAAGCAGCTCGATTTATTCCAGTATGAAATGGCGGAGCGGCTGGGCGTGCATCCCAACTCGCTTACCAAGTACGAACGTGGCGAGGGCAAGCCGCATGCGGCGGTGGTGCGCATGTTCGACCTGCTTTGCGAGCAGGAAGGCATTCGTTTCGACGACTACGAAAGCGCGTCCGCAGCAGCGGACAAGGGAGCAGCCATGAAGATTGTTCTGGCGGAAAAGGTTTCTCCGGCGACGCTGGCGGTGTTTGCGGCGGAGCCAGGATGGGATGTGAAAACCCACGACCAGTTGCCTGACGGTTTGGCGGCGGCGCTGGCCGATGCGGATGCGCTGGTGGTGCGCAGCGCCGTGCAGGTTGACGACGCTCTGATGGCGCATGCGCCAAAACTGCGCGTCATCGGCCGCGCCGGCGTGGGCGTTGACAACATCGACGCCGAGGCGGCCACGCGTCGCGGCATCGTGGTGATGAACACGCCGGGCGCCAATGCCGTGGCGGTCGCGGAGCTCACCATCGGGCTGATGGTCGCGCTGGCGCGCAAGCTGGCCACGGCCAACTCCACCATGCACGCCGGCAAGTGGGAAAAGAAAAGCCTGCAGGGAACCGAACTGCGCGGCAAGACGCTGGGGATTCTGGGCCTGGGTCGCATCGGCCTCGAAGTGGCGCGGCGCGCGCGCGGCTTTGGCATGGAGATCATGGGAACTGACCCGTTCGTTTCCGCGGCGCTGGCGCGCGAGAATGGAATTCTTTTGGTTCCTCTGGAGGAACTCTTCGCGAAAGCGGACTATCTCACCCTGCACGTCGGCCTGACCCCGCAAACGCAGGGCATCATCAACGCCAGAACTCTGGCCGCCATGAAGAAGGGCGCGCGCATCATCAACTGCGCGCGCGGCGAGCTGGTGGTCGACGCCGACCTGGCGGAGGCGATCAAGAGCGGGCAGGTGGCAGGCGCGGCGCTTGATGTCTTCGCCGTCGAGCCGCCCAGGGATTCGCCCTACTTCAGCCTCGATAACGTGATTCTTTCACCGCACATCGCCGGGTCAACGGCCGAGGCGCAGGAAGCGGTGGGCGTGCAGATTGCGCAGCAGGTGCGCGAGTATCTCAAAATCGGAGTGGTGCAGAATGCCGTCAATCTGCCCTCGCTGAGCCACGAAGAGTACGTCGCGCTGGCGCCGTATATCGAGCTTGCCGGGCGATTGGGCGCGTTTCTGGCGCAGGCGGGCAAGGGCGGCATTGACGCGATCCATATTGTGTACGGCGGCACGCTCGCCGAACTCAAAACCGAGCTGGTGCGCAACGCAGCCATCGCTGGTCTGCTGCAGGGATCGGAAAATGTAAATCGCATCAACGCAGCAGCGGTTGCGCAGGAGCGCGGTATCCGCGTGCACGAAGAAAAGGAAGAGAGCCATCGCGGCGGATCGGCGTCGGTGCTTACCATCGTGCTGCACACCGCGCAGGGCGAGAGCCGCGCCAGCGCCACCGTAATTCACGGCGAGCAGCCGCGCCTGCTGGCCTTCGACGGCATCGACGTGGAAGCGCCGCTCGAAGGCGCGCTGGTGGTCTGCCGCAATCTCGACGTGCCCGGCGTCATCGGGCGCATCGGCACCATCCTCGGCCAGCAAGGCGTCAACATCGCCAACTTTGCGCTGGGCCGCGAGCGCGCGGGCGCTAAACCCGTCAAAGCGCTGGCTGTCGTCCAGGTCGATGAGCCGGTTTCCGAATCTGTGCTTGAAGCGCTCAAAGTCATCGAGGCGCTGCTGGAAGCGCGCCTCGTCAAGCTGCCCAACGGGAAATGAGGAAGCAGCTTTCAACTCTCAGCTGGATGTGTCGAAGCAGGCTTTGTAACAAGGGCACGGCTTCATCCGGGCCCTAAGCGGCGCAAAATCAACGAGGGCTTGAGCCCCTGTTGCTTCAAAGCGCCAAAAAATGATTGCGTTCGGCCAGCTTCGCAACAGACTCGTGAACCTGGAAACCGCCTGCATTGCACTGAGCGCGAGCCCGCTTCAGCGGGCGAACGAAATTGGCCCTGAGCGACGCGTGCCGTGTCGCTGCGGCTCATCTCCGAATTCCAACCTTCCGTCCTGCATTTTGCCCCCTCGTCCATAAACGCCGCTTTTCCGAGCTCGGCCGGACGTATGGTCACTGGTGTGAGCAATCAATCCATTCCCGGGAGGCACGGAGTGAATGACCTGGTATCAGCTGAAGCAGTGAGCCGCAGATTCCCGCTCGATCACAGCGATGTGCGTGCGTTGGACGAGGTGAGTCTGCGCGTTTCGCCGGGCGAATTTCTCGCCATCGCCGGCCCCAGCGGCAGCGGCAAGACCACGCTGCTGAACCTGGTCGGCTGCATCGACAAGCCAACTTCAGGGCGGATCGTGCTGGACGGCGAGGACACGTCGACTCTCACCTCCGGGAAGACCACCGAACTTCGCCGCGCCAAAATCGGATTCGTCTTCCAAACCTTCAACCTGATCCCGGTCTTCACCGCCAGCGAAAACGTCGAGTTTCCGCTGCTGGTGCAGGGCGTCAGCGGCGGCGAACGGCGCAGAAGGGCGGCGGCCGCGCTCGAAAGCGTGGGCCTGGCGTCGCGCGCCGCGCATCGGCCTGACCTGCTCTCCGGCGGTGAGCGCCAGCGTGTTGCCGTGGCGCGGGCCATCGTTCATCAGCCCGCGCTGGTGCTGGCCGACGAGCCCACGGCGAATCTGGACACGCAGAACGCCACGCAACTCATCGACCTGATGCGCGAGCTGAACCGCAGCCTCGGTCTCACCTTCATCTTTTCCACTCACGACCAGCGCCTGCTTGAGCACACGTCGCGCATCGTCAGGCTGTGCGACGGGCGCGTTATCTCCGACACACACGCTGCCGAACCGGCCGGCTTCGCAATGCCGATGGAAGGAGACCGCTATGAGCAAGTTCCTGCTGCTCGCGTTTCGTAATGTCTTTCGCAACCGGCGCCGCACGCTGATGACGCTGCTGATGGTGGGCGGAGGCGTGGCCGGATTGCTGCTGGCAGGCGGATACTTCGCCTTCATGACCAGCGGCCTGCGCGAAAGCACCATCCGCAACGGACTGGGACACATTCAGATCTTCACCGCCGAACACTTCAAGCGTGACGAAGTCCGCGTGCTCGACACCGGCATCGACAACTGGCGCCAGGTGGCCGCAACCGTTTCCAACGCCGGGCACGTTCGCGGTGTGGCGCCGCGCATCGAGTTTTACGGAATGGTTTCCAACGGCCAGAAGTCTTCGGTCTACATGGGCAGCGCCGTCGATCCCGACGCCGAGCGCAGCCTTGGATTTACACCAAACCTCGTTTCCGGGCACGATCTCAGTGCCGATTCCGGCGGCGATGTGCAGGCGCTGGTCGGCGCGGGCCTGGCCAGGTCAATGAACGTCAAAGTCGGTGACGGCCTCACCTTGCTCGCGGTCACTTCCGACGGAGCGCTCAACGGTATCGATGTTGACGTGGCCGGCATTGTGCAAACCGGCGTCGCGGAAATGGACGCGCGTTATCTGCGCATCCCGCTGGTTGCGGCGCAGCGGCTGCTGCAGAGCGACCGCGTGACCAACCTCGTGGTCGGCCTGGATGCGACGGCCAACACCGACCGCGTCTATGACCAACTGACGCCTCGACTTAACGGTTTGACGCAGCCCATGGAGATGAAGAAGTGGATCGATCTGGCGACCTACTACAAGCAGGTTCGCAATCTGTTCAACGGCATTTTCCTGTTCATGGGCGCCATCGTGTTCTTCATGGTGCTCATGTCGAGCATTAACACCTTGCTCATGTCGATGTTCGAGCGCACGCGCGAAATCGGCAGCATGCTGGCCATGGGAACGCCGCATATCTGGATTGTCGGTTTGTTCATGACCGAGGCCGCGATCCTCGGCCTGTTCGGCGCTGCTGCGGGGATCGTGGCCGGCAACCTCATGGGCGCGCTGTTGAACGCCCTCAACGTACGCCTGCCACCGCCGCCCGGATACACGGTTGGCATTCTCTTTCACGTCCAGCACGTTCCCGGCATCATGATCGGCGCGTCGGTCCTCGTCCTCGTCTCCCTGGTGCTGGCATCCATTCTTCCCGCGGTGCGCGCGTCGCGGCTCCACATTACGGAGGCATTGGCCCATGTCTAAAGCCAACTGCTATCTGCGCCTGCTGCTGCTCTTCTTCCTGGCGTGCTTCCTGCTCGCTTGCGTGTTGCATGGGCACGCCGCCACGCCTGCCGCGCCCGACGCCGGGATGCTGCTCAAGCAGTCCGACCGCTTTCGCAATGGCTGGCCGTCGTACATGGTGCATGTCAAGATCACCGATTTCGCTGCGGGCAAGCCCGACGAAGAGCACCTCTACGAGGTTTCGCAAAAAGGCGCCGACAAAACCTACGTCGAGTTCATGAGCCCGCGCGAGAAGGGCGAGCACCTGCTGATGCTGGGCGACGATATGTGGGTCTACCTGCCCGACACTAGCCGCCCGGTGCGCATCACGCCGCTGGAGCGGCTGACCGGCGACGCCTCCAACGGCGACGTGGCCCGCACCAACTACGCTGCCGACTACTCGCCCGTGTACCTGCGTACCGAGAAAGTTGGCAGCACCGATTGCTACGTCCTCGAGCTCACGGCCAGGCGCAAAGGCGCAACCTATCAGCGCATCCTTTTCTGGATTCGCGTGCAGGATGCGCGGCCGGTGAAGGCAGAGTTCTACCTCACCTCGGGTAAACACATAAAGTCGGCGTCCTTCGACGAGTACGAGCTCATCGGCGGGCAGATGTTGTTGCGCAAGCTCACGCTCTACGACGAGATTCTCCATAACTCGCATAGCGTTCTGGAATACTCGGGTGCCACACCGCGCGCGCTGCCCGACAAGCTCTTTTACCAGGGCCGCGCCGACAAGTTTTGACAAGTTGTGGCGCGCAGGCTGCGATTTTCATCTTCAGGCACGACCATGCATCGACATCTCCTCATCTCGGTTCTTCTTCTGGCAAGCGCGCCGCTGTTTGCGCAAGACACCAGCGAAAGCCGTTACGACACCCGCTACGCTGTGAATGTGATCAACGACGCGACCTTTTACAGCAACCTGCAGGCGCCGCTGCCCGCGGTGCTCAATCAAGCGCTCATCGAGCCCACGTTCAGCATTCGCGAGCGCGATCGTTGGAACTTCTCCTCGAGCCTCATCGGCCTGACGTCGACGTATTCCGACACCTCCACGCAACTGCGCGTGCGCGAGAGCTACGGCGGCGTCTCAGCGGGAGACTTCGACGTCATGGCGGGCCGGAAGATGCTGCTCTGGGGCACGGGATATGCGTTCAGTGCCGCGGGCGTCCTCGATCCGCCGCGCATGCCCACCAACCCCACTGACCGGCTGAACATCAACGAAGGCCGCGACATGATCAAGGCTGACTGGGTGCATGGATCGCAGGCTGTCTCGGCCGCGTGGTCAACCGCGGCGCTGGCCCCCGCAGGTTCGAATCTGCACGACACCGCCGCGGTACGGTATAACGTTCTCGTGCACGAATTCGATACAGCGCTGATCGCTGGCCACGATCGCGGCGGCGATTCCTTCGGCGGCTTCACCTTCACGCGCGTCGTGGGCCAGGCGTGGGAGGTGCACGGCGAGGGCATCTGGCGTGAGCAGGCCGCGGCATTGCTGGGCGCCAAGTACACCGTCGCGGGCGTCACCTGCATCGGCGAATTCTACACGCCGCCCAACATTGCCTTTTATCGCGATCCCGGCGTCTCGCCGCTGGCCGGCCGCCGGCACTATGCCTTCTTCGACGTCGGGAAGGCGCGCCTGCGCGAGCGGCCGGGCTGGAAGGAGTGGAGCGTTTCGGGCGCGATTGTGGCCAACCTCGACGACCGCAGCTACACAGGTGTCTTCGACGCCAGCCGCTGGTTCGGCAATCACTTCTCAGCCTATGTCCACATTGAGGCTCCGCAAGGGAGCGTGACATCGGAATACGGATCGGCGCCGTATTCAGCAGCTACATCGGCGGGGATCCGATTTCAGCTATGAACAGCCAGAAAGTTCAGCTCGCAACAGGGTGCGCCGGCGGTCGGAACCGTGAGCACGGAGTCGCTGAAGCCGCACTCAAACTTTTGTGGATCGTCCCGGGCGTTACGATTCTCTGTCTTGTTCTCTTTTTGTCCATTGGCCGGACGAAGCTATCCGAAAGCGGCCTGGAGTTCATCGTCATTCTCATTTACTCCGCATTGATTGGCCCCTCGTCGGCAATTCTGTGCAATTGGATCGGGCATCGTTATTCCGATCATTTTTCCCGGCTTGTCATTCTGTTTTATGCGCTCGCGCTGTTGTGCACGGCCACCGCGGGCACCTTTGCCGGCAGCTTGATTATCGTTTGGATCGGCATCGTGCCGCGCGGAGCCTATTGGCCGGAGTTCTGGGGTTCATGGCCTTTCAGCATCGTCATTACGCTCGTTGTCGGCCTCAGCGTCTCGGCCTTCGAGACCTTGCGCTACAAGCTGCAGGAGGCGACTCTCGATGCGCGCACGCGCCAAATGGAGCAGGAACGCGCCTACAAGCTCCTGGCCGAAGCGCGGCTTTCGTCGCTGGAGTCAAGCATCCAGCCTCACTTTCTCTTCAACACCCTCAACACCATCGCCGCGCTGATTCCCAGGGATCCGGCGCGCGCCGAGGCTACGGTGGGCAAACTGGCCTCGCTGCTGCGCTTTTCGCTCAACGCGCAGCACAATGGACTGGTTCCGCTGGAGCAGGAGCTCAAGGTGGTGCGCGACTACCTCGAAATCGAAGCCACGCGGTTCGGTGAGCGCCTGCGCTACCAGGTTCTCGTTCCCGCCTCGCTCAATTCCATCAAGGTGCCCGCGCTTTCGTTGCAGATACTGGCTGAGAATGCTGTGAAGCATGTGGCGGCGCAGCGCACGGCGGGCGCGGCCGTCGAGGTCTCCGCACGGAGGGAAGCGAACACCATCTGGCTTGAGGTCGCCGATGATGGCCCGGGCTTTTCGCTTGGCGCCGTCGCACCCGGGCACGGGCTCGGCAACCTGGTTGGGCGTCTCGAGCTTTTGTTCGGCGGCGATGGCCGCCTCGACGTGATCCGCGAGCAGGAGAAGACCAAGGTCCGCATCTCCTTCCCGGCGGAATCGTGAGCAGGAAATGGAAGCTGCTACCCTGCGCGCTTATCTCGTGGACGACGAACCGCTCGCCATTGAGAGGCTCTCGCGCCTCCTGGCAAAGCACAGTTCCCTCCGCATCGTTGGCAGCGCCAGCGATCCGCAACAGGCAGTTACAGCCCTCAATGCCCGTGAAGATATCGACGTGCTCTTCCTCGACATTCAAATGCCCGGCATCAACGGCTTCGAGCTTCTCGCGCAGCTTTCCGTTCAGCCCTTCGTCATCTTCACCACGGCCTACGATCAATACGCGCTGCGAGCCTTCGAAGTCAATTCCATCGACTATCTGCTCAAGCCCATTGAAGCCGAGCAACTGGAGCGAGCGCTCGCCAAGCTGGGACGGGTGCGGCCTGTCATCAAGCCCGACTGGCAGCAGGATCCCGAACTGCCGGCAGTGTTAAAAGAACTGGCCTCATCGCTTCTCGCGCAGAAGGCCGGCTATCCCCTCCGCGTTGCTTCGCGCGTCGGCGACCGCATTTCGTTTCTCGATCTCGGAGCCGTCACGCATTTTGTGGCGCGCGACAAGTTGACCTACGCTGTGGTCAACGGCCGCGAGCACTGCGTCGACCAGACCATCGCCGACCTGGAACGCAGGCTCGACCCGGCAAAATTTCTGCGCATCCACCGCGCCATCCTCCTCAACCTCGACTGGGTCAGGCAGGCGAATGTCTCCTTCGCGGGCAAAGTCGCGATCTTGCTCAAGGACGAGCGCGGCACACAGCTGCCCGTAGCGCGCGACCGCCTGCGTTCCGTCAGGTCGCGATTGGAGTTCTGAATCCGTCGAGTGCCCAAATCAGCAGGTGAATGCCGTGCACTACGGGTTCTCCGGCCTGGGTTCGCCGCCCGGACCGGATCCAGGTGCATCGGCGGTGACGGTTTTGCTGCTGAATCAGCCGGCGCCCCTGGCGTCCTCGTCGCCCCGTTTTTCCTTCACCTGCGCGTCGTCACTTGGTTGGATCGGTGACGCGGCCCATGAAGAGGATCGCGCCCGTGTCCGTTGCGCGGATCAGGAACAGGAAAGGATGGTCGGCAGTGAAATAGATCGGCGGCGGTTCGTTGTTCGGGCCCTGCATCGCCGTCGCGTACATCACGACGGCCGTGGCCGCCGCCGCTTCAGTGCCCTGTTCGTTCACGTCGATGTAGGCTTTGTGAATCGCCGCCGAGATGGCGAAGTCCGGCTTGCCGTCCATCCCCGAGAAATCCGCCGAACCCGTAAAGGCCTGCGGCATGCCCATCTTCGTGAGCGTGCCGCTCAGCTCGAACTCCTGCGTCATGCTGAAGCGCGGCATAGTGAGAATCACTTTGCGAACCGGCGCCAGCTTCTCTATCCATGTGGTTGCGGCAGAGGCCGTGAACGCCTTCTCCAGCGCCGGCAAGCCCTCGGTCTGTTTCGGCAGCAGGATGACCATCGCGAGCTGATCGCCGGTATAGGGCAATTCAAGCTCCTGGAACGTGCCCCCGTCGTAGTAGCTGTAGCTGCCGTTGCGATTCATCATCTGCGTCTTGATGGACTGCTTTGAGGTGAGGTGAAAATCCTCGCTATCGGTCAGATTCGCGTTAAACGGGTCGAGCCAGGTTCCCTTGAAGTAGATGGCGTTGGTGAGCACCAGGCGCGTGGTTGCGTTAAGCGCGCCGGGGCCAATCAGGTTTGTGATCTTGTCGTTGGTCTGCTGCTCAACCCACTGATTGATGGTAGTGCGAACGGCATCGGCCGAGGTCTTGAAGTCGACCGGCTGAAATGCCGCGCCATAGTTGGATTGGATAAGGTTCAGATACGCCGGAAGAAAGTTGGAGTCCTTTTGCGCCCACAGCGCGTCCGCCACGTGCAACTCGTAGCCCTGGTGCTGGGCGTTCAGTCCGCTGAGCAGCGCCCCCATGGCCGGGTGCAATTGCGCCGACGGCAGCGTGAAGTGAAAAACCTTGGCCATCTCGGTTGCGGTCTGGCCCTGTGCGCCGGCGTAGGCCATGGCGAATGCGGTGGAGATGCTCTCCGGCGAGAAGAATAGGTTTCCGGGCTGTGTGCGCACCTGCCCGTAGAGGTCGACCGCGAAAGCATTGCTGCCTTTCACGGCTGAAATCTCGTTCGCCGTGGGCTTGGGCGCAGGAGTGGTCGCGGAGTTGGCCGTGGGTGCGGGCGTTTGCGCGGCCACAGCCACGCCGCCGAAAATGGAGAGTAGCGCGTAAAGCAAGGCTTTCATCGGCCCTCCTGTGCCGGCCGCGCCTGTGAATTGTGAGCGGCCTAGGCCCGGCTCAAATAAGCGCCTTCGCTGGTATCGACGCGAATTTTTTCGCCCTCGTTGATGAAGGGCGGCACTTGGACGACGAGGCCGGTCTCGGTTTTTGCCGGCTTGGTGACCGAAGATGCAGTCGCCGACTTGAGGCCGGGCTCGGTTTCAACCACCGTGAGCTCCACAAAGCTGGGCAGTTCGATGCCCACGGCCTGGCCGTCGTGGTAGCTCACGCGGATCTGCAGGTTGGCCGTCAGGTATTCCACGGCATCGCCCAGCGTGTCGGACTTCAGCACCGTCTGCTCGTAGTCCACGGGATTCATGAAGTAGTAATCGTCGCCGTCGGCGTAGAGAAATTCCATGGGTATTTCATCCACGACAACCTTTTCGATGGCGTCGGCAGAGCGGAAACGGTGCTCGAACATGGCGCCCGATTTGAGGTTGCGCAGCTTGGCCTGGATGAAGGCGCGAAGATTGCCGGGTGTACGGTGCTCGACCTTGAAGACCAGGTGAAGCTGGTCGTTGTGCTTGATGATCATGCCCGGACGAAGTTGTGTGGCGGGAATCGCCATATATGATGCAGCTCCTTGATAGATATGCGCGCGCCGCGCAAGAAATTTGGCAGTGGCCTGCTATCGATTGTAGCCCAGCCGAGCGACCCGGCGAATAGGACGGACCGTGTTCGCGCGGGTTGCGCGAGGCGCGGCGCAGGGTTGTCGAACTTGAGGCGGCGCTGATGGCGAAGTGGAAGCGAGTCGCAGCACAGGCAATATAGAATACTCGTATTCCGTCGTTAGCTGGATAAATCACCTCCCCTGCCGGCTTCGCTGAAAACACCGCCAGAAACCGGCCCGGCGCAAGGGATGATTCAGCGAAAAGCGGCAAGGGAGCCGGCACCAGCGCATGTCCAATTCAGTTTCTATCTGCGTGATCGGGTCAGGATACGTGGGACTCGTGGCGGCGGCGTGTTTTGCCGACATGGGGCACAAAGTTGTATGCGTCGACAACGACGAAGCCAGGGTGAAGCTGCTGGTCGAAGGAGGCGTTCCCATCTTTGAAGCGCACCTGCCTGAGCTTCTGGCTAAGCACGGCGGCAAAGGCGTCACCTTCACCACGCGTCTCGCCGAGGCCGTGGAAAAGTGCGAAGCGGTGTTCATCGCCGTCGGTACGCCGCAGGGCGATAGCGGAGCGGCCGATCTGTCGTACGTCGAGGCCGTGGTGGCCGAGATTGCGCGCACCATTACCAGCTACAAGGTGATCGTGGAGAAAAGCACGGTGCCGGTTTACACCAACGACTGGATTCGGCGCGTGCTGCACCGGCATGGAGTGGATGCAGGCTCCTTCGATGTGGTTTCGAACCCGGAATTTCTGCGTGAGGGAACCGCGGTTACGGATTTTTTGCATCCCGACCGCATTGTCGTCGGGGCAGGCAACCAGCGTTCAGCCAATGTGCTGCGCCGCATCTACGAGCCGCTTGTCGGCGGCAGTTATTATTCGCGTCCTGACGCTTTGCCGGGAGCGTGCAGCGCCGCCCATCCGGCAAAGCTTGTGGTCACCTCGGCGCAGAGCGCTGAAATCATCAAGCACGCGTCCAATGCGTTTCTGGCGCTGAAAATCTCGTTTATCAATGCCGTGGCCAACCTCGCCGAGGCCGTGGATGCCGACATCGAAGACATCGCCGCGGGCATGGGCCTCGATAGCCGCATCGGTCCCAAGTTTCTGCACGCGGGGCTGGGGTATGGGGGATCGTGTTTCCCCAAGGACGTGGCGGCTTTCAAATGGGTGGCGCAGGAGCGCGGCGTGAATTTTCAGCTCCTCGAAGAAGTCTGCAAGATCAACGAGACGCAGAGGGAAGTCTTCTTCAACAAGGTGCGCGCCGCACTGTGGACGCTGCGCGGCAAGCGGCTGGCGGCGCTGGGGCTGGCTTTCAAGCGCGATACCGACGATGTGCGCGAATCGCCCGCGATCGGCATGGTCAGGAAGCTGCTCGATGCCGGCGCGATAATAACGGCTTATGATCCCGCCGCCATGGAGCGGGCGAAGGAGTTTTTGCCGCCGGCCGAAAACATGAAATACGCATCCGATTTGTACGAGGCGGCGCACGGCGCCGACGCCGTCCTGATTCTGACTGACTGGAAGCAGTTTGCCACCATGGACCTGGCGCGCCTGAACCGCGCCATGCGTTTCCCCATCGTGATCGATGGAAGAAACCTGTACAAGCCTCAGGAAATGCAGAGCCACGGATTCACCTATGTGAGCGTGGGCAGGCCGGCCACCTACCAGGCGCAGGAAGGCAAGCCGCGAAAGACCGGGACCTGACACAGGGAGCAAGGGAGCAAGGGAGCAGGGACTTGGGACCCCTGACCACTGACCCCTGACTTCGACCATGCACATACTTGTCACCGGCGCAGCCGGATTTCTGGGCTCGCACCTCACCGACCGCTTGCTGGCCGAGGGCCACTCCGTTCTCGGCGTCGATAACCTGTCGACGGGCGGCATTGACAATCTTGCCCACCTCGCCGGGTTTCCGCGTTTCCGCTTTGAAGAGCGGGACATCTGTGCCAGCTTCGATCCTGGGCATGTCGACTACATCTTCAACCTGGCGTCGCCGGCCAGCCCGCCGGAATACATGCGCATGGGCATCGAGACGCTGCGCGTGGGCTCAGTAGGCGTCGAAAACACGCTGGAGATTGCGGCGCGCCACAACGCCGGCTACCTGCACGCATCCACGTCGGAGTGCTACGGCGATCCGCTGGAGCATCCGCAAAAAGAAACCTACTGGGGCAACGTGAATCCGGTGGGACCGCGCAGCGTCTACGACGAGGCCAAGCGCTTCGGCGAAGCACTGGTGATGGCTTACCAACGCTCGCGCGGCGTCAATACGCGCTTGGCGCGCATCTTCAACACCTACGGCCCGCGCCTGCATCCCGGCGATGGCCGCGTGATTTCGAATTTCATGATGCAGGCTCTGCGCGGCGCGCCGCTCACGATCTACGGCGACGGCCGCCAGACGCGCAGCTTCTGCTACGTCGACGATCTCATCGAGGGCATCCTGCGCCTGTCGCGCAGCGACGAGCATTTCCCCGTGAATCTCGGCAATCCCTGTGAGTTCACCATCTTCGAGTGCGCCCAGGCCGTGCTCGATGTGACGGGCTCAAAAAGCGAATTGCGCTTCGTCGATCTGCCCGTCGACGATCCCACGCGCCGCCAGCCTGACATTACCAAAGCGCGCACGCTGCTGGGATGGGAGCCGCAGGTGCCGCTCAAAGAGGGGCTGAAGAAATCGCTGGAGTATTTCCGCGGCAAGGCGGCGCTGCGCGAAGCGGCGTTCGATGGGCCTTAGCGCGGCGGCTCGTAAGGCTGGGCGCGCAACAGGTTATTCAGGATATCGCGCTCGTCGGGCGAGAAGGTGCTCTGGTAGCGCGCGGAGTTAAGCACCGTGGCGCGCTGATCGGGCGGCACCGAACTCAGATCCTGGAAGGCGTGCTTGACCAGAGCCTGGCGGTCGGCCGGCAGAGCCTGGTAGCGCCGCCCCGCCTGGCGCAGCTGCATCTGCTCCTGCGGCGACATGTGCTCGATCATCTCGTTGCGGTCCGCGTACCGCTGTTGCTGCGCTTGCGGCATCTGGTTCAGCCGGTGCAGCTGATTGAGCAGCCGCTGCTGCTCACCAGGAGCCAGGCGGTTGAAGCTGGGATCGTTGCGCAGCAGCCGTTCTTGATCCTGCGCGCTCAGATTGCGGTGCTGATTGAGCCAGTCGGGCAAATGCCCGGCGCCGGGGCCGGTGTTCAAGGGACGGTTGGCGTAGGGATTGGCAGGACGCGCGCCGTCGGGGCTCTGGCCGCCATATTGCCCGCGATTATATTGCGGGTTCTGCTGAGAGGGCCGCTGCTGATTCTGATACGGTGTCTGATTCTGATAGGGCCGCTGCCGGTTCTGATACTGCCCCTGCTTCTGATAAGGCCGCTGCTGATTCTGATACTGGCGCTGCTGCCTTTGTTGCTGGTTCTGCTGCCGCGCGGCCGGGCGCGCATTCATGGCCGGACGGGCTGCCGGCGCGGGACGCTGCACATTGCGCTGGGCCAACGCTCCTGACGCAGACAGGGAGAGAACCATGACCGCAGCGGCAAGCGCCGCCGGACGCCATCCTTGCGCGTTGGAAATCCAGTTCACCAGTCGTTCTCCCGGCAGCAGGCCGAAATTTCAAGAAAAATCAGTCTCCGCTTTCGTTATTGCTGGAGAGAGCCTCCATCTGGTCCAGCACCTGCGCGTTGTTGTCCAGCGTTTGCAGATCGTGCACCACGGCCGTCTGTGTCGGCTGCACGGGCTGCATCCAGTCCGTGACACCCAGATACGTGCCACCGCCCACCAGCAGCATCACGGTGAGCGCCATGGCAGCGATCGGACGCGCATGCAAGCCAGGGCCGTAGGCAATCGACGCGCGCAGGCGCGCGATGCGGCTCGCAAACCAGCCGGCCGGCGCCGCCTCGCGCTCCTCGCGCATCCGCGCGCCAAGCCGGGTAAGAAAGTAGGGGTTGGGCTCGGGCGCTTGCCACGCGTCAAGCAGCTCCATGGTGGCTCTCAGCTCATCCAGCTCGCCCTGGCACTGGCTGCACTCCGCAACATGCGTCTGCACCTTGGCAGGCGCCTTGCTGGAATCGAACAGCATCCCGGCCAGCTTGTCTTCCATCCCCGTGCAATTCGTTTTCGTCGCTTTCATGGCTTGCTACCCCGTGTTTCCGCCGGTCCCTTCCGGCTTGTATTCACTCTTGCCCTCAAACAAAGTCCTTCAACTTCTCCCGCAGCGTCTGGTAGGCGCGAAACAGAAGCGATTTGGTTGCCGACTCGCTCAGCTTCAGCACCTCTCCGATCTGCCGGTAATCCATGTCCTGATATTTGTGCATTAACACGGCCATACGCTGCCGCTCAGGTAGCGCCATCACATGCTTGCGAATGGCGGCCATGCGCTCTTCGCGCAGCATCCGCGCTTCCACTGAAGGTTCGTCGTCGGCCAGGTCGGGACTGGTGCCGCTTTCCTCGTCGGGCTGGTCGAGATACACCGTTTGCGCCGACCGTTCCTGCTTTGTGTCGCGCGCGTGGTTCACCGCCAGGTTGGTCGCGATCCGGTAAAGCCACGTGGTGAATCTGGCTTCGGCCCGGTACGTTCCCCTGGCACGATAGACGCGCAGGAACACCTCCTGCGCCAACTCCTCGGCAACTGCCTGGTTCCCCACCATGCGGTAGAGGAAGTGGATCATGGGCCGGTGGTACTTTTCCGCCAGGTAAGTAAAGCTGGCTTCGTCGCCCTCGGCTACCCGCAGCATCAAGGCTGCATCGCTGGCCGGATCCAGATCCGCACGTTGTCCCACGGCCTGGCCTGGAGTTACCCCCGCCCGGGCCGCCGAACCGGCACTAAGGGCCGGACCGTTGAGGACCATAGTTGCCATATCTTCTGGAACCCGATCGGGAGCGGAAGGTTGCGCCCCGTGAGCACTTTCTGGCCCGGTTTGCCCCCCGGAATTGCCGGGTTTGGGGGGCTCGCGGTCGGGTTTTGGAGGGCCTGACCTGGCATGGGCATGGGGACGGCCCGGCCGTCCACCGGCGCCCAGGGATGGCGCGGCGCCGCCCAGGCCGGAAACCGGGCTGAGGGCCGCCTCCCCGTCAACCGGGAGCTCGCTTTCCTGGCGGATTGAACGTGCTCTCCTGAGCATCACCGGTTTCCACGAAGGTCTTCGCACTGCGGCAAAAGCGCCGGACACACCCACAGCGCCGGTTGGCCGTAAAGCCCCGCTGGTGTTACTCTACCCCATAAGGATGCCCTTTGCGGCGACTTTCCCGTGCACGCGAAGTTACCGGTGTTGGGCCGGAATTCCGTTGCGGAACAAGCCTCGGGCGTGCCTGCCGGCCCCGGCGGATTTTGACTAACAAGCCGGCGATCTGACCCTTCTCATGCCTGTTTCGGGCGCTTAACTCAGCGGTAGAGTGCCATCTTCACACGGTGGAAGTCATAGGTTCGAATCCTATAGCGCCCACCATATCAAGGAGTTACGGGCATAGTGTCCGGCTTTGGGTCCAATCCGGGTCCAACCGGCACCAGCTCGGCTCCATCTTCACCACGCAGATTGGGAACTCAAATTTTGAAAACTCAACTCTGGGAGATGGGACCCTATTGAGAATGCGAAGCCCGTGGCGAAGCCTTAACTCAAGGGATTTCGAGCGATTCGAGGGGCCGGAACCTGCCAATTAAATGGTCTGTATTATTGAAACGTATTGGATTGAACGACTTGCAGGGCCATCTTGCGCTCCAAAGTCGGAAAAGCCCGTTTGTTTCGGCAAT
>Ga0335078_10005750_pt1 | contig 18331 bp, 13 predicted proteins | sample Lox_Sample_32_FD_206711 | JGI IMG/M metagenome (GOLD analysis project Ga0335078, IMG submission 206711) | Soil microbial communities from Loxahatchee National Wildlife Refuge, Florida, United States - Lox_Sample_3.2 | ecosystem: Environmental > Terrestrial > Soil > Wetlands | place: USA... | reverse complement strand
AACTTTCACCAGCGTGAATCCCGGCCTGCTTGTCACCGTCCAACTAAGCAGCTCCACAACGTTTGGAGTGAACAGTGACGGCGTGACGATTCCTTCGGGGCTCACGTTCATCGGCACTTCGAGCCTGATGCCGGGGCAGACGGTGGAAATTCAGCCGCTGGCCACTCCGGTGGTGACGCCGAACGCCACGGCCATGCCGCTCATCAACGTTTCCGCAGGCAGCGTTACGCTGGAACAGACGCAACTCTTTGGAACAGTCGGGACCGTCAACACCGGCGCGACTCCGCCGGACTTCACGCTCACCGCGCTTTCGCCATTTTTCACGCACGCCAGCGTGAGTGAAATTCAAGTGGATTCAGTGACCGGCACGCAATATTTCAACGTGAGCGGCTTGAGCGGACTAATGGCGGGCGACAACGTCTCGGTCGGTGGCTTGCTGTTCAATTCGTCCGGCACACCGACGATTGTCGCGGAAGGTGTGCTGCTGCACTAGTTAACGGAACCTGCGAAACATCTGGTGCTGCATAACGAGGCAGCACCAAAAAGCAGCAGTGAATCTGGTCCGGGAAAAAAGGGGGCGGGGCTTCCAGCCCGCCGCCTGTTTTCCACGGTTTTCGGGCCAAAATGTGGGATTTATAGAGGGCTTTCCGTCTGCTTCATACAGTCTTCAACTGAAGTGAACGGGCCCAGCCCCGCAATATTTCTCTTGCCAGAACCGATTCGCTCTGGAATCAGGCTGATAAGCTGGACGCGACGTCTGGATTGAAGAATGTTTCACCGTTCATCAGCGCGCGGATTCCGCGGATCAGATCCGACGCGGCGTGGGATTTGTGGATGTATCCGTTGCATCCCACGTTGTTGATCATGGGTTGGACCATTGGGTAGGAATGATTCGTAAATACAAGGATTTTTACATCAGCATTTGCTTCGCGAATTTTACGCGCGGCGGTCAGGCCGCCCATTTCGGGTAACGTCAAATCCAAAATGATCAGGTCTGGCTGCAACTGCCGAGCCTTGTTCACCGTTTCAATTCCATCCACCGCTTCGCCGCAAATATCCAGGTCGGGTTCGACCTCAATCAGAGCTTGGATTCCACGGCGAACCACCTCGTGATCTTCCGCCACCAGGATGCGCCACGGCGCCGCAGAGCCGCCCGGCAAGTTCTGCCGTTGTGACGGAGCTTTCTTTGGAATTGCGGTTTCCATTCCTTCAGGCCAGGCTTGCTCTATTTCTTCACCAATCGGAACGCTGGCGCAAACCTGCGTGCCCGGAGCCAGCGGTTGAATTTGAAGCGCGCCGCCGAGCTGCTGCAATCGCTCCCGCATTCCGCGAATGCCGACGCCCAGAGTCACTTTCCGGCCGGTGTTGTCGCTGACCGTTTCCTCGCGGAAACCCCTGCCCGAATCTTCCACGTAGACACGCAAAGCATCGTCTTCTACGACGCCCCGAATTCTTGCGGTCTTGCTGCTGGAATGCCGCAGCACGTTCGTGAGGGCTTCCTGCACGACGCGGAAAAGCGCTGTTTCCTTTTCGCGGGAAAGGCGCGGCAAATCCGCGATATCAACGTCGACACTGATGGAGCTTCGCCGTGCGAATCCTTCGGCGTACCAGTGCAGCGCCGCGCCGAGGCCGAGTTCATCGAGCATCGGCGGATGCAACAGATAGGAAAGGGTGCGGACTTCCTCATCCACTTCGCGAAGAAGGTCCGCTGCCTCCGTCAGTGTCCGATCGACCCCGGCATCTTCCAGACCGCCATGCCTGGCCAATTGGGAAAGCGACATGATGAGCACGGCCAGTTTTTGTCCGGTAATGTCATGCAGCTCGCGAGCCATGCGCCGGCGCTCCTCATCCTGAATCTGCAGCAGCCGGCCGGAAAGGGAATGCAGAGAAGCCTCTGTCTCGTGCAGTGCCTGCCGGGTTTCGATCATCTCCGTGACGTCTCTGGCCACTATCCAGACCAGCACGCGGCCCCTTTGCCGGATGGATTGCATCGCCAGGCGAATAGTGTGCTCGCTTCCGTCGCTTGAAGTGATTTCAAACCTGCCCTTTGACGGACCGATTGCCGCTTTCGCAAGCGTGCGCGCAAAAGCTTCGCGGCTCGGGCTGGGAAATCGGTGCAGGATATTTGCGCCGTCCGCCGTTGAGAAAATCGGAATTCCGAGGATGTCGCAGAAAGTTTGGTTGGCGTAATGAATGGCGCCTTGTAAGTCCGTGGCCAGAATGCCGATGGACATGCCGTCAGCGAGCATGCCGAAAAATTCCATGTCCGCCTGGCTTGGCGCGAAGGGGGCTTCCTGTTCCTGACTCTGCCCGGATTTTATTCTCTCAGGCATGACGAATATCAGCGTGGGGCCGGTGCGCTAGCCTGCCATCCAGCAGCCGGGATAGCCACGGCAATCAATTGTCGCGCAAACAGGGGCCGCCAAAGAGAACGTCTCTAGAGAACGAGCCGGCTTGCACAGCGCGATGAGCATCCGCCTCGGCCGCTCGGGGCTGGGACTTCCTTGATAACCGTTTTTCCAGCATTCTGTCAACCAAACTTACTGTGCACCAGCCTTGCGGAAAATTGCGTGGGGAATCCGCGAGATTTGCCACGGATTTAAATCAGGCAGAGGCGCGATAAAAAAGCCACGCAGGCCAGTCCGAAAAGCATGGTTTGTTCAGCGACTTTCACCGGAGACATAATGCCGGCCTCGGTCATCAGAGCCAGCACGCGATTCGGCGTGTTACCGCCGGCGATGTGCGAATTGGCCTGCATCAGATGCGCACGCCAGCCGCGCGCGCCTGACTCCGGTTGCGCGAAATCCATCAAATGCAATGAGCCGCCCGACACTAATTCTCGAATGTTCAAAGCCGCGAGGTTGTTGCTTCCGAAGCTACTCTTGAAGTTCGCTTTCCTCTGCCGCATCGGTTGGGCTCGCGAACTCCATACGGTAGCCATCGGGATCGGTGACCGGCACAACCCATAGGCGGTTGCCGACAGTCGGACGGCCCCGCGTCTGCACTCCGCGAGATTTGAACTCGCGATAGAGCGCCAGGGCATCCTCACACGAGAAAGAGACCGATACTCCAGTACCGAGCGTCTCAGTCGGGCGCCGTGCGGGCAAAAACTCCTGGAGCATGATGGCGGCACCGCCTTTTTCAAGCCAACACCAGCGAATTCTTCCATCAGGCTTGTCTTCAGGACGGTCAGGAATCCACCAGCGCGTCATTTTGAAACCGAGTCCTTCGATGTAAAACTTCAGCGACGCTTCCATGTTGGTTACGCCGAAAAAGGGGACCGCCTGCTTGACGTTAGCTGACGTAACTGGAGAAGTAGACATGGCGGAACCCCGCGACTCCGGTTTATTTTAGCAAACTGGACGGGCGGTACTTCACTCCGACGCCGACGTGTGGCGACCCCTTGCCGCCAAAGACGGCAAGGGGTCGCGGATGAGTTGGAGCGCCTCCGCTACTACTTGGCTGGTGGCGCCTTTGCGGGCGCGGCCGCAGTCGCCGGCGCTCCGAAGCCGCACGGTGGAACCGTCAACTTGGTCGAAGTCAGCTGCAACGGTTGCAAATTATTTTTGCTGAGCAGCGCGTTGAAAGTTGCAAGGTCCTGCGTCTGCATTTTTTTCCACGCAGCCACAGTAGCGCTGTAGTCTTTGCAGTCGGTTTGCCAGGAATCAATCTCGGCCTGTGTCGGCGCTTCATCCAGTCCGACTTGCGACAGGCTGACAATCGAATCAAAGCTATTGTTCAGCACGTTGAACGCCTTGATCGCGTTCGGTTCGGCCGCGCCGCGACCGCCGCGGCCTCCGCCAAAGCCACCCCCGCCGCGGCCTCCGCGGCCAGCGACGATCCCGCCGAACGTGGCGAGTTTGGTTTCGAGCTGCGTTGCCGCTTTCGCAACATCGTCGGGTGGATGGCTGCCGCTCAACGCCGTCACTTGCTGGCGGATGGCCAGTACTTCGGAATTGCCATCGCTCGTTTGTTTGGACGCGTCGTACGCCAGCATCATGAGCTTGTTTTTAGCGCGCAACTCGGCCATGACTTTCGGGCTTTCGCCGACGCGCGGATCATTGTGAACAGTGACCCACTGCGTATATGTCTGCCCATCGACAATAAGGTTCAGTTTGTATTTGCCCGGAATCACCTGCGGCCCGTGCGGCCCGGGCGTGACGAAGCCGCCCGGCGCGACGTTCATTTGATTTTCGAGGTCCAAGTTAAACGCCGGTGGATCGTCGTAGCGCAGATCCCAATTCGTGCGGTTCATTCCAACGTTCGTAGGCAACGCAAGATCCGATCCCTTGGCCACCCAATATTCCGGATAGGGCCAGCGCTCCGGCATAACCGGAGGAATGCTGGACATGGTCCGGACAAGTTTGCCCTGTTCGTCGAACACCTGCAGCTTAATTTCGCCGGAAGGCGGACTCGACAGCCGGTAATAAAGAATTGCGCCGTAGGGCGGATTGGAAGCGTGCGGCAATTCTGGATTCAACGGCTGATCCCAGTTGTCGCTGACGCGCGCGCGAATGGCGTCACCCGGCTTGTAGAAATAAACCGGCTTCGATGCGATGTCCTGAGTTTTCGCGGCAACTTCGCGCAAAGGAGTTGTGTCATCGAGGACGTAGAAACCGCGGCCGTATGTGCCGATCACCAGATCGCTCATGTGATCGTTGGTGTGGAACACCATGTCGCGGATTGAAGTGCTGGGCAGATTCAGCCGCAGCGATTGCCAGGTGTCGCCGTCGTTGAACGAAACGTAGACAGTGGTTTCCGTGCCCGCGAAGATCAAACCCTTCTGTTTTGGATCTTCGCGAATTACGTTCACCCAGCTTCCCGTCGGCTTATCGCTTGGCAAACCAGTCACGATTTTTGTCCAGGTCTTGCCGCCGTCATGAGTGCGCCAAATCTCCGGCACATTTGTGTCAACGGCAGCGGCTCCAGCGCCTGCGCCGCCGCGTCCGCCGCCGGCCGCCGTTGGCCGTCCTGAAACGTACGCCGTGTTCAAATCGGTGTGACCTGCCTCGATCGTATTGAAAGTGATGCCGGTCGCATCGGAAAAATTGCTCACGTTGTTCCAGTGCGCGCCGCCATCCATCGTGTTGTAGACCTGTCCATTGCTGCTGACTGTCCAGAACACGCCTTTCTTGATCGTCGAAATCGCGAAGTCACTGATGGTAGCTGGCGGCGGTCCGAAGCCACCGCGTCCGCCGCCGGCCGCTGCGGCAGGAGCCCCGGCAGCGGGTGGTGGTGGAGGAGGCACGGGTGTGCCGCACGGAATGGAAGGTTTGCCCTTTTCAACGGTCAAGTCTGGGCTGAACGATTTCCACGAATGCCCCATATCGCGTGAGACGACCAGGCACTGCAAGTCCATATAGATCGCGTGTGGATCGAACGGGTCAGCTCTGCGCCAGGAATCGCGGCTCGCGCGATATTTGGTTGCATCCGTTCCAAAATTCGGCGCGACGTTTTCCCATTGGCCGGTGGCCAGATTGATTTTCACCAAACCGCTGCCGCCGCCTGCCGCGCCATAACCCACGCCGTAAATGATGTTGGGATCATTGGGATCAGCGGTCAGCGTCCCGAATTCTGACGAAGGCACGGGCAGCCAATCGACTTCAGAAATTTGGCCCACATCACCGCGCGTCCGGGTTCCCACGGCGCCGGTGTCCTGCTGCGAAGCGTAGACCCAGTACGGATACCGATTGTCGGTGGAGATGTGGTAGACCTGCGCGACCGGCAGCGCGTAATAGCTGCTCCACGCAAGCCCGCCGTCATAGGTAACCGCCGCGCCCTGATCCACGCCGAACAGCATTCTCTTGCTGTCGGTCGGATCGATCCAGATGTCGTGCATGTCTTCGCCGCCCGGAGCGCCTTTGAACGCGAAAAACGTCTGGCCGCCGTCGATGGACTTATAAGCTGCCGTGTTCAGCGTGTAGAGCACGTCGGGATTTTGTGTATCCACCCAAACGCCGCAGATGTAGTCGCGGCCGGAAATTCGGTTGTCGTCGGCCGCCATGTGTTTCCACGTGGCGCCTTGATCATCGGAGCGGAAAAGTCCGGAGCCACCTTGATTCGGGCTGCCGATTACATAAATCCGCTGTCCGTTCGAATGCATGGCCACCGCGACCGCGATGCGGCCGGTGGTTTCCGGGTTTGAAGTCACTTCCGTCCACGTCTTGCCTTCGTCGACGGATTTGAAGAGCTTGGTGTGGCTGGGTCCGGCATTCTGACCGCGGCCGCCGCCTCCGCCGCCCGCCGGCACTCCGTCCGCTTCGGTGGTTGCGAAGATCACGCTCGGATCGTCAAACGGCGAAGAAAGATCACGGCCGCCGGTCTCATTGTCAACGTGCAACACGTTGGTCCAGGTCTGGCCGCCGTTGTCGGTGCGGAAAATTCCACGTTGCTTGCCGGTGGTGCCTGCCATGGCGATGACGATCACGATGTTCGGATCTTTTGGATCGACAATAATCTTCGGGATCTTGGTGGTGCCTTCGAGGCCGATGTGCGTCCAGGTTTTGCCAGCGTCGGTGGACTTGTACATGCCGTCCCCGTTGGTGCCAGTACCGCCGCCACCGGCCACTGCGTCACCGCTGCCTGCATAAATAATATTGCGATCCGAAGGAGCTACCTGGATTGCGCCGATGCTGTCCACTTCGGTGACCTGGTCGAATATTGGATACCACGTCATGCCGCCGCTGGTGGTTTTCCAGATGCCCCCTTGCGGCAGACCGACATAAAAAGTGCCGGGTTCGCCGATGACGCCCGTGACGGCCGCTATGCGTCCGCCGTGATACGGCCCGATGTTGCGCCATTGCAAGCCGGAAAATAAATCAGGACTGACCTGTGCTGCCGCGGCAAGCGCGAAGCAGAGCACAACAGCCAAAGATATCCAGAGGCGATTCGACCGCCAATTAATCTGAATCATTCCATTTCCTCCCGAACATCGAAAACACGCATAGGGTGATTGACGACCGCCAATAGTACACCGAGATTGCATCGTTTGAGCCAATCAACACGACGAAAAATTTCAATCGGGCGGCCGAGGCGGCTCTGAAATTTCTACGCGCGGGCCGCGGAAGTTTGCACCGGCAATTTTGCAGTTTCCCATCCTACGATGCCGCCGGCGATTTCACCGACGCGCTCAAAACCGCCGCGCTGCAGCATGCTCGCGGCGATAGAAGAGCGATACCCGCCCGCACAGTAGACCAGCAACGGACGATTCTTTGGCAACTCATCCATATTTTCCGTCAGACGATTGAGCGGGATGCCGACACTCCCTGCGATGTATTTCTGATCGCGCTCGCGCTGCGCGCGAACGTCAATCGTTAGTGGCGGCTCACTCGAGGAAAGAAGTTCCGACGCATACTGTGCGCTCAGACGCTCGGTGAAGGCGACCAGATCCGGCCGCGCTTCGAGACTATGCAAGCCATCCTTCAAATATCCCACCACGTGATCGAACCCGATGCGTCCGAGGCGAACCGCGGATTCGTTTTCCTGGCCAGGATCCGCGATGATCACAATCGGATGCTTGCGATCGAGCACCGTGCCCGCCCACGTGGCGTACTGACCGACGAGGCCGATGTTGATGCTGCCAATCAGATGCGCCGAAGCAAATTCGCCCGCATCACGCGTATCCAGAATCTGCGCGCCGGCGGACTGCAACTCCAGCACGCGGTCGAGCGTCAGCGGATTCATCTCGCGCGCCAACGCCTGGTCCAGCGTGGGCCGCTCCTGGCTGTTCAGCACGGCGTCATAGACGAAGTAGGCCGGGGCTTCCGGTTGATCGGCCGTCACCACTTGAATGAAAGCTTCTTTCGACATGGGCTGCAGCGCGTAATTTGATCGCCGCTGTTCGCCCAGCGTGGAGACTGTCTCCTTGCTGATCGCCCGGCCGCAGAGCGAACCCGCGCCGTGAGCTGGATACACAAGACTCTGGTCCGGCAGGTCCAATAGCTTCGTGTGCAGCGAATCAAAAAGCATGTCGCCGAGATCCGTCGCCGACCACCCCAATGCCGCGCGTAGATCGGGTCGCCCTACGTCACCGATGAACAGAGTGTCTCCGGTGAGTACCGCGTGCGGTTGCGTATCGCTGACGTTCAAGTCGAACACGACGATGGAAATCGATTCCGGAGTGTGGCCCGGCGTTTCCAACACTTTCAGGCGCACGCGTCCGAATTCCAAAACGTCGCCGTTGCGCATCGGCGTGAACGCATACGCCGCTTTGGCCGCGGCGCCCAGATAAATCTTCGCGCCAACGCGATCACGCAGCTCCAAATGTCCGGCGACGAAATCGGCGTGAAAATGAGTGAGGAATACGTGCTTGATCTGGAGCTTGTTCCCGGCGGCAAACGCAATGTATTGATCGATGTCGCGTTGAGGGTCAACAACCGCCGCCGTGCCTGTCGCCTCATCTCCAATCAGATAAGAAGCGTGTGCCAGGCACGGCAGGTAAAACTGCTTGACGATCACTTTCGCGTCACCCTTGCTTACCAACGGCTACTTCGGTTGGGGAACGATCCGCAGATACGGCCGCGGCGCTTTCCAGCCGCCGGGATATTTCTTCTTGGCGTCTTCATCCGAAACACTGCCGCTGATGATCACGTCGTCGCCCGGCTTCCAATTCACCGGTGTTGACACCTGATGTTTCGCGGTGAGCTGCATCGAATCGACCACTCGCAGCACTTCGTCAAAGTTGCGGCCGGTGCTCATCGGGTAGGCAAGCATGAGCTTGATTTTTTTGTCGGGACCGACAACGAACACGGTGCGGACGGTGGCGTTCGTCGCGGCGGTGCGGCCGTCGGAAGTATTTCCGGCGTCTGCGGGCAACATGTCATAAAGCTTGGCTACCTTAAGTTCCGGGTCACCGATCATGGGGTATTTCACCTTGTGGCCCTGCGTTTCTTCGATGTCCGCGGCCCACTTGCTGTGACTGCTCACCGGATCCACGCTCAGCCCGATGATTTTGCAATTCCGTTTCTCGAATTGCGGCTGCAGCCCGGCCATGTAACCGAGTTCCGTGGTGCACACCGGAGTAAAGTCCTTGGGATGTGAAAATAAAATTGCCCAGCCGTTGCCGATCCATTCGTGGAAGTTGATCGGGCCGTGCGAAGTATCGGCTGTGAAATTGGGAGCTTCGTCGTTTATGCGCAACATGAATTGCCCTCCTGAGGGGGATTATTATACATGGTTCGGCGGAAGCCGCTTAGTCGGAGAGATGATCTGCCTGATCGCCCTTGGGATTTGCCCCGAACAACTGTCGCGAGAAGTTTCGGACTGTCGACACTAGTCAATACAGTGCCTTGGGCGCAGGAAGTCTGCATTTCAAAACTGTGTGCGATAACAGCTGAACGTAACGAAGTGCAAATGCCCTTGCCCGTAAATTCGAACCAGTTTATTTCGCATGTCCAGTGCCAGACGAACCGCACCCTTGCAAACCAAAGGGTGCGGCACCCTCTATGATGGCGTCGGCTCTGTCAAGAGACACGTGGATTGTGCGAGCTTTGAAGGCTCGTTTTTGTTTTTCTTACTAGGAGAATCTTTTCTCTTTCTCGCATGCCGACCAAGGCTCGCTCGTGAATCTTTCGGTGGAATCTAGTTCCACCAACCATCTATTCGGTCACGAACTTCCGACCATGATTCGTTTTTCAGACGCCGCGATCGCTCGCGGGAGCAAGGCGCCCAATCAAGAGGACGATGAACTTGCGTTCATCAGGGTGCCGCCCGGGCTACCTTGCATGCGAACCAGCCGCGCGTAATCTGCTCCACTGCGGAGCATCCAGTACATACGCACGGCTAACTTGCGCGCGATGGCCACTTTGGCCACCGCGTGTCCTCGACGGAATTTCAGCCGCTGATAGTCTTGTCGCAGCGCAGGGTCCTGTCGCACCGCATGATTGGTGGCTTCGATCAAAAGCCAGCGCACCATGGTGTTGCCCTGCTTGCTGATCGCTCCCAATCGCCGCCGGCCGCCACTGGAATGCTCGCTCGGATTCAGTCCCAGATAACTCGCGATCTTTTTGCTGCGCTGAAAGCGTGCCACCGGACCGATGGCCAACACGAATGCCAGTGCGTTAACCGGGCCGATTCCGGGGTGAGTCATCAAGCGAGTTGCATCTTCACGGCGATTGGCTTCTTCCAGAACTGCGCGATCCAACTCCGCAATCGGAGCGGCGAGTTGGTCGAGCAGCCGGAGAAGTTCTTCGCGCCGCCGGCCGGCCCACGGCAGAAGTGCAAGACTGCCTAGTTCCGAGCGGCCTTTCCTCGTGAATAGCTTTTTCTTGCGGCAGAGTCCCTGGCTGAGAGCCAGCGCATGCAACTGGTTGCCAATCATCGTGCGCAGGCGAACCAGCTTGTGGCGATGCCAGAGCAGTTGCCGGAGATCGCGTTCGGCTGGCGTGGGAACCCAGATCTTCGGAAAACGATTCGCCAGCAGAAGTTCCAGAATGAGCAGAGCATCGCGTTCGTCGGTCTTTTGCTTGCGCACTTCACTGGCGCGAATTTTCGCTGAGTCGCCGATCCAGAGTTCGTGACCTAGCTCCGTAAGCAATCGCTCAAACCAGTGAATCGGGCCAGTGGCTTCGATCCCCACGCGAACATCTCCGTGCAAATTGCGGTAGAACTGGTGGGCTTCGCCGCTCTGGTGATCCAGTCGTCGCTCGGTGAGTTCACCAGTCGCGTCGTTCATCATCGCAATCTGCTGGTAGCGCGTGTGAAAATCACATCCTATAATCATCATTGCTCGGCTCCTTTCTTCCGAGCCTTGGTCGTTTACCGCCGCCAAGTTTACTCGGTCAAAGGAGCCGACGCCCTCATCCAATCAACAGGCAACATCCACACCGTCTCTATTCGATGTCTTGCCTCAGTGGTATCATCCATCTGACGCGAACATGTTAAAGAAAAAGTCGAAGGGTGCGCCACCCGCCAAGCACTGGCTGATAAGGGCGTGCTTGTGTTCGCTACCCAACGAGGCAAATCGCATGGGCACGTCACGACTGTCCGCCCCGAGGGAGTGCCCGGTGACAAACCAAAGGGGCATAGCGGCCCCTTGCTGGCAAATGTCGGGTTATTTAACGGTGTCGCGCATCTAAGCGCCGTATTTTCAACCAAAAATGGTCCGGTGGTGTACTATGCGCCCAATCAATAAACCGCTTGCATTGCGACGGTCTGTTTCCAGTATTGTGCTCCTTCTGCTGGCCTTGCAAGTCGGAGGAAGACAGGTCTCTCCTGACCCCGGCTGGAGCGCATATTCTTTGGAACAGAAGAAAGTGTCGGTTGCCGGATTCGTACATTGTTACCGCACAAACTCGTCGAAGGACGATGCATTCGCCCAAGTCGACGACAGCGCAGCGATCCGGCTGATCGATCACACAGCCCGCGCCGGAGGGGAGCCGTTCGGCGTCGTCATTCTGAACGGTCTGAGAAACGCGCCAACAGCTAAGCCTGACAGTCACGCGGAGCATTGGAAGGGGCCCTACGGTTTCGCGGCCGGACTCTGGTGGCGTGGTCTGGACAACACTACGAGGGAGGCCTACGTCCAAGGCGTGTTTTGGTGCGCCGCATCGCAACAAAATGGCGTGGTAAAGATAAAAGATGGCTCGGTCCAGACGGCGGTTGGCAGACTCAACGATTGGTACGTCATTCAGGATGACGACTGGAAGGACCCTAGGTCGAACGCGCGAGTTGACATTCCTGTCTTCGTGGCAATGGAGCGGACCAATATTTTGAATTTCAAGAAGTGATCTGAGCCTTCGGCGTGGCGCGCGGCGGGTGGCGCACCCTAAATGATGCTCTTGATCTGCCGTTGCATTTGGGTGCCGCATCCCTTTGGTTTGCAAGGGTGCGGTCCTTGACGCAGCGGGTCGCCTAATGTTCGCCCCGCACTCCGGGCGAACATGGGGTTTCTACGATCCTAGTGATTGTTCAGGGTCATGTTTTTCCATGCAGTCTGCCGTGTACCCCAGCAGATCCGGATATTCTTTGGTTTTCTTGAACGGCGCGCCGCGCTCCGGATAGCAACTTAACGAGGCGTGAAGGCCCACCACTTGCGTGGGCAAAGGGCGGCAACGCTCGCAAAAAAACTTCATTCGGAGTTCGAACGTCCCGAGTAATATTGCCCTCCGAGGCCGGCTCAGTCTTGGAAAAACACAAGAGCGAATATTGGCGAAGAACGCGTGCCGCCGATCCGGCGAGCCGAAGATTTCCGAACGGTCCGATCCTCAGTTTCCCCCGCGTCGTGATTGGCCAGATGTTTCCCTCGCGGTACCCATTTAATCCGTTGGAATTCAATCTCGCTATCGCGCGCGAGTTCGGTGATATCGCGTATTTCCGTTTCGGTCCGCTCCGCATTTATCAACTGAATCATCCGGAACTAATTCGGCAAATTCTGGTGGAGCAGGCAGCTAAGTTCTACAAGCCCAATCTACTCAAGCGTGCGGCCCGCCGGATGTTGGGCCAAGGACTGCTCACAAGCGACGGCGCATTGTGGAAACAGCAACGTAAGCTCATTCAGCCGGCCTTTCGCCACGAGCGGCTGACCGCAGTGTACGGCGGCGTCATGACCACTCACGCGCGACAATTGGTGAATTCATTCTCTGACGGTGAAGTGCGCGATATCGGCGATGACATGGGAAAGCTCACGCTCGCCATCGTGGTCAAATCGCTCTTCGGAGAAGATCTTCCGCGTTCAGCCGATGGAGTGGGTGAATTGGTGACTGCCGTGGCCGAAGCGGCCAACGACCGGGTGAACTCCCCGCTGCAGCTCCCATCATGGATACCGACGCGTCGCAATCGTCGCGAAAGGCGCGCTTTCGCGCGGCTCGATGCGATCATCAGCGAACTGATCAGCGTTCGTCGCACATCTGCCGCGCAGAGGGACGATTTGCTATCGGTGTTGCTGGCGGCCGTGGATACAGAGACGGGCGCGGGAATGACCGACCGGCAACTGCGCGACGAAATGATGACGCTGTTTCTTGCCGGGCAGGACACGACGGCGAATGCCCTGACGTGGACGTGGTATTTGCTGGCGCGGAATCCGGACGTTGAACAGAAGCTGCACGAAGAACTTCAGCGCGTGCTAGCCGGACGTGCGCCGGTTGCCGCTGACCTGGTGAAACTGCCGTATACGGAGATGATTATCCTGGAAGCGATGCGGTTGTTTCCGCCCGCGCCGATATTCGCGAGACAGCCAATCGAGCATGTAGTCGTCGGCGAGTACGAAATACCAAAAGGCAGTCTCGTTATGATCAGCACCTACGCACTGCACCACGATGAACGATTTTTCCCGCAACCCGAGCGGTTTGATCCGGATCGGTTTGCTCCCGGCTGGGAAGAACGGATTCCGCGTTACGCTTACGTGCCCTTCGGCGGCGGGCCGCGCGTCTGCATCGGGAATGGGTTTGCGATGATGGAATCGCGGTTAATTCTCGCCACGGTCGCGCAGCGCTGCAAACTACGGCTGGAACCGAATGAGGAAATCGCGCCGAAACAGCTTGTGACGCTCCGGCCAAGTCAAGCCGTGCGGATGCGAGTGGAAATGCGGCCGGAAGGTAATCCGAAGAACTAGACGTTCGGCATTGGCTCTCGAATCAAGATTCAGCCAGTGCGCGATGGACAAGATGAATGGCGATCGCTCCTTCACCGACGGCTGACGCGACGCGCTTCACATTTCCGGCGCGCACGTCGCCGACGGCAAAAACTCCCGGCAAACTGGTTTCGAGCATTTGCGGAGGGTTCGCCGACGGATTCAGCGGGCCGTCCGCTACTGCGATGTCGCGGCCGGTGAGAATGAATCCCTTGTCATCCATAGCGACGCAGCCGCGGAGCCAATCCGTGCGCGGCGCGGCGCCTGCCATGATGAAAACGTGACGAATGTCGTGCTCGGATTTTTCGCCGGTGGCCTTGTCCAGCCAGGTGACGCGCTCCAGGTGCATTCCGCCTTCCATGCCGGTGATTTCCGTTTGATAATGCATTTCGATTTTCGGATTTTGCTCGATTCGCTGGATCAAGTAGCGCGACATCGTGGCTGAAAGTGACTTGGAGCGGACGAGCATGCTCACTTTTTTCGCGGTTTGCGAAAGGAACACGGCCGCCTGGCCTGCGGAATTTCCTCCACCGACAACAATGATTTCTTCGCTTTCGCACAGCTGAGCTTCCATGTACGTCGCGCCGTAATACACTCCCTGGCCTTCAAATCGCTGGCGGTTCGGAATCGCCGGCTTGCTGTACTGCGCGCCGGTGGCGATCACCACGGCTCGCGCGGTAAGTCTCGTGCCGTCGTCCAGAACAACCTGGTAAGGCCGCCGCTCGCAATCGAGTTTTACGACGTCGCGCGCGATCATCATTTCCGCGCCGAATTTTTCCGCCTGCGTGATGGCCCGGTTGGCCAGCTCCTGACCCGAAACTCCCGTTGGAAATCCCAGATAATTTTCGATTTTCGAGCTCGAGCCGGCTTGCCCGCCCGGCGCCGCAGTTTCGATAAGGAGCGCATCGAGACCTTCTGATGCGGCGTAAACCGCAGCCGCAAGTCCGGATGGGCCGGCGCCGACGATGATCAAATCTCGAACCCGTTCGTGGCTGATGCCGACGTTGAAACCCAGGCAGTCGGCCAGCTGTTGGATGCTGGGCCTGCGCATCACGTGTATTCCGTCACAAATCACTACGGGAACGCCGTCCATGCCAATCTGAAAGCGATCCAGCAATTCCTGCGAAGTCTTATCGATGTCGAGATCAACGAAGGTGTAAGGATGCCCGTTGCGCGTGAGGAATTCGCGAAGCTCCAGGGTTTTTGCGCAGTGGCGCGAGCCCATCACAATCACGTTGCCCTGGCCGCGGCGGATGAGCTCCAGGCGGCGAAGAATGAACGCGCGCATGAAAATGTCGTTCAGCTCGGCGTCTTTGGAGATCAGCGCTCGCAGGCCCTCACCATTCACCTCCAGGAATTCTCCGGCTTCCGTGACGCGTCCGCGCACTAGACACCGCCGCCCGGAGATCATCGTCATCTCACCGGTAAATTCGCCGGGGCCGTGAGTGGCGATGGGCTCTTCACCGTTGAGCGACGGCTGCACGATTTCCATCGCGCCCGAGAGCAGCACGAAGAAAGGAACGTTGGAATCGCCCGGTTCGAACAGAATTTCGTCCTTGCGCACCGGGCGCAGCTTGCTTAAGCGACGGATTCGTGCGATTTGTGCCTCCGTCAAAACGGGGAAGGACTGCGTTTTCGGGTCCGGCATGCTTGGTACTAATTGGGATGCCATGTCTTACCTCGGTTCAGGTTGGGTGAACTCCATTAGAGCACAGAAGACGGGGTTTGGTTTCAGGTGCGAGGCGGGTCGCTCATCCGGCTTTTGGCCTACGGCCCAAGTTCGGGTCGGTTCTCATGCTTGCTGAAGCCCGCGCGCGAGGTGATGTGCGTCACAACTGGCTGGGGCAACTGTCACAGCAATATTTGGACCAACGCGACATTCTTAATCACGGAGGGCTCTATGACAGCTGTGGCGCAAGATCCAAAAGTCTCACTGAAGAACGTTCTTTTACTAACAGACTTTTCCGAGCCTTCTGAGGCGGCTCTGCCCTACGCACTGGCGATCGCGCGGGGATACGGAGCCAGGGTCCATGCGCTGCACGTTTTCATGCCCACCGCGCACGTCAATACTCCTCCTGAATTGACGATTCAATTGATCGAACTTGAAGAGGAGAACGCGAAGGCCTTGATGCGGGGGCTTGATTCCGAGCTCGCAGGAGTTGAGCACGAAACCATCGTGGAGCGGGGGATTGAAATTTGGCCCGCGGCTGAGCAGGTGATCAAAGAACAGGCTATTGATTTGGTCGTCGCCGGCACGCACGGCCGCACCGGAGTGAAGAAGCTCTTACTTGGATCCGTTGCCGAGGAGATCTTTCGACGTTCACCCGTACCTGTGCTCACCATTGGCCCACAGGCGCACGGGAATGTTCACAATGCGGGGCGATTCCATCGTGTGCTGTTTGCGACGGACTTCACGCCAGCTTCAACAGCAGCGTTGCCGTTTGCCGTGTCCCTCGCCACCGAAAATCACGCTCGTCTGGTTGTGCTGCATGTGATTCCAAAGCGCCAGTCACGGGATTCCGAAGGTGACGATCGGAATGACTTGTCGGTGGCCGAGACATTCCACCGGATTCACGACGCCATTCCGCACGAAGCCGGCATGAGCAGCCCTCCGGAGGCGGTGATTGAGTTTGGCGAACCGGCTGAGCGAATCATTGCCGCGGCGCAGAAACGCAGGGCAGATGTAATTGTTCTTGGCGTTCGCGCGGCAACAGGCCACATCGGCTCGGCGATCCACCTGGAGCGGGCGACCGCCCACAAGGTTGTAGCTCGCGCCACGTGTCCGGTGCTCACCGTCCGTCATCAGGAGCGTGGAAGTTGGCAATAAATGGGAGTTCGAGTCGAGACTCTGCGTCGCTACGTCTTCCTTCCGCTACTGGTAACACTCGTCGGTTGTCGCGGCGATCCCGGCTCCAGCCCCCGGTCCGGAATCCAATCCGGGCCTAGCTCTGCTGAGACGTCAAATCGCTTGGGACCACAATCCCAAGCCTTCCTGCACACAGTTCTTGATGCGGGCAACCTGCCCGATCTGCGCTGGCCTGACTTCACCGACTACCGCTACGATTTGGAAAAATTCTATGCGGGAAGCGGCTGGACGCTTGTCTGGGTAAAGGAATGGCGGGCGACACCTCAAGCGCTTGCATTGATTGCAAGTCTCCAAAATGCAGGCGAAAAAGGTCTAGCTGCCGACGACTATGACGGCTCGCGCTGGAGCGACCGTCTGGCCCGTCTTCCGAAAGAGGTTTCCGATTCGAATGAACCAGATTTCGTGCGCTTCGATATTGCACTCACTGTATCTGCCATGCGGTATATCTCCGACTTGCACACCGGCAGGGTTAATCCGCGACGTCTTGATTTTGCCGCCGATGTAGCCGAAAGGAAATACAACTTACCTGAATTTCTGCGGGAACACGTTGTCCAAGCGCCGGATATCGCTGCAGTTCTCCATCAAGTCGAACCTTCTTATCCCGGTTATCAACGGACCATTCAAGCACTCCACCGGTACAGGGAAATTGCGCAAATCGATGACTTCGAAACGCTGCCGCCAATCAAGCGGCCGATTCAGCCCGGCGAATCCTATCGAGGCATACCGCAGTTGGCCCGCATGCTGAGACTGCTGGGTGATCTGCCGGAAAACGCACCCGTCGAGCCAGACAGTTTGATTCATCGGCGAGACCTCGTGGAGGCCGTACGGCACTTTCAAAACCGGATCGGGCTTATATCAGATGGACGAATCGACGCGAAGACGATCGCCGAACTCAATGTTCCGCTCAGCAAACGCATTCGACAAATGGAACTGACCCTGGAGAGGTGGCGCTGGCTCCCGGATGAATATCAGCATTCACCGATCGTCGTAAATATCCCTGAATTCCGGCTCCGCGCTTATGACGATCAGATGAAAATCGCCGTGACGATGAAAGTGGTGGTCGGCGAAGCGTACGGGCACAGCACACCGATTTTTATGGATCAGATGCGAACTGTAATTTTCCGTCCTTACTGGAATGTACCGTCGACGATTGCGCAAGCGGAAGTTATTCCCAATCTCAAGAAGGATTCGAACTATTTGGCAGAACAAGATATGGAAATCGTGGATAGCCGCGAAAATCTGGTAAGCGCATCGGTGGTCACCCGGAAAATGATTCGCGAGATTCAGGACGAAAAGCTTTATGTCCGGCAGCGGCCCGGACCCAAAAACTCTCTAGGGCTAATTAAATTCATGTTCCCGAATGATTACAACGTCTACATGCACGGTACCCCCGCCACTGAGCTATTCGCTAAATCAAGGCGCGACTTCAGTCACGGTTGCATTCGGCTCGAAGAACCAGCTGAACTGGCGGCGTGGGTGCTGCGTAACAATCCCGATTGGGACCTTGACCACATTCATGAGGCAATGGACGGGATTGATACGATTGAAGTGACACTGGCACACCCCATTCCTGTCCTAATCGTATATGCAACGGTGATCGTTTCCGAGGACGGCCTTGTGCATTTCTATGACGACATCTACGGACATGACGCCGCTCTAGACCAAGTCTTGGTAAAGGGCCCTCCGTATCCGCGCTAACTCCGGCCAATTTTCGCACGGACCTTTGGATCGCCAGCACTCATCAGGGTTGCGTGCAACGCCAAACCGAAACTGTGGCCTAAGCGATCACAAGGTCCGCGAGCGCCGCGCGATTTGCGATGAAGAGGTTTGAGCCCTTTAGCGTTACGAATTGGCGGCTCTTGAAATCACTCAGAGTTCGCGTCACCGATTCGCGGGAC
>Ga0335078_10005749_pt1 | contig 18332 bp, 14 predicted proteins | sample Lox_Sample_32_FD_206711 | JGI IMG/M metagenome (GOLD analysis project Ga0335078, IMG submission 206711) | Soil microbial communities from Loxahatchee National Wildlife Refuge, Florida, United States - Lox_Sample_3.2 | ecosystem: Environmental > Terrestrial > Soil > Wetlands | place: USA... | reverse complement strand
CCAGGGCGGCGGAGTCTTGTAGCGTTTGTTGTGAGCAGGTGTAGATGGAATGCGGAGCGACCGACGCGTGGATGAGCGGATCGCCCCGCCACTTTTGCAGGAACTTTTCGGTGTAGGCGAGCATGGCGGCGCGGTCTTTGTTGTCGGGCGTGGGGAAATCGATCCAGGTTTCGCCCAGCACGCCGCGCATACCCGCTTTCTTGGTTTCTTCGGCGATGGCGTCTTCGAAGTAGTACATGTCAGCAAAGGTGGTAACGCCGGAGCGAATCTGCTCGGCGGCGGCGAGGCGCGTTCCCCACCTCACGAAATCCTCGGTCACGTTCTGCTTTTCCGCCGGGAAGATGTACTTGTAGAGCCAGTCGTTGAGCGTGACATCGTCGTGGAGGCCGCGAAAAAGCGTCATTGGGACGTGAGTGTGTCCGTTGATGAAGCCGGGAAGGATGAGCTTGCCGCGGGCGTCTATGGTTTGGGACGAACTGTACCGCGCCTCAATTTCGGCGCGCGGGCCTGCGGCCAGAATTGTGTCACCTTCGACCGCGACTGCGCCGTCGTCGTAGATGGAGCGAGAGGCGTCCATGGTGACAATCGTGCCCGTGACGATGGTTCCGACGGGCTGCTTTGCGTTCTGAGCGTAGACAAAAAGTTGAAGCAGAAAAAAGAGCATGCAGGCTTTAGCTTTCATTATGACTCTCAGTCTGGTGCGGTTTGAACTTGTGATCATCGTTATTTGATCGAAATGCAGGGGATTTGTACAGGGCGGGCAATTCTTTCCCTTTGTGCCGAGCCAGGGGGAAGGATCGCCGGAAAGGCCGGGCTTGCCGCGCGCTGGGAAGAGCCGGTCCTGTATTTTTGGGTAAGCGCTCACACCTGTTGGTGATGGGCGTCACAGAAACCCGGTACCCCGCGAGGCTAAAAGATACGGACACTGGGGGACCGATGGCGGCGGGACCGAATCAGGTTTCGGTGGAGATGCGCGAGGAACTTCTTCGGCTCGCTACTTCCGTTTCATCCGAAGCGAAAGGAACCGTTCTGTTCCGTCGCGGCGATGCGGCTCGCGGTTTATTCCTGATCCGAAGCGGCCGAGTGAGCGTCGCCCTGGATGGGGGCCTCCTGGCTCTTGCGCCTCGTATCTTAGACGCGGGGTCGGTGGTGGGATTACCGGCGACGGTCGCCGGCTCTCCTTATAGCCTTACGGCCGAGGTCATCGACGATGCCGAACTCGCCTTCGTTCCGCGACCGGCTTTTCTCGACTGTCTGCAGACGAATCCACAGCTCTGCTTTGAAGTAATGGATTTGTTGAGTGCCGAAATCTCCGGGACACGGAACGCGCTCAAGCAGGCGGGAACGATTCGGCAAAACAGGGCGTGATTCGAAACGATCCGAACGCGTCATGCCCGGGGGTGGAAACTCCTGACTCCTGTATCAGTCGAGAGCGTCGGCGATATGCCGGCGGGAAACCGGCGCTGCCAAGTACCTTTCCTACCACCGTGACTCCATGATTTTGTTTGCCCGTGCAACTTAGCTTGTGTAATGCTGTTTTCCGAGGAAGATCTTGTTTCCAGGAGCCCCAGCAATGCGCAGAGAGTTTGTTCTTGGATTGATTGTTCTTTTTCCAATAGCGGCAATGGCCGGTGACCTGTTCAACGCAAAGGAAGGGCTGTGGGAGATGACGGTTACGACGGGCGGGTCGGGCATGCAGGGGATGAATGCCGACCAGCTTGCGAAAGTGCCTCCCGATCAGCGCGCCATGGTTGAACAGATGATGAAGCAAAAAGGCATCAGCATGAATGGCAATACCATCACGGTGAAGAGCTGCGTAACGAAAGACAAGATCGCGAAGGGTGAAGCCTTCAGCGACAGCCGGAAGGACAGCGGCGATTGCACGCGCACGGTCGTCAAGCAGACCGCCAGCCACATTGAAGCAAAGTTCCACTGCTCGTCGAAAAAGGGCGAGACCACTGACGGAACCGTCAATGTCGACATCGTTGGGGATCTGGTTAAGGGCGTAACGCACATGACCAATACGAGCGACGGGAACACCCGGACGTTTGAATCGAGCTTCACCTCGAAGTACCTTGGCCCAAACTGCGGCGACGTTAAATAAGACTACTGCGAAAAATGGCGCGGACCTTGGATCGGCGCCGACGGTTCCGGCACGGCCGCGCGCGGACAGAAAGCCCGCGCTCCGTTCTCCCCAGCAGCGGCCGCCCGCGGGAATCAGCGCTACTGCCTCGCTTCGCGTTTGCTTTTCCGGCGACGGCAGTTGAGGATAGTACCGAATGATCGTGAACTTCGCCGAGCGAGCGCACAACCATAACTGGGAGCTGGATCCAATCATCCGGTCGCTGCTGGATACCGATTTTTATAAGCTCCTCATGCTGCAATTCATCTGGAAGCATTTTCCGACAACGCGGGTTTCGTTTGCGGTGGTCAATCGCACGGGCGCAGTGCGGCTGGCCGACATGTTTTCGCGCGAGGAGTTGGCACATCAGATGGAGCATGTGCGCCGGCTCCAGTTCCGCCGTTCGGAGCTGGTGTGGCTGGCGGGCAACACCTTTTACGGACGGCGAGGCATGTTTGAGCCTGCATTTCTGGAGTGGCTGGAGCGCGATTTCCGTCTATCGGATTATGAAATCTCGGTCAGCGATGGCCAGTACCATCTGACCTTCGATGGACTGTGGACCGAGACCACGATGTGGGAGCTATATGCGCTCCCCATCATGAGCGAGCTCAAGACGCGCGCCAGTTTGAAGACGCTGCGCGAGTTCGGGCTGGATATTCTTTACGCGCGGGCAAAAACGAGGCTGTGGAGCAAGATTGAGCGCTTGCGCGGCGTTCCCGGGCTGAGTGTGGCCGACTTTGGCACGCGTCGCCGGCACAGTTTTTTGTGGCAGGAATACGTGGTGAACGCCATGGCCGCGAATCTCGGGTCGGCATTCATCGGAACGTCGAACACGTTCCTGGCGCACAAGCACGATCTGGAAGCCATCGGAACGAACGCGCACGAGATTGCCATGGTGCTCGCGGCACTCGCTCCCGATGATGACGCGCTGAAGGCCTCGCAGTATCGCGTGCTGGAGCTCTGGCAGAACACCTACGAAGGAGCCCTGCGCATCATGCTGCCGGATACGTTTGGGACGACACAATTCCTGGACAATGCCCCCGCGTGGACCGCCGATTGGACCGGGCAGCGCATCGACAGCAAGAATCCTTTCACGGCGGGAGATGAATATATCCGGTGGCTGGAGCGGCGCGGAAAGAATCCGCGGGAGAAACTGATGATTGCTTCCGATGCCCTCGACGTGGACGTCATCCTCGGATTGCACGCATATTTTGATGGCACGATTGCCGCGGGGTTGACGCCTTCGGATTTTAATTCGGCCGCGGACTTTCTGGACCGCACGAAGTGGACTCCCGGCCGGCGCATCCGGCTCAGCACAGGCTGGGGCACGCTGCTGACAAACGATTTTCGCGACTGCGATCCGGCAGGCGGGAACGGTTTTGATCCGATCAGCTTGATCTGCAAGGTGTCCACGGCGGAAGGCCGGCCGGCGGTGAAGCTGTCCGACAATTATGCGAAAGCAGTGGGCGAGACGGCGGAGATCGAACGGTACCGGCGCGTCTTTGGAACGGCCGGAGTCAGCGATGTGCCGGTGATTACATAAAGTGGCTGCCAGCTGTCACCCGGCATGGGAAGCGCAAGTCAACCGGCTAGCGACTCGATGGCTTTGACCGCTTCTGCCGGAAGAGTGAGTTTCACGCCCGCGAGGTCCTGCTGCATGTGCTCGGCACTCGATGTGCCCGTGAGCGGCAGGATTCCGATGGCGCGCGCGAAAGCGAAGACAATTTGCGGGGGTGTAACGCGCATTTGAGCGGCCAGGGCAGTGACCGCCGGATGATGAAGAACATCGACGTTGGCCGTGAGCAATGAGAATCCTTGATAGATGATCCCCCGCTCACTGCAGAAGTGGCGGATTTCGCGATCCCATCCCAGGCTGGCGTAACAGCGATTCTGCACGAATGCGGGCAATTCCCCCGCGGCATCCGTCATCTGCTCGAGATGGCGGAGAGAAACATTACTTACTCCCAGCAAACGGGTGCGTCCAGCATCGCGCTCGCGGCGCATAGCCTCCCAGACTTCCGCGTCCTCGGTGGTCCAGTCGTAGTTGGAGGCGGGACCATGCAGGATGAAGCTGTCAACCGAGTCGCATCCGAGATGTTCCAGGGAACTCGCGAGCGACTGTGCGACCTGCATGGAGAGGCTGGCGGCAGGATCGAAGGGCAGGCGATGATCCTGGCCGCGGCGGTAAGTGAATTTTGTTTGCAGAAAGAGCTCGGCGCGGGTGACGACGCCGGCCTCATAGGCGGCGGCTAAGCCCTGGCCCACGCCAGCCTCGAAGTAGTGCCGCCGCTGGTTGGCAGTATCGATGGCGCGAAACCCGGCGCGGAGGGCAAGCTCCGTCAGGGAAGCAGTACGATCCTCCTTCCAGGCGGTGCCGTAGAGGAAGGTGGGAAGGGGAGCGATTTGCGAAGTTGGCATTGCGAGTTTTTCTGCTTGCGTCTGTCTAAGGGTTCAGGACGATCTTGCCGAACATCTGGCTCTTCTCCAGATACTCATGAGCGCTTCGAATTTCCTGGAGGGGAAAGATGTGATCGATGACCGGCTTGAGGCGTCCGGCGAAAATGTGGCCCAGCACTTCGTTGAGCTCGCTCATCGTCCCCATATAGGAGCCGAGGAGTGAAAGCTGGCGTGAGAAGAGGAAGCGGAGATCAAGATCGACTTTGGGACCGGTGGTTGCGCCGCAGGTAACGAGGGTGCCTCCGGCTTTCAGCGAACGCACGCTCTCCTGCCAGGTTGCTGGGCCGACGTGCTCAATGACAATGTCGACACCCTCTCCCTTGGTGATGGTGCGAACTTCGTCCGCGATCTTTTGCTGGTAGTGATTGATGACAAAGTCGGCGCCGAGTTCGCGCGCGTGCTCCATCTTGCGTTCGTCACCGGCGGTGGTGATGACGCGGGCCTGGAAGAGTTTGGCGATCTGGATGGCAGCGATGCCGACTCCGGAGTTTGCGCCCAGGATAAGAACAGTCTGGCCGGGGCGGATGGAGGCGCGTCCCGTGAGCATATGCCAGGCGGTGACGAAGACAAGCGGGACGCTGGCGGCTTCGTTAAAGTCGAGCGAATCCGGGATAGGAATTGCGTTAACGGCGGGGATGGCGAAGAGTCCGCAGTTGCCGCCGTCCACGGCGTTGCCAAAGACGGTGAACTGGCGGCATTGATTTTGCACGCCGCCAACACACTTTGTGCAGTGATTGCAGAAGCTCATGGGCGCAACCAGAACGCGCTGGCCGACTTTAAGGTCGGTGACATACTCGCCGATTTCGGCAATCTCTCCGGCTGTGTCGGTGCCGAGGATGTGCGGGAGGTTTACGCCGGGAAGACCTTTGCGTACCCAAACGTCAAGATGGTTGAGGGCGCATGCGCGGACGCGGACCAGGACTTGATCTTTGCGCGGTTTTGGGTCGGGGATGGATTCGTACTTCAGCACTTCCGGGCCACCGAATTGGTGAATACGAACGGCTTTCATGCGGGCTCCAATTTGAGGCTGACTTCCAAAGCGGAAATTGATAGTAACCGAAATGCACCAAAAATGTTGACTCCCGCTTTCCGCGCATTCGCCATAGGCCTCGCCGGCGGGCATTTTTTACTTCCGATCGATTTGACCCGCCCTCGCTTGCACACCCATAATCTTTCCATGGACCTTTACGAAGAGATCGTCCGTCTCCGCAAGGAAGGCCGGCGCGGCGCGGTGGCGACCATCGTCAACGTGCGCGGGTCCATCCCCTCGTTTAAGACGGCGAAGATGCTGGTGCGGGACGATGGATCGCTCGTCGGGACGATTGGCGGGGGGTGCGTAGAGGCCGAGGTTTGGCAGGCGGCGCGTGAGGTGATGGAGTCCGAGCGGCCCCGAACCCTGACCTTCGATCTTAATAATGATCCCAAGTACGACACCGGTCTGGTATGCGGTGGCACGCTGGAAGTATTTGTCGAGCCGATCCTGCCACCAGCGCAGCTTTACATATTTGGAGCGGGTCACGTGGCAACGAGTCTTTACCGTGTTGCGCGGGTGGTGGGGTTCGATGTCACGATCGTGGATGATCGCGAAGCCTATGCCAACCGGGAGCGTTTTCCCGAGGCGCAGCAGGTGATTGCCGAGGATTTCGAGAAGGCCATGGCGCAACTGTCGCCGGCCGAATCGTCCTACATTGTGATCGTAACCCGCGGGCATCGCGATGACATGCGGGTACTGCGCTGGGCCGTGCAAACTCCGGCTCGTTACGTAGGCATGATCGGATCGAAGCGCAAGACGATCGCCATATTCAAGGAACTGGAAAAAGAAGGATTGCCGGCGCAGTTGTTCGAGGGCGTCCACGCCCCCATCGGGCTCGACATCGGCGCCATCACGCCCGAGGAAATTGCGGTGTCGATCATGGCGGAGCTGATTGCCGAGCGCCGAAACGTGGAGCGTGAGTTGCCCCACATGAGCTGGTTCCAGCGGCGTAAGTCTCTGACCACCGAGGACGCCGGGAGTTCGGAGAAAAGCTGATCGGAACGCGGGGTGCGACCTCTGCGTGATTTTCTCCGTGAAACTTGCTTTTTGCTACCGCTAAGGATTCCGCATGGCCCAGGAAATCGAGATCAAATTCCGCATTGCCAATCCCCGGGTCTTGACTCGAAATCTTAAGCGCGCCGGCTTCAGAAAGATCACTCCCTCAACCCACGAAATGAATTCGCTGTACGATTTGCCCGGACAGAAACTACGCATGCGAGGCGAATTGCTAAGGCTGCGAAAATATGGCGATCAGTGGGTCCTGACCCACAAGTCGAAAGGCAAAAGCGACCGCCATAAGGTGCGCACGGAACTCGAAACACGCGTCGAGCGCGGCCAGCAGATGGACGCGGTCTTGCGGGCGCTGGGATTCGCGCCCACGTTTCGCTACGAAAAGTATCGCGCCGAGTGGAGCGACGGAACCGGCCACGCGGTAATCGACGAAACTCCCATCGGAACGTTTGGCGAGCTGGAAGGCCCGGCGCGGTGGATCGACCGCACGGCGCGGTCTCTGGAAATCTCCCGCGAGGATTACCTTACCCAGACCTATGCAGAGCTTTTTTTTTCCTGGAAGCGCGCTCACCGCAGCCCGGCTATGGAAATGACCTTTCAGGCGTTAGGCGGCAGGAAGCGCCGGTGAGCGCAGTGGACCTACCTGAAAAAGACTGGCGGTTCATATTCTTGTTTGGAGTGCACCGCTCCGGATCCACCTGGGTCGGCAAGATCTTCGACAGCCATCCGCAAACGCTATACCGGCACGAGCCGGACACGTTTTCCGAACTGCCAAGAATCCCCTGGGTCACTGACATGGCGCGGCCGGAGGCCTGTCGTGAAGAAGTTGAGCGCTTTCTGAATTCGCTGCCCGAAGATCAGACCAGCTTCATCGCCGGATCCCTGCCCGTGTTTCACAAGACTTATCGCTCGAAGTGGCAGGACTCCGCTCATCTATTGAGCGTGATGGCAGCAAAGATCGGCCGCAGGCTTTCGTGGAAAATTTCCGTCCACCCCTACGCGGATTATGCTTCTGTGAACGGCCTCCCCGTGGTCTGGAAGTCGATCTGCTCTCTCACCCGCCTGGGCGTGCTGCTGCGCGTAGCGCGGCCGTCGAAGGCCGTCATCCTCCTGCGCCATCCGTGTGCCGTCATCGCATCCCAGGCACGCGGACGAGAGCAGGGATATCTCCGCACCAATCCGAGCAAGCACTTCGGCTTCTTTGGCACTCTGCTCGATACGATCCCGGGGAAAAAATTCGGGATCACGGTCGACGACTTACGCGGAATGGAGCCCGAGGAGCGCCTGGCCTGGCGGTGGATCTTGACGTACGAGAAAGCCATCGACGACATTGCCGGATTCGAAGGTGACGTTCTCATAATCCGCTATGAAGATATTTGTGCCGACCCGAAAACCTGGTCGCAGAAAATGTTCGAGCACTGCGGGCTTCCATGGCACTCGCAAACCGAAGCATTCCTCAAGCAAAGCACATCCGATGCCGGCCGCCGGATCGCCCCGCGTGTTCTACGCTCCGATTATTTCAGCATCTTCAAAGACCCTATGGTGTCGGCGACGAAGTGGCGCCGCGAACTCGAGCCGGAAAAAATTGAGCGCATCCTCCGCATTATGGAGCGCAGTTCGGTGGCGCGGCTCTATCTCTCTTAGCCCGCTTACATTGGCCTTGAAGTCAAACTTGGATTGCCGGCAAAGGGGATTTCGCCGTAGCGCTGAGAAAGACGGCCTCGTCAGCCGCCTTTCTCAACGTAATTCGCTCTTCCCATGCGCGGGTCAAGCGGCGTGCGCGATCTGCGTTTCTTTTTCATGCTTTCCGTGCCAATAGCTTTCATATCCCAAAGTGGCAAAGTAGATGGCCTGATCAAAGAAGAGATCGAGCAGCCGCAAAAGCTCGAAGCCACCCAGAATTTCCAAAGGTCTTTCGCGCATACCCTCCATCTCGAGGAAATCCCAAAGATTTTCTTCGGTCATCATCAGGCCCCAACAAAGCGCGCTCAGGTTGACTCCCTGTTCGGCGCGGCGCCGGCCGAGCGGCGTGTACACGCGTTCAATTTCGTCTTCAGTTTTACTGAGCACCCAGTCGCTGAGATTGCGGTAGACTTCGCGCGAACGTTCGCGAATCTCAGCTTCCGGGACTTTGTGCAAGTCGGCAGCCCGGCTGGAACGTTGTAGTTTATGAATAAGACTTTCGGTGAGTTCTTCGGAGTGGCACTCGATCAGACGAACCAGGCGAAGAGCGATCATAACGAACCTCCTCGACGTTCTACTTGAATTGTAGTCCCGGTGAAAGGTGCGGGCGAGGAAATCACAAATGAACACTCACGGGCGGATTGTGACCGCGAGATAGCGGAAGCGGCGGCTACTCCGGCTTCCTATCGTCGGATTGCCGGCTGACTTCCTTGGCAACTTCGCTCAGATCGGCGGTTTCAACGCAATCGCCTTTGTCGTCGTAGCCGCAGGGGCGGCCGGGATGGGATTGCTTGCACTTCTGGCAAAGTTCGGTGGCCATAGTTACCTCAGTTGCTCGACTCTATTGTATTCAATCTGAGAGCGCGCGACCTTGCTTATTGACCGAGCTTTGACGCGGAGTTTCACTTCGCCGCCCGCACGGACAAGAGGGCCGGTGCCACCCTTGCTCAGGCGCCGTGGCACTTTTTGTACTTCTTGCCGCTGCCGCAAGGACATGGATCGTTGCGGCCTACTTTCTCGCCTGAGCGTACCACCTGCTGCACCTGCCGGTCGCCCGCGCCTGCCATGCGAGCCTGTTCGAGCTCACGTTTCTTTTTGCGCTGAAAGGCCTCTTCGATTTCGTCGACCGAGGTGGAAACGTGCCTGGGCCGGCCGCCATTGCCGCGGCCTCCGGTGACAAGCGAAGGAGAAGTGGCGTTGGGAATCTCGGGGACGGGTTGGATGGCGCCGCGCAGGGGCGGCACAGCATCGGCCGGCCGCTCCAGAACCTGCATCAGGTAGAGATAGCGAACTGTCTCTTCCTGGAAGCGGCGCATCATGTCTTCGAACATGTCGAAAGACTCGCGCTTGTACTCGACCAGGGGATCGTGTTGTGCGTAGCCGCGCAGGCCGATGCCCTCTTTGAGGTGATCCATGGAGAGCAGGTGGTCTTTCCACTGGGCATCGATCACGCTCAGCATGATCATGCGTTCGTGGTAGCGCATGGCGTCCGGCCCAATGAGTTTTTCCTTAGCATCGTAGCGGTCTTTGAGTTGCTGGAAGATAGCGTCGCCCAGTTCGGCGCGATTGAGCGTATCCGGCTGCAGGCCCTCGGCGTAGATATCAACCCCAAAACGCGTGAAGACAGCATCCTTCAGGCCCTTCATGTCCCAATCATCGGCATGCGCTTTGGCGGGGCAGAATTGCTCGAGGATGTCGCCGAGGATGCCGGAGACGTAGTCTTCGATGATCAGATCCTTCTGATCGAGGCCTTCCAGCAGCCGCCGGCGCAAGCCATAGACGGCCTCGCGCTGCTTGTTCATGACGTCGTCGTATTCGAGCAAGTGCTTGCGGGCTTCGAAGTTCTGGCCTTCGACCGCCTTCTGGGCGGCTTCAATGCGGCGCGTGATCATGCGCGATTCGATCGGGACGCCTTCTTCCATGCCGAGACGCTGGAGAAGATTGGAGACCCATTCTTTCGCGAAGATTCGCATGAGATCATCTTCGAGCGAGAGGTAGAAGCGCGAGGAGCCGGGATCGCCCTGGCGTCCGGCGCGTCCGCGAAGCTGGTTATCGATGCGGCGGGCTTCGTGACGCTCGGTGCCAAAAATGTGAAGGCCGCCGGCGGCGATGACGTCTTTGTGCTCCTGATCGGTGTCGGCCTTGTAGCGGGCAAGAACCTCGTTCCACTGATCGGTGGGAACGGCGTATTCATTGCCGGCGTAATACCAGGTTGTGCGGTTGGGATCATCGGCGACGTTTTCGATTTTGCCCTGCGCCGCGCGAACGGGCTGCGCTACCCCCTTCTTGACGCATTCCTGCTTGGCCATGAATTCGGGATTACCGCCGAGCAAGATATCCGTGCCGCGGCCCGCCATGTTGGTAGCGATCGTCACCATGCCCTTGCGCCCGGCCTGAGCGACGATTTCGGCTTCGCGTTCGTGATACTTGGCGTTCAGGACTACGTGGCGGATGCCCTTCTTCTTGAGAAGTTCGGAGAGGCGCTCGGATTTTTCGATTGACGTCGTACCAACCAGCACGGGCTGCTCGCTCTCGTGCAGACGTTGAATTTCGTCGGCCGCCGCAAAGTACTTTTCTTTTTCGGTGCGATAGACAATATCGGGATTTTCGATGCGCAGCAAAGTGCGGTTGGTCGGGATGACCAGAACTTCAAGGCGATAGATTTTTTCGAACTCGGGCGCTTCGGTTTCCGCCGTGCCGGTCATGCCCGCAAGCTTCTTGTACATGCGGAAATAATTCTGGAAGGTAATGGTCGCGAGCGTCTGATTCTCGCGCTCGATCTTGACGTTTTCCTTGGCTTCAATGGACTGGTGCAAACCGTCAGACCAGCGGCGTCCGGGCATCAGGCGGCCGGTGAATTCGTCGACAATGATGACCTCGCCATCCTTGACAACGTATTCGACGTCCTTCTTATAAAGGGCGTGCGCCTTGACAGCGGTTTCAACGTGATGCTTCAGCGCCCAGTTCTCCGGATCGGCGATGTTGCCGATGCCGAGGAGCTTTTCAACTTTCTCCCAGCCGTCGTCGGTAACGGTGATGCTGCGATGCTTTTCGTCGACAACGAAATCTTTCGTGTAAATCTTCGGTTCGCCCGGTTGCGTGTCGATTTCTTCTCCCTGTTCAAGCTTGGGAATAATGCGATTTACCTTGTAATACTTGTCGGTGGATTCCTCGCTGGCGCCGGAGATGATGAGCGGGGTGCGGGCTTCGTCGATGAGGATGGAATCGACCTCGTCGACGATGGCGAAGTTGTGGACCCGCTGGACGCAGTCGCGCAGGTCGAACTTCATGTTGTCGCGCAGGTAATCAAAACCGAATTCGTTGTTGGTGCCGTAGGTGACGTCAGCGGCATAGGCGGCGCGTCGTTCTTCGTCGTCGAGATCGTGAATAATGACGCCGACGCTGAGGCCAAGGAAAGTGTAGAGCTTGCCCATCCACTCGGAGTCGCGCTTGGCCAGGTAGTCGTTGACGGTGACGACGTGAACGCCGCGGCCGCTGAGGGCGTTAAGGTAGACCGGCAGCGTTGCGACCAGAGTTTTACCTTCGCCGGTTTTCATCTCGGCGATTTTGCCCTCGTGCAACACCATGCCGCCGATCAACTGCACGTCAAAGTGCCGCATGTTGAGCACGCGACGGCTGGCCTCGCGGCAGACAGCAAAGGCCTCATCAAGGATTTCGTTGAGAACTTCCTGGAGCGCATCGTATTGCTCTTTTTCGAGGCGCTTGATGCGGTCAAAATCGTCCTCGCCGTCAGCGAGGGAAGGCGCGTCCGCGGCGGGAGGCTCGCCTGCGTTGCCGCCGAAACGGCTCATGTGCTCCTGGATGCGGGCGCGGAACTCGTCGGTTTTGGCGCGCAATTCGTCGTCGGAGAGCTTCTGCATCTCCGGTTCAAGAGCGTTGATGGCGGCGACGCGGGGCTGGAGGCGCTTGATTTCGCGCTCGTTCCTGGTGCCAAAAATCTTACCTAGTAAAGTGTTGATCAAACCTGGAATCCTTGGACGGACACACGTCCAGACGTACTAAGAGCCTAGCATATTCGATGCGGCGAGGATGAGGCCGATTCTCCTACTTCCCGGGGAGGTCCCTTTCACATGGGGAACCCATTGGCCTTCGTGGTCGTTAAGCCACTTTCGGAATTCCTCGTGGAGCGCGGCGCCATTGGACTCTTGCCGATCGACGGGCTCTGTCGATGGTGCCCAAAGTGTAATTCTCTTGAACGGCACGCGACCTCTATCGGCGGAATCCTAGCCTTCGCTGAGCAGCTTTAGTATATTCACTGCGACGAAATGGCCACTTTCTACCTGCGGTTCCTCGAATCCGCCCGGAAATTTCCTAACAACATTGCCCTTGAAATTCAACGGGCGCAGACCGTGGAGCGCGTGACCTTTGCCGAACTGGCACACATGGCGGAGAGCGTCGGGAAATGGCTTTCGGCGCGGGTCTCGGCGGATGCGCGGGTGGCGATTCTGGCGGCGAACCATCCGCGCTGGGTGGCGGCATATTTGGGGATTATCGCTTCGGGGCGAACGGCGGTGCCGCTGGATACAGCGTTTCACGCGGACCAGGTGAAGAAATTATTGGTCGACAGTGGCGCTTCCCTGCTCTTCTGCGACGCCAAACACTTTCCGGTGGCCGCCGAAGCGGTGGAAGGAACGAACGCCGGACTGGTGATGACCTCCGCGCCGTCGGAATGGACGATGCCGCCTGCCAAAGACAAAAGCGAGCACGCCGGAACTCAATTCTGGGGCGATTTGGATTCGATGTTCGAAGAGGGCAGCGGCGGTTTTGAACCCGTCATTCCTCACGAGGACGACCTGGCGGCGCTGCTTTATACGTCGGGCACAACCGCGGATCCGAAGGGCGTGATGCTGACCCACGCCAACCTGGTGGGCGAAGCGAATTCCGTTTTTGGAGTGGTCACGATTGGGCCGGACGATGCGCTGCTGGGAATTCTTCCCATGTTCCACGTGCTGGCACAGATGGCAAATCTGTTCCTGCCGTTATTCAACGGGTCGCGCGTCGTTTATCTGGAGACCCTGAATACGACCGAGCTGCTGCGCGCCTTGCAGGAACGCGAGATCACGGCCTTTGCGGTGGTGCCGCAGTTCTTCTACCTGATTCACGAGAAGATATTCAAGGAGATTAAAAAGAAGGGAAAGCTTGCGGAGCGTCTGGTTCGGACCTTGATGGCGGTAAATCGCGGGCTGCGCCGTGTTGGAATCAACGCGGGACGAGTTTTCTTCGGGAAGATTCACGCCACGTTTGGAACACGGATGCGATACCTGGTCACCGGCGGCTCGCGCTTTGATCCAGCCATTCAGCGGGATTTTTATTCGTTCGGCATCGACGTATTGAACGCTTACGGGCTGACCGAAACCACGGGCGGAGCGTTTCTGAATCGGCCGGGCAAGGTTGTTTTCGGCTCCGTGGGCCCGCCGCTGCCGGAGGTGGAGGCGCGGATCGTGAATGAGGAGATGGTGGAAGAAGGCCAGCCACGGGCAGGCGAGATCGCCCTGCGCGGCGCGATTGTGATGAAGGGGTATTGGAATCGGGCGGAGGCGACCGCGGAAGTCATGCGCGAGGGCTGGTTCTACACGGGCGATCTGGGTTATTTCGATTCAGGCGGCGACCTCTTCATCACCGGCAGACGCAAGGAAATCATCGTGCTCGCCAACGGGAAGAACGTCTATCCCGAAGAAGTCGAGGCGCATTATGCGCAGTCTCCGCTCGTAAAAGAAATTTGCGTCATGGCGATGGAGGAGCGGCCGGGCGATCCTACCTCGGAGCGTTTGTACGCCGTGATCGTTCCGAATTTCGAAGTGCTGCGAGAGAAAAAGATCGTCAACACCAAAGAGGCGGTCCGGTTCGACATCGAGGCACTGTCGCACAAGATTGCGTCGACCAAACGGCTCGGGAGCTACGATATTTGGCAGGAAGATTTGCCCCGCACGACCACCCGCAAGCTGAAGCGATTTGAGATCGTAAAGCGCGTACGGGAGCACCAAAAGAGCGGGGGCGCGGAAAGCGACATCGATTTCGAGAAACCGCTGACCGAAGATGAGCGCGCCTGGCTCGAACGCGAGGATGTGGCGCGCGCTCTGGCCGTTGTCAAAGAAGCGGCGCGGAATCCGATGGACTCCATTCACCCTACACACAATCTGGAACTCGACCTGGGACTGGACTCGATGCAGCGCGTGGAGCTTTTGACGGCGCTCGAACAGCAGATGGGAGGCGAGGTTCCCGAGGCGCTACTGGCAGAAATTTACACCGTGCGCGATCTGGTAGATGCCGTGCTGGCAAGCCAGGGCCGCGGTGAAGGAGCCGGGAGGTCGAGGGCTCCGGCATGGTCGACGATCTTTTCTGAACCAGTAACCGATCCCGATGTCCTGACGCTTGCGAAGACGAGTCTGCCGGCAGAGATTTTCTTCTTCCTGGTGTCGCGATTCATTTACCTGATCTCGCTGGACCGCTTTAACTTCAAAATCCGAGGACTTCAGAACCTCCCCGAGCAGGGACCCTATCTCCTGAGCTCGAATCATCAGAGCTACATCGATCCACTGCTGCTCGGGTCGGTATTGCCATGGCGGATTTTCCGGAACACCTTCGCGGTTGGAACGAGCGAAATCTTCGGCGCGGGCTTCATGCGCTGGCTCGCCCGCCAACTTCGGGTAGTGGTCCTCGATCCGGATGCAAATCTGGTTCCCGCCATGCGAGCCGGGGCGTTCGGGCTCAATCACGGCCGCGTCCTGATTCTCTATCCCGAAGGCGAGCGCACCAACGACGGCAATCTGCGGATCTTCCGCAAAGGCGCCGCAATTCTTTCAGTCCACACAGGCGCGCCGATTGTGCCCATCGCAATTGAGGGCTTCTATGATGTGTGGCCGCGGCACAAGAAGTTTCCGAGATTTGGCCCGCTTGCGATGACGATCGGTAAACCGATGATTCCTCCGCCCGCAGCCGAGGCGAGCGAGGCGACCTATGAGCGATTCATAGCTGAATTGAAGGCAAAGGTGTCGGAGATGTGGGAGGAATTGCGCGAAGAAAGGCGGCGCCGCGAGCCGGCAACGGAAAAGGCGCACGGTTAGTTCACGGACAATTGCCGATTGCCGGGACTATGCGCCAGCGCCGCGGGCACGATCGCCGAAGGCCTTTGCAAAGGCCTGGACCACGCCGGAGTCGAACTTTTCTCCCGCTCCCGCGATGATCTCCTCTTCGGCTTTCTGCGGCGAGAGCGAGTTGCCGTACGCACTGCTGGTCAGTTTCTGGTACGCGTCAGCGATCGCCAGAATGTGCGCCTCGATCGGAACATTGCTGCTGCGCGCTCCCTGATCCTGAAGAATCTGTTCGGCAACGATGATGGGCAGCACACGGCGCAACGAGTTCCCGACCGCCTCCGTGCGCGGATCGGGCTTGCGGCCCTTGCGGAAACCGGCAACCACTTCCTCATGCGTGACGTCGGCCGCTTTGTAGAGGGTATCGTTGCTGATGCCGAGTTCGCTCAGATCGCGGATCAGGACCGCGGAGCGGAGCAGGTCCATGCGGTCGGAGCCGAGGTCGAGCGTTTCGGCGATCTTGATGGCGATGTCGATGACGCGCTGGCTTTCGTTGTCGCTGCGTTTCTCGCTGACGATCACATGTTGCAGGACGAGCAGCAGGCCGCTGAAGCTGTTACGAAGATCGTTGGTCATTCCCTGCGCGCGCTCGTAAAGCGTGCCCATGGCATAGCCGGTGACGGCAAGGACGCCAGCCCACATCGCGAAGTTAAAAAGACGTTCCTGCGGAAGCGTGACCGTGTGGTGGTTCGGGAACATGCTGTTGAAGTAGTCGAGCAGCATGACCAGGAAGACGCAGGCGATCGCGGTTAGCGTGGCGTGACGGCGGCCAAAAAAATAGGCGGAATACATGGTCGGCAGAAAGTAGACGCAGAGGGCCATGGGCAAGGACTGGGCGAAGGACTGCAGGGCAGCGGCAATCGCGAAAAGCGAGAGCAGCAGCGCGAGTTCTTTGGTTAGTTTGCTCATGTGGTTATCGTTAGCCTCTACATCTAAAGGTCACACGAAGGTCCTCTTTGATAGTCGGACAACTTCGGTGTCTGCGGGAAGGTTACGGGAGTAACGAGGGAACCGGCAGTTACTACGGCAAGCCCTTCCAACCACAGGATTCATCTGGTTCGCAGGTCGACCCTTGCTACTTCGCGCGGGGATGCGTTTTGTCGTAGACGTCGAGCATGTGCTTGACGGAGAGCTGCGTGTAGCGCTGCGTTGTGGCCAGGCGCTCGTGACCTAGAAGTTCCTGGATGGCGCGGAGATCAGCTCCTTCTTCCAGCATGTGAGTGCCGAAGGCGTGACGGAGCGTATGCGGATGGACGTCTGGAGATAGACCCTTCGCGACCGCGATGCGCTTGACGATTCGGCCTACACTGCGCGTGGTGAGTCGTCCTCCGCGCTGGTTGATCAGCAATGCTGGCGTGGACTTCTTGACTGTGGCTAACAGTTGATGACGCCACGGAAGATACGTGGAAAGCGCTTGGTGGGCGGATTCGCCGAAGGGGACGTAACGCTCTTTCTTGCCTTTGCCGCGGATGAGGATGGCTTCGTTGCTGGTGCGGATGTCGTCGAGGTTGATGCCGACGAGTTCGGAGTTGCGAATACCGCATCCGTAGAGGAGTTCGAGAAGGAGGCGATCGCGTTCGGGGAAGGATGCTACTTCGGGCATTTTGCCGTCGAGGACGGAGTTGACTTCTTCGATGGTCGGAACTCGCGGAAGCTTCTTTGGCAGACGCGGCGTTGAGACTAGCTTGGCGGGATTCTGCTCGACTGTGCCTTCTTGCGCTAGCCAGCGATAGAGAGATCTGATCGCAGCGAGGGATCTGGCGACTGACGTTTTGCTGAGGCCTTTGTCATAGAGATGGGAGAGGAATCCGCGGATGGCGATGTGGTCGATGGCTTTTGGGTCGCGGTTGCCGATGTAGGAGGAGAAGGCGTCGAGGTCAGACGCGTACGCTTTGATTGTGTGCGCGGAGGCGTTGCGCTCGCGGAGGTGACGGAGAAAGTCGTCGGTCGCGTGCTCGGTAATCGTACGGCGACTTTGGGTTGCTGCCTGCATTCGAGAATTTTGTAATTTTGTAATCGGGTAATTTGGTAATTTGAAACCCTGTAGTTTGCTGACCCCTCATTTCTGCTCAAGAGCTCTTGGTTTCAAGTTACACAATTGCCAAATTACAAAATTACCCAATTCTCTTGGCTCTCGGATGATGTTTCGCATACACGCTCTTCAGTCGATCCAGAGCTACGTGCGTGTAGATCTGCGTGGTCGAGATATCGGAATGGCCGAGGATGGTTTGGACGGTGCGGAGATCGGCTCCGTTTTCGACCATGTGCGTGGCGCAGGAATGGCGCAGCATATGTGGACTGGAATGGCGTCCTGCGGCTTGGCTGGCTTTGCCGACCAGTTGCCAGACTCGCTGACGAGTGAGGCGCTTTGCGCCTATTCCTAGAAAAAGCAGAGCGCTGGTTCGCTTGTTGGCGAGGATGCTTCTGCCCCTTTTCAGATAGTGCTGCAAGGCTTGTTGCGCGGGCGCTCCGAGCGGAACGATGCGCTCTTTGTCGCCTTTGCCTTTGACGAGGATGTAGCCGAGATCCAGCTTCAGGTCTTCGAGTCGGGCGTTGGCTACTTCGGAGACGCGAAGACCTCCAGCGTAGAGAAGCTCGATGATCGAAGCATCACGCAGGGCGATGGCTTGAGCACGAGCGTTTTGCGGCATCGACGCGTTGTCATGGGCGATTTGCGACGCATCGGGCTCGGACTTTGTGGCTTTTGACTTCAGCATCGACGCGACTTCATCGCGAGTGAGCGACTTGGGAAGAACCTTCCATTGCCTGGGCGAGTCGATATTGAGGGTTGGATCTTTGTCGATTTTGCCGTCTAACAAAAGATAACGATAGAGGTGGCGAATGGCGGAAAGTTTGCGGCCTACGGAACGGCTGTCGAGACCATTGGAGAAGAGGTCCTGGATGAAATCGCGGA
>Ga0335078_10005748_pt1 | contig 18334 bp, 18 predicted proteins | sample Lox_Sample_32_FD_206711 | JGI IMG/M metagenome (GOLD analysis project Ga0335078, IMG submission 206711) | Soil microbial communities from Loxahatchee National Wildlife Refuge, Florida, United States - Lox_Sample_3.2 | ecosystem: Environmental > Terrestrial > Soil > Wetlands | place: USA... | reverse complement strand
CAGGCTCCGCGTCGGCCTGTTCAGTGATCACCCTACGCAGGGTAGTCGGCGTCCGGCCGCGACGCGAAGCGGGCAACTTTGCTATTTATCGTGAACACGGCAATCCGTTGCGTTATATTCGGTGCTGCTCATTCAGCAGCCGGGGGCCGCTGTATTGAACCTAGCTAATCCTGGAGGTGGCGGGTCGCCATCAGGGGCAAGGGCCAGGACGAAAGGGTTCATTTTGCGTGCTTTCCGCATGTGTACCGGGGCTTGCCATGCGTGAAACGGGACTGTGTTGTGATTTGCATACGCTATAAGGACCTTTCTGCTGGAACGCACGATGTGACAGGACTGCACGGGAGGGCCGAGCGGGGCCCGCACGGGGTAATCGTCTACCTGGTACCCGGGCTGACCGCCTGCCAGCGCAGGGCAGTGATCAGACGGCTCAGGCAGGAAGCGAGCCGGTACGTGGGGCCGCCGCTGCCGCAGCCGCAGCTGGCGGTGGCGCTCGGCCTCGACCGGGTACGGTCGGCGGCCAGGATCACCGGGGCGATTGTCCGGCTGCATCCGGCGGTGACACTGCTGCCAAGCGCCTTTGCCGCGGCGCTGATGACGCTGTTCGTCCTCGCCTCGGCCGACGGGCGGGGCCTGGCGACCGGGCAGCGGGCCGGGCTCGCGGACGCGGCCGCCGCCGGGCCGGCCGTGCCGCAGGTGGTGACCGAGGCGGTGGTCCCGGCGCGGGGCGCCGGCCACCGGGGACTTGACGCGGGTCACCGGGCGCTGCTTGCCCAGCCAAGTACTCGCCCGGGGAGCCGCCCAGGGAGCCGCGCGGTGCCCCTGCATCGCAGGCGGGGTGCCTGGTGCGGCTGCCCGGCTGTCCTGATCGGGCCGTTGCCCCCGCCGTTCCCCGGTCAGCTTGCCTACGGGCGCCCGGCATCGAGGCCGGCGCCGTAGATCGCCCACCTGCCAGACCCGCGGGCCTTCGCGACGTAGAGCGCCGCGTCGGCATCGGCGACCAGGGACGCGGGGGCCAGTGAGCCACCCGCGCACTCGGCGATGCCGGCGCACGCCGAGATGCAGACCCGCCCGATGCGCAACGGGATCGGGCGGCTCACCTCACCGAGGATGGCCGTGGCGAGCGCGATCATCCCGGGGATGCCGGCAGCGGCCTCGGCGACGGCGACGAACTCATCGCCGCCCACGCGCCCGGCGAGCGCGCCGTGTGCGCGGGCCGTCTCGCCGATGCGGCTGGCCACCGCAACGAGCAGCTCATCACCCGCCTCGTGGCCGTAGCGGTCATTGATGCCCTTGAAGCCGTCGAGGTCCAGGTAGCACAGGCCCGCCCGGGTGCCAGGTCCCGCCGCGAGCGCCGCGGAGAGCCGGTCGAAGACCGCGGCCCGGTTGGGCAGCCCGGTCAGCGGGTCGTGCGTGGCCTGGTGCCTGAGCTGGTCGCTGATGATCCGCTGCGCGTTGAGTTCCGCGCGCATGACGGACTCCTGCTCCGCGAGCGTCCGGTCACGCAGCGCTCGTACGTAGCCGTTCGCTATCGCCTCGGTCACCGCCGCCACGCGCCGCTCCAGGTCGAAGGCGGCGGCCGCCTCGTCGGGCGCGTGCTGCCCGAGCAACTCAGGTAGACGCAACATCAGCACCCGCAGCGACCGGCCGAGTACGTCCGCGCTCGCGAAGTCCGCCTGCGCGAGCGCATGCCCGACGGCGGCGGCCTGCCGCGGCCGGAACGGGCGGCCGAGCAAGGCGGCGAGCACCGCGGCCGACTGGGCGCCGAGGAAGGCCCGACCGCGAGCCCCGTCCACGGGGACGCCGTCCGGATCGCCTGGCCTCTCATCTTCGCTGACGGCGAGCGCCATGAACCACAAGCGGGCTAGCTGCGCCGCTGGCGCGGCGACGACGGCGGACGGTGACATGATTGCCGTCTCTGCCATGGATGTGCTCCTGTTCGGAACCAACTGGACCAGCGTGCAATCGATCTTCTGCGTCACTATAGGCGATGTAACCAATACAAGTAGTGCTTATTCTAATATCCTGTGATCGCTTGCTCGCTCTGAGTCGCGCGGACATCGGGGATGCGGGAGGCGTCCTCCCGGTGATAACTCGCGTACGGATAATCTCCTATGCATGGGTAACTATCTGTCCAGGTAATGTTGGTCTCGGTAACTGCGACCTCATGTTCTTCGGGACGGCAGGTAACTCACATGTCCAGTACGGGCGGCGGTAACGTGGCGGATGAGTCCGTCGCGCGCGAGGCGGCCGAGGTCGCCGTCGAACTGTCGGAAGACGACGGCCACGCGGACTCCAGACGGGTCGCCTGGCGGCTGCGGGCCGTCGCGGACCGCGCCGCGGCGGCGCTGACGAGCGCCGCGGCGAGCGCTCGCCGTGGTGCGGATACCGCGGCGCGCCGGAGCGCGGCGACCGCCCGCCGTGGCGCGGGCACCGCCCGCCGTGGCGCGGGCACGGCCGGCCGCGGCGTGACGGCCAGGCTGAACTGGCTGACCGCTCAGGTGGTGGCGATGGGGCCGCGGCTGCGTATCCGCGACCGTGCCACGCTGCGCGCGCAGTTCCCTGGCCAGTCAGACGACGAGATCGCGCAGCTGCTTGTCGCGCGGGCCGCGCGGGCCGCGGCGACCGTCGGCGGCGCGACGGGAGCCTGGGCCGCGCTGCCCGCGCTGCCCGCGTTCCCCGCGGAGGTCGCGGCGGAGACGCTTGCCGTTGTCGGCATCGAGGTCAAGCTGGTCGCCGAACTGCATGAGGTCTACGGCATGCCGGCCCAGGGCAGCGCGGCGCAGCGGGCACGGGCCTACCTCGGGTCATGGGCGGCCCGCCGCGGCGTTTACCAGGTGGACGAGGGCCTGCTGCTCATCGCCGGATCGCCGCTTGCCAGGCAGCTGACCAGGCGGCTCGCCTGGCGCGTCCGCCGGTCGACGTTCTCACTCGCCCCGCTGTTCACCGGCGCGGTCGCCGGGGCGATGATCAACAGGCGGGAGACGCGACGGCTCGGCCACCAGATCCGTGACGAGCTGCGGCAGCGCCGCACGACGATCACCGCGACGGTGATCCGCTAGGAGCGGGGGCACGGTGGCGGACACGGGGCCCGGCCTGCGGTACTCCAGCCGGCCGGGGCGGTGGGTGATCGCGGCCACGGTGCTCGGCTCGGGCATCGCCGCGCTCGACGCCACCGTGGTGGGCATCGCGCTGCCCGCGATCGCCAGGGACTTCCGCGCCTCCGTGGCCAGCATGCAGTGGGTCATCGACGGCTACACGCTAACGCTGGCCGGCCTGCTGCTGCTCGGCGGCGCGCTCGGTGACGTGCACGGCAGGCGGAAGGTCTTCGTGATCGGCACGGCGTGGTTCGCGCTCGCGTCGCTCGCCTGCGGCCTGGCACCGGACACCGGGTTCCTGATCGCGGCCCGGGCGCTGCAAGGTGCGGGCGCCGCGTTGCTGACCCCTGGCAGCCTGTCGATCCTCCAGGCGTCGTTCGCGCCTGACGACCGCTCCAAGGCCATCGGCGCCTGGTCGGGTCTCGGCGGGGTTGCCACCGCCATCGGGCCGTTCCTCGGCGGCTGGCTGATCAGCGCCGTGTCCTGGCGGCTGATCTTCTTCATCAACCTGCCGGTGGCCGTCGCCGTCATCGTCATCGCGGCCAGGCACGTGCCAGAGTCGCGCGCCCCAGGTCCCGCCCCGCCGCTCGACGCGGCAGGCGCGGTGACGATCAGCCTGGCGCTCGCGGGCCTCACCTATGGCCTGATCGCGGCCTCGGCGGACGGCTGGACGTCGCCGCGCGTGCTGGCCAGCCTGCTGGCGGGCGCTGCCCTGTTCGCGGCGTTCTGTGTCATCGAGGCGCGCGGCGGCCACCCCATGCTGCCGCTCGGGGTCTTCAGGTCCCGCCAGTTCAGCGCCGCGAACGCGGTCACCTTCGTCGTGTACGGCGCGCTCGGCGGGGCGCTGTTCCTGGTGCCCGTGGTCCTTCAGGAGGTCTGCGGCTACAGCGCGCTTGAGGCTGGGGTGGCGATGCTGCCGCTGACCGCCATCATGCTCACCCTGTCGGCGAGATCGGCCGCGCTCGCCTCCCGGATCGGCCCGCGGCTCCAGATGACCGTCGGGCCGCTGCTCATCGGCGTGGGAATGGTGCTCTTCACCCGGGTACACGGCAGCGGGGACTACCTGACTCAGGTGCTGCCCGCGGTGCTCGTGCTCGGTCTCGGGCTGGCGGCCAACGTGGCGCCGCTCACCGCAACGGCGCTGTCGGCCGCGCCCGCGGAGCATTCCGGCATCGCGTCGGCGGTCAACAACGACGTGGCACGGACCGCGAGCCTCATCGCGGTGGCCGTCCTCCCCGCGCTTGCCGGCATCACCGGCGACGTCTACCTGCACCCGGCCGCGCTGACCCAGGGCTTCCACAGCGCGATGCTGATCGCCGCGGTGGCGGTGGCGGCCGGCGGCGCCCTGGCCTTCGCGACCATACGTAACCCGCCGCGACGGCCGGCCGCGGCGCCGTCGGTCGAGGACAAGGAATCGCTCAACTGCGCGCACTGCGCCCTTGACGCGCCACCGCTGCGGTCGGCGCCCGGCGATCAGTGAGGGCCATGGCGCGGGTTGCCTGAGTAAGCCGCACTCGTTCTGACTGCTGGTGCCGGCCGTGGTGACTACCCGCGGCGGGGCGATAACCTCGGTAGGGGAAGACCGGCACGGCCCGCGGAGGTATGGGTCATGACAGTGGATGAGACGCAGGCCACCGAGGCAGTGCGGGCGGCCGCGCGGGCCGCGCGCGCCGCGGCACCGAGCCTGGCCAGCGCCACCGACGGCGCGATCGACGCCGCGCTCGGCGCGATGGCGCGCGCCATGGAAGACGCCGCGCCCGCGGTGCTCGCCGCCAACGCCGACGACATGCGGGCGGCGGAGGACGGCGGGCTGCCCGCCGGGGTACGCGACCGGCTCAGGCTGGACAGCGGCCGGCTGAAGGCCATGGCCGAGCAGCTCGAGATCCTGGCCGGCGCCGAGCCGGAGCCGGCCTCACGCAAGATCAGGGACCTGCCTAGCGGCCTGGTGCTCTCCGAGCGACGCCGCCCGGTCGGCGTGATCGGCGCGAACTTCGAGGCCCGGCCGAACGTCGTGGTCGACATCGCCTCGCAGCTCGTCAAGTCGCGCAACGCGGGCGTGCTGCGCACCGGGAGCGCGGCGCTGCGCTCCGCGATCACGCTCGCGGACGAGGTGATCGCGCCCGCCCTGGCCGTGGCGGGGCTTGACCCGGCCGCGATCCAGTTGGTGCGGGTGCCGGGACAGGCCGCCGCCTACGCGCTTGTTCGCGAGCCCAGCCTGGTGCCGCTGGTAATCCTCCGCGGCAGCGGCGACTCCACCAGGGCGCTCGCCGCCGAGGGCGCGGCGCACGGGGTCCGCACGCTCGCGCACGCCGACGGCGGCGGGGTGCTCTACATCCACCCGTCCGCAGAACGGGGGGTGGCTTCGTCGCTGATCGCGAACAGCCTTGACCGGCTCGGCGTGTGCAACCGGCTCAACCTGCTGCTCATCGACGAGCAGCTGTGGGACGCCTGGCTGCCGGAGATCACCGCCTCGCTGACCGGGCTCGGCATCAAGGCGTCGCTCCCGCCGCACGACCATCCGCTCGGCTACGAGTGGGCGCTCGACTCCGCGCGCGAGGCCACGGTCACCATCGCGCCGGCCAGCGGCCCGCTGCAGGCGGCCGCGATCGCCAACGAGCAGACCTCCGGCCTGGCGGCGGGCATCGCCGCCGCGGACGCCGGGGCGGCCGAGGAGTTCCTCGGGGCCTACGCGGGCACCGGCGCCTTCTGGAACGCGACCACCAGGCTGCTCGACGGGTTCAAGCTGTTCGAGGTGCCGGAGACGGGAATCAACCTGGACGCGGTGCCCGGCCCGCGCGGTCCGGTGACCTTCCGCGACCTCACGCTCCGCCAGTTCGTCGTCACGCCGGCCTGACCTTACATGTTTGGTGTGTTTGGATCTTTGGCTGCGCGAGGGCAGCCTGTGTGCCGATACTCAGCATGTGGTGGGCGACGACTTCGCACGGGTGCTTGCGGACGCCCAGGGCGGCAGCGAAGCGCAGTTCGCGGTCCTGTGGCGAGATGCGAATCCCGCTCTCCTTCGTTACCTGCGCGTTCTCGCCCCGGAGGGTGCCGAGGACATTGCCGCGGAAACCTGGGTCCACGTGGTCCGCGGGCTGGCGCGGTTCGCCGGGGACGAGGCGGCATGGCGGGCGTGGCTGTTCACCACGGCACGGCGGCGCCTGCTCGACCAGGCAAGGCTGCGCAGGCGGCACCCGGCGGAGCCGCTGGACGAGATTGCCCCGGCCGAGGTACCGCGGACGCCCGATGCGGCCCAGATCGCGCTCGACAACCTTGCCACAGAGGCCGCGATGGCGCTGGTCGCCCAGCTGCCGCCGCTACAGGCGGATGTGATCATGCTGCGGGTCGTCGCGGGACTGGACACCGATGCCGTCGCCGGCATACTCGGGAAGACGCCTGGTAACGTCCGGGTGATGGCGCACCGCGGACTCAAGAAACTGGAGACACTGCTAGGTCCCGCGGGCGTCGCCTCGCGGGCGGGTGTAACGCTTTGAGGGATTTTGACGTTCCGGACGATGAAATGCCAGACAGCCTGCTGCCGATCCTGGGCCCCGCATCGTACGGCGAGCGAGACCTCGATGCCCTGCTGTCCGGCGAGGCCGGCTACCACGTCGTGGTGCCCGCGCCGGTAGCGGCGGCACTTGCCGCGCTGCGCGCCGCGCCTGCGCCTGACGAACTTGACGGTGAGGCGGCGGCGAGGGCGGCGTTCCGCCTGTTCATGCTGCCCGAGGACGGCGTGGCCGACGGCGCGCCCGTTCCGGCCACCCTCCCTCAGGTTCCGGCCCTATTCAATCGGGAAGCCGTGGCAGGCGCGGGTCGTCCGGGCGGGCAAGGCTCGACGATCGTGCTCCCGCGGGCCGCGCCAGGCGGACCACGGCATGCCAGGCCGCGGCGACCGGTGCCGTGGCACGGGCGCTGGCAGGTCATGACGGCCGCCTGCGGTGCCGCCGCGGCGGCGATCATCTGTGTCGCGGCGCTCGCGGGCGCGTTCTCCGGGCCCGGCGGGCAGCAGGGACGATCGGGGCAGCGGCCGAGCCCGCAGGCGAGCGGCACAGGCGGCCACCGCGTGACGTCATCGGTACTCGGCACGGCGACCGCCCGCCCGACGCCCTCGCCCTCGGCGGTCAGCCCGGAAGCGCTGTGCCGCCAGTACATGGACTTCTTCACGCACCCCGAGTCACCCGCGAGCTGGACCGCGGAGAAAGCCGTCGTCCAGCAGCTCAGCGGGCTGGCCGGCGGGTGGCCGCGGATCATCGGCTACTGCGCCGGGCAGTTCGGCGCGGTGGCGCACGGGTCCAACCCTGGCTTCCAGGGCGGTGCGCGAGCTCCTGGCGCCGGTTACCCGCAGGGCCGCGGCGGGCTCGGCGGGGCTGGCGCACCGCGGCTTGGCCGGGCGGGGCAGGCTTTCCCCGCGGCGGGCGCCAGGTCCTTGTCGGCAGGGCTGCTCAGGGCTGGTCGGACAGCGCGGTGACGATGGCGGCGCACGTCTCTTCGAAGGTAGCGCGCTGGACGTCGCTTAGCCGGTCGAAGACCAGCCCGCGCACGGTCGCGACGTGCCGGGGCGCGGCGGCGGCGATGGCCTCGGCGCCGGCCGGGGTGAGTTCCACGTAGGCACCGCGCCCGTCCGCCGTGCACTCCCTGCGCAGCACGAGGCCGCGGCGCTCCATCCTGGTCAGCTGGTGGGACAGGCGGCTCTGCTCCCAGTTCAGCGCCTCGCAGACCTGGAACGGGCGCAGCCGGTGCTCTGGCGCCTCGCTGAGTTGGACGAGCACCTCGTACTCGGGGAGCGTGAGCCCGCAGTCCTGCTGCAGCTGCCGGTTAAGCGCGGCCGGGAGCAGCGAGCTCATCTGCAGGTACGTCCGCCACGCCCGTTGCTCGTCACCGCTGAGCCACCTCTCGGTCATACGGTCAGCATAGCGCCACGATTAATGACGGATCATGTATTAGGCCGCTGGCGACCGCTTGGCGGCCGTGTCGGTGCGACCGCCGTCATGGCGTGGCGGCGCGGGCCGGACCAGGGCGCCGGGACCGCGTCGATGGCCGCGGCGATCCAGTAGGCCGCGCTCTCGTAGTTGACGCGCCAGCCGACGAAGTCCGGCCACGCGTCCGCCGGATCGCGCGTGGTCGGGAAGCCGACCTGGTGCATCCGGGCGATCCCGTCGAGGAACTCCTCGTATGTCAGGGTAATCCGGCCCTCCGGGTCGGCCTCCTCGGCGACGACCATGCCCATCGCCCGCGCGACCCGGGTCAGGCAGGTGAAACCGCTGCGCAGGAAGAGCCTGGCCGGCACGGTGGGCGCCTGTTCCGGCGCGAGTGCCAGGAAGAGCGCTGCCGAGTCGAGCATCGCGAGCAGCGAGATCACCCACGACGAGTACGGCTGCGGTGAGCGGAAGCGGACGAGCGGCAGGTACGTGGTGTGGCTCTCCGCGACGTCGGCCGCCCAGCGCTCCCACTGCTGGTACAGCCCGGGCAGCGTATCGAGCGTCGACACGCCGGAACCGAGTGCGTAGTACTGGCGGGCAAGCAGTTCCGGTCCGAAGCTCGGCACGCCGGCCCGCGAGACGAGCAGCGCCACGTCGGTCTCCCGGCGGTTGAACGCCGCGTACAGCGTCGGCAGGTAGCCGATCTGGAGCGCGACCACGACCATCCCGGTGGCCGCGGCGAGGAAGACGACCACGGCCGGCGTCGTGCCGGGCGGCTCGGCGAAGCCGAGAGTGAAGACCGACGACCCCGCATCGGTCAGCGCGCTGGTGATGCTGCGCCCATGGGACGGCCAGAGTATCAGCGTGTACCCGGCGAGGAAGATGGCGAGCCAGGCCCCGAGCTGCGTCACCAGGATCGCCGCCACCTGGGTGGCGAGGATCCGGTCGCGGCGCACCCAGTCGGAGACCGGCCGGGTCACCGCCATGTAGGCGGCGAGCACCAGGCGGTCAACCATCCGGGTCAGCCAGGAGCCGACGGGCCGCGGCACGATCAGCGTGCCGATCACGGATTGCCATCCGGTCAGCACGAGCAGGATGCCGGCGGTCGCCGCGACCCACCGCGCGGCAAGCGGTACGACCATGGACGGGAACACTAGCGGGTGCGCCCCGGCAGGCGCACTAGCAGTCGGAGTGGCTCGGCTGGTAGCCGGACGGCGCCGGACCGATCAGGTAGCCCGTGCCCTGCGGTACCAGGTAGAAGTTGAGCGTCCAGGCGTTGCACGCGCTGTGGTCCACGCTCTGCGCGGGTGACTGGTGGCTGGTGAACGTCACGGTCGCGACAAGGCCGGCGGCCCCGTCGCTGGCCAGCGACGTCAGCGTCATTCCCGAGTCGGTGGTGGTGGCGTAGCCGGAGTCGAACGTCGACTGTGACTGCTTCGCCTGCTCCGCCGGGTTGAGTGTGCTCGCGTATTCCGCGTAGTCACGGGTGTTGATCCCGTGGAAGTAGTGGCTGAGCAGCGTCTCCACCTGCGGCTCCGCGGCGCTCGACGTCACGCCCGTGCCGATGGCCACCAGGCTGGGTGCCGGCGACGCTGTCGTGCTCCCGGCCTGCCTTGGACTGCCGGCCGACGATGAGCCGCCGCCCGCCGGCGTGCCAGCGCCCGCCGAGGTAACTCCGCCGGCCGGCCTGGCGCTCCCCGTGCCCGCAGGCGGCGGCTGGGTGGCGGAGTGCTTGCCGAGCGAGTTGGCGACCGCGTACGCGCCGCCGCCGGCCGCGAGCACCACGATGGCGGCGAGCGCGATGAACAGGCCTCTCCTGCCGCGCCTTGACGGCCCCGTAGCCGGCGGAACCGGCGGGTAGGGCGGGGCGGGGGAGTAGGGCGGGGCGGGCGGGTAGGGCGGGGTAGGAGGGACCTGGGGAGGCGGCGGGAACTCGGCCGGCCGGGTGGGCGCGACATGCACCGTCTGAGTGGGCTGCCAGGTCCCGTCGGCGTCGGCGGGTCCCTGGGCTCCGCCAGGCCGCTGCGGCTGGTACCAGGACGCGAACGGATCGGGCTCCGCGGCGGGCTGGTCGCGGCGCGCCGTGCCGAAGGCCGGGTCGGCGCGTGTCGCGTCTGGCGGCGGACCCGGGCGCGGTTCGTCAGCTGTGGGTGTCTCCTGGCCGTCGCCGGTGTCAGCGAACTCCGCCCCGCAGCCGGCGCAGAACCGCTCTGCGCCGTTCTGCTGCCGGCCGCACGTGGCGCAGTAGCTGCTCATGACTGCCCGTCCGTTTCCGTGGCGACGCGCCTGACCCTCGACTGACCTTACCTGCCGGCCCGGCCGCGGCGTGAGCGCTCCGCGGGAGGCGGGCAGGGGCATGTGCCCGGCAACGAAAAGGATCTTGGATCGCCGTTCCCCACGGGGTTTCCGCGATCCAAGATCCGTACCGCTGTTGTGTCTGCTGCTTACCTGTCGTGCCGGTGCGACCGCCGGGACAAAATGATGATCGCGGCGGCGATGACGAATGCCCAGACGAGCGGCTGGAAGAAGAACAGGCTGGTGAAGGCGTGCCAGGCGACGTTCGCGCAGATGAAGATCAGCGCGAGCAGCAGCAGCGGGCGGACGATACCGCCGCCGCGCCGTCGGCGTATCTGGTAGGGAGCGGACGGTCCGACGGGCTCCCGCGGACCGCCCGCTCCCGTCCCCGATTCCGTCTCAGGCAGGTCGTCGAACAGCCCCGTCAGGTCGCCGCGGGTCTTGGCAGCCATCGCCCGGCCGACCCGCTCGTCGAACTCGGCCTGGTCGAGCCGGCCGTCGGCGTAGTGCTGGCCGAGGAGTTCGGCGACCGCGCTTCGCTCGGCGTCGGAGATGCGGATGTGCTGGTCGGAGTAGCGGATGCGGCGGGTCCACTGCTGGGTGGAAGACGGTGACATCGGAGGTGTCTCCTATCGGATGCCGTCGAACAGCGAGCCGGCGATGGACTGGTCGGTGCCCTCTTCCGGTATCAGCAGCAGGCAGGCCAGGTAGGCAGGGATGCCTGCGCCGCCGAGGAAGGTGAAAACGGCGAAGGCGACGCGGACGATCGTGACGTCGACCGCGAGGTAGTCGGCGATGCCCGCGCACACGCCGGCCAGCATGCGCCCGTGGTAGGCGCGCCGGAGCGGAGGCCGGCCGACCGGGCCGGCCGGGGTCTGGGTGGTGTCCCCGAACTCTGACTGGGTGGTGTCCCCGAATGTGCTCATGGCATAAGTCTTCGTCACCCGCGTGCCCACGGGTATGGGGAACTGCCCTGGTCCGTCCCTGACCGCGGGCGGCCCTACCCTGAGAGGAGCCAGGCAATAACCCGGGTACGCCCCGATGCCGGGATCGGGTTCGGCGGGTAATCATGGATATGTGCAGGAACCGAGAGAGCAGCCGTGGCCGCCGTTCCGCTTCGCCAGCGGGCCGGGCGGGCCGGGGATGAGCGACGACCCGCACTGGCACGGCGCCGGCTGGCAAGGGCAGCCGCCGCGGCACCACGGCGCCGGCCGGCAAGGGCAGCCGCCGCGGCACGGAGAGGTACCCGACTGGGTCATGCACCGCGCCAGGCAGTGGCGGCAGCGCGGTGACGGCGAGCCGCTGCGCCGCGACCCGGACGACCGCCTGATCGGCGGCATCGCGGCGGGCCTTGGGGAGTGGCGCGGGTTCAGCCCGAACACGGTGCGGATCGCGCTTGCCGTGGCCGCGCTGATCAGCGACGGCTGGGCGGTGCCGTTCTACGTTCTCGGCTGGCTGCTGATCCCCGTCAAGGGGCAAGAGACGACGATCGCGCAGCGGGCCAGGCACGACTCGCGCGGCGTGGTCCTCGCCCTGGCCCTGTCGTCCCTGCTCGCCGTGTTCCTGTTCCTCGCCGGGGCGCTTAACGACACCGCGATCGCGGGATTCTGCTGGCCCCAGGTGTTCAGCCTGGCGGGCGTGGTGCTTATCTGGCGCAATGCGCCGGATAGCGAGCGCGCCGGGATGCAGCGCCTCGTGCAGCCGCTTGAGAGCCTCGGGACGAGCGGCAAGGCGGCCAAGCGGGCCACCAGGCTCCGGATCGCCGGGGCCGCGGTGCTGCTCGCCATCGGGCTGGGCTGGCTGTTCAGCCTGCACGGCGGCCTCGCGCTGCTTAAGCCGCTCGGCGGGTTCCTGTTCGCCGCGGCCGGGCTTGTGCTGCTGCTCGGCCCCTGGTGGCTGCGGATCGCCCGCGACCTGATGGTCGAGCGGCAGGCGCGCGCCAGGGCCGAGGAGCGGGCCGACATCGCTTCCCGGGTGCACGACTCGGTGCTGCAGACGCTCGCGCTCATCCAGCGCCGCGCCGACGACCCGCAGGCGGTCGTACAGCTTGCCCGGGCGCAGGAGCGCGAGCTGCGCTCCTGGCTGTTCGAGGGGCGCGCACCTGGCGACGCCGACGTCTCCTCGTTCGCCGAGGGGATCCGCCAGATCCAGCGGGACGTCGAGGCGCGGCACGGCGTCCCCGTCGAGGTGGTGACCGTCGGCGACTGCCCGCTCGACGAGCACACGAGCGCGCTGCTCGGGGCGGCCAGGGAGGCGACCGTCAACGCGGCCAAGTGGTCGGGCGCCGCGGTGATCTCCTTGTTCGCCGAGGTCGAGCCGGATAACGTCAACATCGCCGTGCGGGACCGCGGCAAGGGCTTCGACCCGGCCGCGGTGCCGGGCGACAGGAAGGGCGTCGCGGAGTCCATCCGCGGCCGGATGAGCAGGCACGGCGGCGAGGCGATCGTGCAGTCGGCGCCTGGGGAGGGTACCAAGGTGACACTGACAATGCCACGGGCCGCCGGGCCGGCGGCCCAGGCGGCACCGTCCGAGGGACAGCGGCGATGAGCGACCAGGCCGCCGACCGGCCGGCGGGGGCGCCCCGCGTGGTGCTCGTTGACGACCACGGCCTGTTCCGCTCCGGCGTGCGCGCCGAGCTCGGCACGCGGGTGCAGGTGGTGGGCGAGGCGGACGACGTCGCCCCGGCCATCGAGCTGATCGGGCAGACCCTGCCCGACGTGGTGCTGCTCGACGTGCACCTGCCTGGCGGCGGCGGCCAGGCGGTGATCACCGAGGTCAAGCGGGACCATCCCGACGTCAAGTTCCTCGCGCTTTCCGCGTCGGACGCGCCGGAGGACGTGATCGCGGTGATCCGGGCGGGCGCGCGAGGCTACGTCACCAAGACGATCTCCACCGCCGACCTGGCGGACGCGATCAAGCGGGTCGCGGACGGCGACGCGGTGTTCTCGCACCGGCTGGCCGGCTTCGTACTCGACGCGTTCGCATCGGCGCCCGCGCTGGACGCCGTCAAGCCGTCGTTCGACCCGGAGCTTGACCAGCTGACCACGCGGGAGCGCGAGGTGCTCCGGCTCATCGCGCAGGGCTACACCTACAAGGAGGTCGCCCGCGAGCTGTTCATCTCGGGCAAGACCGTGGAAAGCCACGTCTCGTCGGTGCTGCGGAAGCTGCAGCTCTCCTCCAGGCACCAGCTCACCCGCTGGGCCGCCGAACGACGGCTTACCTAGGCCGCCTGCCTAAACGGAAGCCCTGATGCTACGGCTCCCGGCCCCAGGCGCGCTCCGCGGCCGGGAGCCCGGCGAGCCTGTCGGCGGTGCGCGCGCGGGTTTCCTCGTCTCGCGCGCGTATCGCCTCGCTCAGCGCCGTCGCGTGCGACCTGACGTGCATGCGCCACGCGCGCGTCGCGGCGACGGACGCCGACACCGGCGGCGGCTCAATGGCGAGGATCCGGGTCACGTAATGCTCGAGCAGCGTGCCGAGCGGGCCGCGAGAGCCGCGAACGTGCAGCGCCAGGATCTTCTGCAGGTCGAAGAGCCGCTCGGTGTCGGCTGAGGCGATCACCCGCCGCCGCAGGTCCCATGCCGAGCTGGTGAGCCAGCGCGGATTGGCCGTGCCGTCGGCGTTCAGCGCGGGCACGATGTACGCGCGCCGCGCGCCGGGCGCGCGCTGCCACGCCCGCAGCTCGTCGCGGCGCAGCGAGGCAAAAGCCCGGCTGTCGAGCTGAAGCTGGCACTTGGCCCACAGGTACTCCTCGAGGAACCGCGCGTTCTGCGGCCAGCCGAGCTCATCGAGTGCGTCGAGTACGACCTCCCTGATGGGCGGTCCAGGCCTGGTGGCGCGCAGGCCGGCGCTCGCGGTGCGGCGCAGCTCGCCGATCAGCTCCTCGCGCCGCTGGTCGAGGCGGCCGAGCATGCGGGCCTGGGCAACGAGTTCCGCGACGGGAACATCGCCGTCCCGCGCATCCTCAGCAAGCCTGCGGGCAAGCTTGAGTGTTTCCTCAAGTGCGGCGGCAAGATCATCACGTACGGCAGCCACGCTCACGGCGAGGACTGTACCCGCATCCATGCGGGGTATCCATGGCAGCCATGCGGTTGACGCATGGATTCCTGGGTACCGAATTACATCACGGGGAATTTGCCAACAGCACAGGGGGACCGCCAAGGAGGTGTCGTCATGCCAGCGACAGCCACAGGGAAGCCTTCCTATCCTGTTCTCGGCCCCGAAGGGCTGACGAGCAGACGGCTGCGCAAGGCGAGCTTCCGGTTCCCAGAACGAACGCTGCACGTGGTTGACATCGAGAACCTGGCGGGCGCCGCGATTCCCAGCCTCGCCCTGGTCAGCGAGGTGCAGCTGAGGTACCTCGCCCGCCTCAGGTTCGGCGCGGACGACCAGGTGGTGCTCGCCGCGAGCCACCTTGCCCTGCTGAACGCGGGCCTCGGCTGGCCGCACGCCAGGTACCGGGTCAGGTCGGGCAAGGACGGCGCCGACCTCGAGCTCATCGACGTACTTGAGCACGAGAACGTCGCCACCCGGTTCAGCCACGTGGTGATCGGGTCGGGCGACGGCCGGTTCGGCGGGGCAGCGGCCAGCCTCGCGGACCGCGGCGTCCGGGTCACCGTCGTCAGCCGCCGCGGCAGCCTGTCACCGGGCCTGGCCCGGGTCGCGGGCGACGTGATCTACCTCGACAGCCCGCTCACCGCCGCCTAGGTCGCTCGATCCGGGAGTTGCGTCGTTGCCGTCCTTGCCGTGAAGCGGGCGGTCCCGGCGGGGTCCGGGCGGAGGTGACCGGACCGCGGTGCAGGTCAGAGCTGCGGCATGGGCGCGGGCCCTCCCCGTGACCGCGACCCGACAATCGGCCGCTTGGCCTTGCGCTAGACCTCATACTCACGGAGGAGAGCGCGGCCGATGATCATCTTCTGGATTTCCGCGGTGCCCTCGCCGATCAGCAGCATGGGGGCGTCCCGGTAGAGGCGCTCGATCTCGTGCTCGGTCGCGTACCCGTAGCCGCCGTGGATGCGCAGGGAGTCCTCCACGACCTCCTTGCAGTACTCGGCGGCCAGGTACTTCGCCATTCCCGCCTCGACGTTGGCCTGCCCGCCCGCGGCCTTGCGGCGCGCGGCCATGACCATCATCTGGTGGGCGGTGGTCACCTTGGTCGCCATCTCCGCCAGCTTGAAGGTAATCGCCTGATGCTCAGCGATGACCTTGCCGAACGTGCGCCGCTGGCGTGCGTACGCCAGGGCGAGTTCGAAGGCGCGATGCGCCACACCGCAGCCGCGCGCCGCCACGTTCACCCGGCCGACCTCGATGCCGTCCATCATCTGGTAGAAGCCCTGGCCAGGGCGCTCGCCGAGCACCCGGCCCGCGGGGACGCGGTAGCCGTCGAGCAACAGCTCGGTGGTGTCCACTCCCCGGTAGCCCATCTTGTGTATCTTGCCGGGCACGGTGAGGCCGGGCGCGACCTCACCGAAGCCCGGGTCCTTCTCGATCAGGAACGCGGTGAGGTTCTGGTGCGGCTTGCCAGCGCCCTCGTCGGTGCGCGCGAGCAGGGCGATCAGGCTGGACGTGGCGCCGTTGGTGAGCCACATCTTCTGGCCGGAGATCAGGTAGCCGTCGCCGTCGCGGACCGCCGTGGTCCTGATCGCCGCGACGTCCGAGCCGAGGTCGGGCTCGGACATGGAGAACGCGGAGCGGATCTCCCCGGTGGCCATCCGCGGCAGGAAGTGGTCCTTCTGCTCGGTCGTGCCGTGGGTGGCAACCAGGTAGGCGACGATGAAGTGCGTGTTCAGGATCCCGGAAAGCGCCATCCAGCCCCGGGCCAGTTCCTCGACCACGAGCGCGTAGGTGAGCAGGGACTCACCGAGGCCGCCGTACTCCTCGCCGATCGTGAGGCCGAAGGCTCCGAGGTCCCTGAGCTGCCCGACGAGCTCGTCCGGGTAGGCGTCGGCGTGCTCGAGCTTCGAGGCGACCGGGATGACCTCCGCGTCGACGAACTCGCGGACGGTACACAGGATGTCACGCTGGACCTCGGTGAGCCCATCGGTATCGGTGAGGCATCGCATCCCACCATGATGCCGCTACGGGCGGACGGCACCGTCCGCGCTGTCCGCGTACCACGAGGTGTCCTCTGGGATGCGCTCCACGTCCGCGCCGGTGTGCGGCGCGTCGATGATGTACCCGTCGCCGACGTAGATCGCGACGTGGCTCTCGCCGTTGTACAGGATCAGGTCACCGGGCTCGAGGTCGGACATCGGGATCTGCGGCAGGGCCGACCACTGCTCGTACGTGGTCCGTGGTATGGACACGCCCGCCGACGCCCAGGCGGCCTGCGCCAGCCCTGAGCAGTCGTAGGAACCCGGACCGGTGGCACCCCACTCGTACGGCTTGCCGACCTGCGCGTAGGCGAAGGCGACCGCCCGATCGGCCTGGCTGGACGTCGGCCCGGTGTACGCGATCGGCGTGGTCGTGACCGCGCTTGAGCTGGTGCTGCCGCCGACCGTCTGCGCCTCCACCGCGGCCTGCTGCTGGGCGGTGAGGTTCTTGAGCAGGGACGTCTGGGTGTCGAGCAGCTTGGTCATCGACGCCTTCTGCGAGGCGTACTGCGTCTCGAGCTGCGCGACGCCGTCTGCCGTGCGCTGCCGTTGCTGCTTGATGGCGGCTAGCTCGTTGGCCAGGGTGAGGAACTGCTGTGCTTCCTCGTTGTGCGTGCCCTCGACCTGGAGGAGCAGCGAGGCCTGGCCAAGCACCGCGGACGGGTCGCCCGAGGTGAGCAGGCCGATGATTGACGTCTGGCCTGAGTTCTCGTACTGGGTCACGGCGACCGCGGCGAGCGTGGCGCTGGCCTGGTCGTACTGGCGCTGCGCGCGATCCGCCTGCTTGCCCACCTGGGCAAGCCGTGCCTTCGCTGCCGCGAGCTGCTGCCCCGCCGCGTCGTACTCCTGTCCGATCTTGTCGACCTTGCCCTGGAGGGCGTTGACCTCCTTCTGCACCTGGCTGATCGTCGGCGCGGGCGCGGCTCCGGCGCCCTGAGCTCCGGAGTAGACCGCGATACCGCCCGCGGCCGCGAGCACGGTCACCAGGATCGCGGCCCGCCGCACTGGTTTTCGGCTTTTAAGGCGCTTGGCCACGAGGCTGTCACGCTCCGTTCTTCACTCACTCGCGCCTCCATCGGAGACCGTGGAACACGGTAGTGAAGGTTACAGAGTCGTCTCAACCACTTCGCGAAAACCTCACGAAAGTATTACGGATTAACGTTGGTCTATGTCTGTCCGTGCGGCACCGTCCGAACCTGTCGGAAGTCACTGGATTTGGCGGGCCCGCCCGCGGCATTACCGTCGCTGCGGGCCCCGGCCGTCGGCGGCGGCGTCACGAGTTCCGTATCAGGAAGTCCATGGTCCGCGCGTTGAACTCCGCGACGTTCTCGTAGATCGGCGCGTGCGAGCAGCCCTCGAAGACGACGAGCTCCGAGCCGCTGATCCCCTCGGTGAGCGGGCCGGCGAAGCGGACCGAGGTCGCCGCGTCGTGCTGCCCGAAGGTGATCTGAGTCGGTGCCTTGATGAGGCCGAGCGCGCCGGTCGCGTCGTGCGCGAGCACGGCGTCCGACTGACGGAGGAAGGCGTCCACCGGCGGCATCGGACGGCTGCGTACGAAGTCGGCGAGTGAGTCGATGTACTCCGGCTTCGCCGCGTACAACTCCGGAGTGAAGCACCAGGGGAAGATGCCCTGGATCACCATGTCTGTGGTGTTGCCGAGCGCCTTTGCCATCGTCTGCCAGCTCTGGACGACGACCCGGAGGTACGGGTCCGTCGCCGTCCAGCAGCTGTGCAGCGAAAGGGACCGGACAAGCGACGGGTGCTTCGCCGCCAGCCACATGCCGGTCGCGGCACCGAGGGAGAGGCCGGAGACATGAGCGCTCGGGATGCCGGCCGCGCGCATGAACGCGGCGACGTCATCGGCGAACAGTTCGGTGCTGTAGCTGCCCTCCGGCTTGCTGGACAGCCCGGCACCCCGCAGGTCCACCGTGTA
>Ga0335078_10005746_pt1 | contig 18340 bp, 14 predicted proteins | sample Lox_Sample_32_FD_206711 | JGI IMG/M metagenome (GOLD analysis project Ga0335078, IMG submission 206711) | Soil microbial communities from Loxahatchee National Wildlife Refuge, Florida, United States - Lox_Sample_3.2 | ecosystem: Environmental > Terrestrial > Soil > Wetlands | place: USA... | reverse complement strand
ATAGGTTCTCTCGACTTGCGCCAGGTGGCCGCGAATAACCGTGCCCGCCGGAATCGCACGGCCGCCGGCCGCGGGGACCGCGCGGACCAGGGTGGCCTCCACCGGGTCTCCGGCCGTGTTGAGGCCGGTATCCAATTTGGTCGCGAGCCTCAGTTCCAGGGTTGTGCCGGAACGCGGCAGCGCCGCGGCTTTCGCGCCTTCCGCGGCGGAGGTGGCGGGCGCATTGTCTCCGAAGCTCAGCGTCGATGCAGCTGAGTATTGGCGGCACCCTGTGTACTGAATCCAATTCGAGCCGTACCAGCCATTGGCATCGAGATACTCTTTCGTGGCGGTGTCGGGGATCGTGAACTCGGCGGAGCTTCGCGTATACGTCATGCGGGTGCGCACGTCGCAAATGTTCTTCATCTTGGTTGAGAGATCGGTCGGAATCACGGTGGCGGCGAGCAGGTCGCCGGAATCCGAATCGACATCGAAGGTGCCGTGATACCCGGTTGCCACTTTTTCGACCGGGTTTTCGATGACATAGCGGCTCACGGCAACCGGCACGTCGTAGCTGTAGCGAACGCAGGAAGTGGCGCCGCACGGCCCCCGGTATTCGAAAGCCGTCTGACCGGAGGCGAATACGGTGGTCAGGAAGCTGGCGAAATCACCATTGCCCGCAAAACCGCCGCCCAGCAGGTCGTCCGGATTGTTGGTCTGAAACCGGCCGCCGCCGGGCCAGGAAAACAGTTCCGTACCATCCGCGACCATTACGTCGAGGTTGGCGCGGTCGGAAGCGATGAGCACATATCCCGGCTTCCCCGCCGGCAGCGCGAGTGCCGCGTCCGATTTCGCCGGATCCCCAAAACCAGCTTCGGACAAAGTGCCGCAGGTTTTCGGCGGCTTCCGCACCGGGGCAAAGGTCTGGCGTTCCAGGTTTTGCCGGCAAACGTAGCGCGGAATGGTTTTGACGCTCCGGAGGAATTTGGATCGTACGCGGACGAGCAAGGCGGCAGAGTCGATTTCGGCCGCCGAGGCGCTGGTCAGGATTGCCGCCAGCAGAAGTGCCGTCCGCCAGAACACTTCCGAAATTATATGCCGGGAAGGGATCGTGTACTAAGCTGAGTGCATGAGGTTGAGAACGGCCGCCGGGCTGTTGGCGCTCGCGATCGCGGCCGTGCTCATTGACGGCTACCACCTCGGCGTGGACGATGCCGAGATTTATGTTCCTGGCATCAAGCACGCGGCCGACCCGGGCCTGTATCCGTTCGGGTCCGAGTTCTTCCTGCATCATGCCAACCTTTCGTTGTTCCCCAACCTGGTGGGGGGGACGGCGGGGTGGCTGCACGTTCCGGTGGATCGGGCGATTTTTCTGTGGCATGGCCTCGGCATCCTGCTGCTGCTGGCGGCCGGCTGGCGGCTCGCCGGCGCGTGTTTTCCGAGCGGCGCGGGGCGTTTGGGCGCGGTAGGGCTGCTGGCCGGCACATTGAGTGTCCCGGTGGCCGGTACGGCGCTGGTGATCATGGACCCGTACGTCACCGCGCGGTCGCTCTCCGCTCCGGCCACCCTGTTCGCGGTGGCGTGCTTCGTTGGCGGTCAGCGCATCCGGGCGATCGCCTGGCTGCTGTTCACCGCGCTGATTCATCCGCAGATGAGCGTGTACGGCGCGGTTTTGCTGGCATGCCTGGAAGGCGCGCGGCGGTTTCGGACGGCAAAGAAAGTCGAGCCGGTGTTTGCGCTCGGGCTGCCGTTCCTTTGGGAGTTCGCGCCGGCCCGCGGAACGGCGCGCGAGGTGCTGTTTTCGCGCACCTTCTTCTTTTTGTGGAACTGGGCCTGGTACGAATGGGTGGGGGTGATCGCGCCGCTCGCGATCCTGACGTGGTTGGCGATACGGCCGCCGAGGCGCACAGCGCCTGTTTTCCAGCGCATCGTCGCCACGTTGGTTCCGTATGGCGTGGCGTTCACGCTGGCGGGAATCGTGCTGAGTTCCACGCCGCGGCTCGAGAACTATGCACGACTGCAGCCGATGCGCGCGTTCCACCTCATTTACGTCATCTTCTTGGTGATGTTGGGCGGGCTTGCCGGCGAGTATCTGCTGCGCGATAAGCCCTGGCGGTGGGCCGCGCTGTTCGTGCCGCTTGCCGGGGGCATGTGGTGGCTGCAGCAATCCGCGTATCCTTTCAGCCCGCACGTTGAGCTGCCGGGAGCGGCAGCGAAAAATCAGTGGGTGGATGCCTTCTTATGGATCCGCGGGCACACGCCGCGCGACGCCGTCTTTGCGCTCGATCCCCATTACATGGCGATTCCCGACGACGACCAGCATGGTTTTCGCGCGATCGCCGAGCGCAGTGTTCTCGCCGATGCGGTCAAAGATAGCGGCGCGGTGTCGTTGTTTCCCCAGCTTGCCGACGAGTGGAAAGCCGAGGTGCGGGCGCAAACCGGTTGGGCTCGTTTTCAGCTCGCGGACTTTCAGCGGCTGGCGCGGCAATATCCGGTGACGTGGGTGGTGACGCGACGTCCGCCGCCCGCGGGGCTGACGTGCCCATACGAGAACGCGGAGTTGGGCGTATGCCGGATCGGTTCTACAGCGCAGTGAGCCGCTACAATACGGTTCATGCCGGTTCCGCTCATTCAGTTTGAGAACGTCACGATTCAAAGAGGAGATCGGGTCGTTCTGGACGGCATCAACCTGTCGATCGCGCAGGGCGAGCACGTGGCGATCCTCGGGCCGAACGGGTCGGGAAAGTCGACGCTCATTAAGGCGATCTCGCGGGACCTGTATCCGCGGCTCAAGTCCGAGCCGTGGTCGCTGCGCATCCTGGGCCGCGACCGCTGGCATCTGTTCGAGCTGCGCAATCATCTCGGGCTGGTGTCAAACGACTGGATGGCGCTGTGCACGCGCAATTACTCGGGCTATGAAATCGTGCTTTCGGGCTTTTTCGGCAGCGTGGGAATCTGGCCGCAACATCAGGTCACCGAGGCGATGGAGCAGAAGGCTCGCGAAGTGATGGATCTGCTCGAAATCCGGCACCTGGCCGAGCGCAACACCGACGAGTTGTCATCGGGCGAAGCGCGACGCATCCTGATCGGGCGCGCCCTGGTGCACGATCCGCAGGCGCTGGTGCTGGACGAGCCGACCACCAGCCTCGATTTGCACGCCACTTACGAGCTACGCGAGATTTTCCGCAAGCTGGCGCAGGCCGGCATCAGCCTGATCATGGTGACGCATCATCTGCCGGATATCATTCCAGAAATCGGGCGGGTGGTGCTGATCCGGAACGGGCGCATCTTCTGCGATGGTCCGAAAGACCAGGTCTTTCATTCCGAGACGCTGTCGCGGCTGTTTGGAATTCCGGTTGAGGTTCTCGAACGCGACGGGTATTATCACGTGATTTAGGCGCGGCCCTCGGAACTCAACCCGTCGCCGGGAATTCCCTCCGCGTTTGCTTTATAACAGTCTGGTAGGAGGCTGATGATGACGACGGCAACAGGCAAGGTGGGAGACAGAACGAGTTTATCGCTGCGGCACGCCCTCGCAACCCTGGTCTATCGGGCCGCCAAGACGTTGCGTGATGCTCCGGCGGATTTCAGCTCGTTTCGTCCGGGAGAGGATTCCCGCTCCGCGGGAGAAATCCTGGCTCACCTGTGCGACTTGATGGATTGGGCGCTCACGCAGGCGCGCGGCCAGGAGCGCTGGAATAATTCCAGGCCGCAGGCGTGGGCCGCGGACGTGGAACGTTTCTTTGCCGCGACCACCGCGTTGGATGAGTTTCTGGCCTCGGGTGAACTGCAGGCGCCGCCGGAGAAGTTGTTTCAGGGAGCGATCGCGGACTCCCTCACGCATGTGGGCCAGATTGCGATGCTGCGGCGGCTTGCCGGCGCAGCGGTACGGGCTGAAAACTACTCGGTGGCGAAGATCGAAGCCGGCCGAACCGGCGCCGATCAGAACCGGCCGGTGCGCGAGTTCGATTGACCGCGTTGAGACGCGGTGAGGCTTACGGTTGCGGGCCGCCGTCCACCGCCGAGCCGGCGAAGACCTTGTGGCCGTCGGCCAGTACGACGCTGCGGGCGGAGGCAATGCGCGCGCCGTCCCAGGCCGGGTAGGCCACTACGGTGACGCGATCGCCCACTCTCAGCGAGTCGCGCTTCCAGCCCAGCCGCGCGAGCAGATTCGGGCCGGCGGTTTCGAAAGCCCAGTTCACCACGTGGCCGCTGTCCTCTTTCACGTCGATAAAGAAGAACGTGTGGGGATTGGTCCATTCGACTCTCGTGACCACGCCCTGAAAGCGAAGACGCCTGGCTCCGTCAAACTCGGCGGCAAACGAGTGATGCGCGGAGGCCGGAGCAGCCCAAAGAATCAGTCCGAGAATCGCGGCAATCGAGCGCGGGCGCATGGATTACCGCCGGGCGAGAGTGGTGGTCCGGGCGCCGGACAGGTCGCGGTGGAACATATAAGAAATGTCCACCGGCATATCGTCCATGGACTTCACCTTCAACACCACCTGGTAATAGCGCGGGATGGCGCCGTCGGCAGTTTTCAGACGGGCCACAAGCGTGCGCGCCAGGGCCGGATCGGTCAAGGCCTGGACTGCGGCCATGACGCTCGAAATCTGGTTGCCGGAAAGCGAGAGGATTTCGCCGTTGCCGTAAAGGCCGGGAATGTGGCTGATGAGCGCGTGGCTCTCTTCGATTTCCTGCGAGTTGTGCGAAACGCGGTCGGATAGGAAAACCGGTTCGCCGGGGCGCGGCTTCAGGTTGCGAATGCCGTCGGGCTCGAGCGAGATCTGCTGATCGACCGGCACGGCCTGAAGCTGCCGGTTCCCGCTGGAAGGCCCGATGAACACGACGTTGTCCATCATGATCTCGGGCATGGAAAGCAGATCGCCGCGAGTCAGCAGGACGTGCTGTTTGCGCGGGGCGAGAAACTGGCCAAGCAGGAAAGCGCCGCTGGCAGTGCCGGCGGCCGAGCCGCCTGATGTCGGCGTTGCGATGCAGACCACCAGCGGACGGTTCGAATTGAGGATGGGGGCCCACAACTCTTGTAACTCGGGGGTCCACGGTGTGGCGTCGAGAGCGGCGCGTACGGGGCGGGTCGAAAAATAAAGCGCGACCGCGGTTACCAGGATGGCAAGCGCGGCGAGCCCGGCAATCTCGCGCAACGCCCAGCGCCGCGCCGGCGTTGCCGGATGCGGAGGTTCGGCCGCGCGGGGGCGGGGTTCGAAAGTCATTTTAAAGCCGCCCTTGGGTAAGCCCACCAGGACCGGGTCGCCGAGGCCTTCGGTGCGGTAGTAATCGGTCAGCTTCTGGCGCAGCCGCGCGACCTGCATGCGGACAACAGATTCCTGCCGCGGATCATAAGACGGCGGCTTGCCGAACGCATCGACGCCGATCACATATTCCTTTAGGTCGTCGGCTTCGCCCGCCAGCGATTTTTCGGCCAGATACGAGAGCAGCCGGCGCTGGCCTTCGGTCAGCTTGAGACTTTTGTTCTGCAGGATACGGTCAACCTGCGTCCGGAAAGACTCCACCTCGAGTGCCACTGGCGAAATGATATCACAGGGGGGAGAAGCGACTCCGCGCGCGGCGTGGCAGCGAAGGATCACCAGCGCGCGATCCGCACGTTGGCGCCGCGCGGGGCCCACACCTCCGGATCGGTCGGGCCGAACAAGGCCAGAACCGGCGTGCCGACTGCAGCCGCGAGGTGCGTGATGCCGGAATCGTTGCCGATATACAGCCGCGCGCGTGCCAGCCAGCAGGCCAGTTCGTAGAGATTCTCGATCTCAACCGCCCCTTCAAGAGGGGGGTCTTCGCGGCCGCGGCACCAGAACACCGGCATGGTTCGCTCCAGTTGTCGCGCCATCTCGCAAAATTTTTCGAGCGGCCAATTTTTCCGGGCGTTGCCGGAAAACGGTTGAATCACGGCGAAGTTTTCGCGTGCCGCGGGGCACACGACGCGCGGAATTCCGTCGCAGGTGCACGCCGTGAGGGTTCGTGCCTGGGCCAGATAGAATTCAGTAGCATGCTGGCCAGCGCCTTCCAGCGGCAGCGCCGTGAAGAACGTACAGGGCAGACCGAGACTCTGCATCCGCTCGCGGAAGCCGGGGCGGTTCGCTCCGTACCAGGAGATGATTGAGTCAAAGGTTCGCAGCGTTTCCAGCAGCTCTGGCGGAGGTCCAGTCACCTCAAGAAGATCCAGGCCCGTAGAGGAGATCGCGCGCACGCGGTCGGCGAATCGAATGAGGGGCGCGTTCGCGGCGGCTGTCCAGACCTCATAATCCTCGGTGCGCAGACACTCCAAAGCCGGAAGCGATACGACCAGATCCCCGATGGCGCCGGGCCGGATTACGAGCCGTTTCACGTCGCTTTCAGTATCCCAAAACGCTTCTGGAAGGCTTCGATTTATCCACAACGAATTCACGTTACGATCGCGTCAAACTCATGAAACAAAACGAAAAAAATGTTGATGAAAACGGATCGAAAATTACCGAAAAGTCTTGATCGTACTTGGGTTTGAGAGCATAGTGAAGGAGGTTCCAAGAGGTTTGAGGAACAGCAAGCCTCCGGGACGTAGCGGACCACGAGCGATGATCCGTTTTCGGAACTAGAAATAGAAACGAAGGCGGGGAGTAAAGGGAGATCGGGCGTACTCGGAAGGTGGGCTGATTCGCGATAATCCGGCAGAACGTTTTGATCCAGCGGGGGGTAAAAGTCCCAAAGGGGAGCGGAGGCCGGAGGAAGGCGGATCGAGCGCGGCACGGAACGGGCAACGGGCTTTCGCAATGAAGCCGCCGGAACGGGGCGAACCGTTACTGGTGGTGGAGCAAAAAGCCGAACGGGTTCGGGAAATGCTGTGCAGGAGACGAAGCAGCAGGCCAGGAGCTTCGACCCCGGAATGGAGTCCGTGAGAGCGGAAGCCGTTGCGGGCGAGCGAAAGGCCGTTGCGAGTTTCCGGTCCCGGTTAAGAGAAAACGGAAAGGCTGCGACGCGTCTGGAAGCATTGATCCAGCCGGCTGACGAAAACGCCGGTTGGGGAGCAGAAAGGCGAGGCGTTCGGTGCTCTTAATCGCATAACTCAATGCCGAGCATGCCGGCGGGGAGTGAGGCTGGGAATCGGGTCACTTGGAACCATTTTTCTTTGTGCGGCCGAAATTTAGCGCGCGGCGGGAGCCGGCTTGTGCTCCGCCACGTAATGATTGGCGAATTCTTCGAACGCATTTTCGAGCGCCTGCCAGATTGTTTGCGAACGTCCCACCGGTTTGTTTTCGACCCGAATCACCGGCAGCAGGTTGCGCGTCGTGGAGGTAATGAAGACCGCATCCGCGCTCTCGACATCGGCAGGGAAGATCGTCTTCTCGACGATCTGAATTCCAGGAACCCGGATCGCTTCCAGCAGGATCTCGCGCGTGACTCCGGGAAGGCAGCCCGCGCCGAGCGGCGGGGTCGCCACCTGGTTTCCATTTGCCACAAAGATGTTGGCGGAGGTGCATTCGGCCACTTCGCCCCGTTCGTTCAGAAGGATGACTTCGTCGAACCCGCGCGCCTGCGCCGATTCCAGCCAAGTGAGGTTCTGGGCCCAGGAGAGGATCTTGGCCCCGGCAAACTCGTTGGCGGCGTGCCGCGCGTGCGTTACATAGCTGAGCTTGACACCGTCGCCCCACTGCTTAGAATTGGCGGTCAAGGCGATCAGATCGCTGGGTTGCCCGGAGGAGTTCGGGCCCTCCCATAGGCCGCCGCCGTTTCGCACGACGACCAGCCGCAGGGTGGAGCGCTGGGCGCCGTTGGCCTCAATGAGTTCCAGCAGCTCACGCCGCACCCCCTCGGGATCGGGCGGCAGCGGTATGTGCAGCGCGGCGGCATCCCGCGTCAGGCGGGCCCAGTGACGTTCAAACGCGAACGGCACACCGTCGATCACGCGCAACGTGCTGAAAACACCCCACCCGCAAAGCAACCCGACCTGACCCGCCGAGAACATCAGGTCCGACGCCTCGCGGATGTGATGGTTGTGAAGAACAAAACGATGCAGCACGATGCCATTTTAGCGCGTGGCTGGCAGCGCTTCGCGGCTTAGGATAGAGGTGATGGCTTTCGACGCGATCATCGTCGGCGCGGGAATTGTTGGGGCTTCGACAGCCTGGCGCCTGGCGCAACACCGATTGCGCGTGCTGCTGCTCGACGCGGGGCGCTTCGGGGGCGAGGCGAGCTCGGCCGGCGCTGGGATGCTGGCGCCGGGAGGCGAAATCCAGGAGCCATCGCGCCTGACCGATCTGGCGTTGGAAGGCCTACGGCTCTATCCGGCATTCGTCGCGGAGTTAGAAAACGAGACCGGGCTCCACATCGACTTTCAACGCCACGGGGCGATCGAACTCGCACTCTCCCGCCAGGAGTGGACCGACCTGCAGTCCCGCGCCGAGCGTCAGGGGGCGGCCGGCATTCCTTCCGGCACCTTGAACGCAGCCGATCTCCAGAAGCACCTGCCGCTGGCGCGCCAGGATGTGGCCGGCGCCCTATTCTACCCGGAGGACGCTTTGGTCGATCCACGCGACGTTCTGGCCGCGTTGCGCCAGGGTTGTGCGGCCGCGGGAGTGGAGATCCGCGAAGGAACCCGTGTTACCGGGATGCATCCGGGATCGAGTTCCGTGCAGGTCGATACCGCGGCCGGCGCCGTCGAAGCCGCCACGGCCGTGCTTGCCGCCGGCGCCTGGAGCAGTGAAATTCCCGTCGAAGGAGTCATTCTGCCGCGAGCCTACCCGGTTCGAGGCCATCTGATTGGCTATCAGCTCGAGGCGCATTCCCTCGGCCCGATTCTCCGTTGGGGCCACTCTTACGTGCTGCAGCGCACGGGCGGATTCACCATTGCGGGGACCTCTTCGGAGCAGGTCGGTTTCGATCGGGCCGCCAATCCGGCCACGTTTCTGGACATCCATGCGCGCGCCGCCAGCGTGTTCCCGGCCCTGGCCAACTGCCAGCCGGTGGATAGTTGGGTCGGGTTTCGTCCCGCGGTGGATGCGAACGAACCGGCCGTCGGCCGCGCCGGCGAGACCGCGCTGTGGATGGCTTACGGGCATTACCGAAACGGGATCCTGATGGCTCCCGCGACGGCGCAGCACATCGCTCGAGGCATTATTTCCACGCCGGAAACGGGTCGGTCCGCGCCGCGCGACACGCCGCGATGAGTTCCGGCACGCGCCGCCGTCTCTCATAGAGCTTGTCCAGAAGCCGCTCCAGTTCATCCTCTTCTCCTTCGATCCACGCGGGCGGGAGGCATTTCCAGGCGCGGTCGATCGCCTCTTCGGGGAAATGAATGACTTGTTGCAGCCAGGGCTCGAAATCGTCCAGCGAGCGAACGCCTTCATACACCATCCGCCGCGGATACAGGCCTTGCACGGCGGACTCCGGAAAATCCCAATTCGGGCCGTTGAAAGCGTAACCATGGTCGATCATCTGGGCGACGAAACGAGGCCGTCCCGACTGGCTCTCGCCGGCTCCCGCGCCGCGGACCATGGCCCGAAAGAAGATGCACTGCCGGCCGTCGGCGTTGGCGGCCCACTTGTCGAACACCAGGACGGCCCGGAAGTCGTCGCGGTTGGCCACCTGCCCGAGGAGCGCGTCGGGCAGAAAATCGTAGATCGGGCAGCGTGCCGGGTCGTCGGGATAGTGGGAGCCGAAATGCCAGCCCGGTTCGACCTCGATGCGCCGCGATCCGATCTGCATATGAATTTCCGGGTTCTCCGCGAGGAACTCGGAGGTGAGCCGGATGACAGCGGTCCGCGGAACCGCGATCTTCAGGCTGTCAAGAATTGCGGACGAAAGAAGTTCGTTGGCGAGGATTCGACGGTGCTGGGGGTTGTTGCGGAATTTGACCACGTACCAGTTGCCGTCATCGGCTTCGAGCAGGTGCGCCTGCGCGCCACCCCGCATTTTTCGCACGTGCCGCACCGCTTGCAAAGGCATCGGAAAGAAGTACGAAAACCGGGCGGCGTGCCCGGTCAGCGGTACACTAGAGTTTTAACATACGGAGGAAGCGCGCACGCATGCCAGAAGTCGAACCCCCTTCTACACCCGATCCCGCGTCGGCGTCCGGCCCGGCACGAAGCCAGGATGAAATCGCATTGGAGTTGATGAAGTTTATTGCGGTTGCGACCGGGTATGGCCGGTCCTCGCAATCCGCGGCCGGGTTTTCGGGCAAGCCCACGACAAAATCGGCGGAAGAACACGCAGAAGCTCTGCTAGAACTGTTTGATCGTTGCCGGCGGGCGGTGAGGAAGGAAGCCTAAGAGGGACGAGCGCGACCTCTGAGCGGGCCGCGCTCCAAGCCGGGACCGTTCGCTAGCGGCGCTTTCCCTTCTTGGCTGTTTTTTTGGCGGCCTTCTTCGCGGCCTTTTTGGACGGAGCCTTCTTCGCGGCCTTTTTCGCGGCCTTTTTGGACGGAACCTTTTTCGCGGGGGCCTTCTTGGCGGCTTTCTTCGCAGGAGCTTTTTTGGCGGCCTTCTTCGCTATAGCTTTTTTCGCGGGAGCCTTCTTCGCCACTTTCTTCGCCTTGGGGGCCGAGGCTTTCTTCACGGGCTTCTTTGGCGGAGCCGCCGGTTCTGGTGTTCCCGGCTGAGTCTCGGGAGCCGCCACAGGCTGGGTTGCGACCGGGGCCGTCACCTCCGCATCCTCCTCTTCGTCCTCCTCGTCCTCTTCGTACTCGTCGAGTTTGGAGTCCAAATCCGAGGTTTCTTCGTCGTCGTAGTCGTGGAAATCTTCCATCTCATCCTCGGTCGGCGCGAGTTTCAGCCTATCAAACATTCAGTAAGCCTCCTGTAGTCAGGCACAATCACCCATAGCATACTCCTTTTTAAGAGCCAGGCAATAGTGAAAAGCGGGGATTGGTAAAAATTCGTTGTCGGTTATCGGACGGCGGTCTGAACGATCGCACGCGAGGTCGCGGCACCGCTTCCGTGCAATGCCGCGGTCTTCGCCGGAACACGCCGCCGCGCGGTCGTGCGACGATGACTTGCGGCTGTCGAAGCGACGCGCCGTGGGGCCGGCTCTGCGCGGAGAACCGCTGGGATCATCAACCAATCGCCTTCGGCGGCGTCGGTCTTTTGCAGTTGGTTGGCGGCGATGATGCTGGAAGAAGTGACGCCGAAGTGTTTCCCGATAGAGGCAAGCGTCTCTCCCGACGAAACGCGATGGATGCGCCAGGCAGCCCGATGCTCAGCCGGGATCAATTGCAGCGAGGTCATGAGCTGGGTGCCCTTGCCCTTCGGAACATGGAGGGAGTATCCGTCGGGAACAACACCTTTGAGGACGGCCGGGTTCAACGCAATCAGCTCCGAGGCCGGCGTATCGGTCAGATCAGAGATCAATGACAGACTGGTCGGGGCGGAGATTTCGACGGTGTCGTATTCCAGCGGCGAATCCAGCGTGATTCCCTCCAGACCATATTCGGCAGCGTTCTTCTCCATGATGGTCATGGCGAGGATAATCGGGACGTAATTGGTAGTCTCGGCGGGCAGGACGCCGCGATTGCGCAACTCCCAGAAATCGGCGTAGCCGGTCCGCTCGACAGCCTTTTCGACGGCGCCCGGGCCGCAGTTGTAAGCGGCAATCGCCAGGTACCAGTCGCCGAACTCGTTGTAGAGGTCGTGCAGGTGGTGAGCGGCGGCACGCGTGGCCTTTTCCGGATCCATGCGGTCATCGGTATACCGCGTCTGCAACAGACCGTATTCGCGTCCGCGCCAGGCCAGAAACTGCCACATCCCGCCAGCGGCGGCCCGGGACATGGCGCGCGGGATAAAGCCTGATTCCGCCTGCGCGAGGTGGATGAGTTCTTGCGGCACGCCCTCTTCGGAGAGGACCCGCTCAATCATCGGCCGGTATTTTCCGGAGCGCTGCATGGCGGTGACGAGAGTTTTGTGGCCCCGATTGGAAAAATAGTGAATGTAGCCGAGGACCGGGTCTGTCACCATTAACGGAAGCTGCGAAACCGTGGCGGAAACCTGTTCGCGCACCTTGTCCTTCAGCTTCGGATCGACCGGGAAGGTCATTTGCAAAATGTCTTCGAGAGGAGCCTTTTCGAACTGGACATCGGAGAGATCGACCGAAGCGCCCATGCCCGCCAAGTCCAGGCGATGGATGGCATCCACCATTTCGTCCAGGCGTTTTTCGTAGTCTTCGCGTTCCAGCGGATTCTGTTCGGTGGCGTCGAGCATCAAATCGACAGCGGAGTCGAACTCGCGGCGCGCGTCGGCCATGTCGTCGATCTGATAATCGTTCCGGCCGCGTTGATAGGCTTGCTCGGCTCGCTGGCGGATATTTTCACCGCGCGAACGGCGTGGTATCGAGTTTCCTAGAACGAGTGGAACGTCCTGAAGAAAAAGATTGGACGACACGGCGGGCGGTTCGGCAATCTCCAGCGCAGCCAGAGCGGATGTCTTGGGAGCAGGCGGAAGGAAGGAGGTCTGAAATTTGGAGGCTTGAGTGTAGCCACACCCCGTGCTAACCAGAGCCGCGGCGCATGCCGAGATGGTTAATAGCGTCTTCGTCCGATCGTCCATAGGTCTCGAACTACTGAAAACTAAGCGACTTCCACGGGTGCTGCCCCGCTACAAACCCTTTACAGGCTACTACAGGCCCCTTAGCCGACGCAACAGCTCCTTTGGGGGTTAACCCCAGGGTCTGGTCCCAACCGGGTGTAGCCGCACTATAACCTATCGGCTATTCCTCCTCTTCCTCTTCACCCATCTTCGCAGCCTTGGCCGCCGCAATGATTTTATCTGCCTGTAATTGCGGGACGAAATCGTAGTGATCGAACTCCATCGTGAAGGAAGCCCGTCCTTGGGTCATGGCAGTTAAGTCGTTTTGATAGTTCAACATCTCGGCCATCGGCACCTGAGCGCGGAGGAATTGGGTATTCCCCTTAGTGTCCATTCCGGAGATGCGGCCGCGGCGGCCGTTGAGGTCGCCCATCAGATCACCTGCATATTCTACAGGGGCCTGGATTTCCACATTCATGATGGGCTCCAGCAAAGCGGGCTTGGCCTGTTGCATGGCGGCCTTAAACGCCTTTCGGGCAGCCAGCTTAAAAGCCAGTTCCGAGGAGTCGACGTCATGGTACGAACCGTCGTAAACGGTTACCTTAAAATCCACCATGGGATAGCCAGCCAGGTACCCGTTCTCGGCGGCTTCGACGATTCCTTTTTCCACAGCGGGGATGAAGTTCTTCGGAATGGCTCCGCCGAAGATTTCGTTGGCGAACTGGAATCTGGCGCCGCGCGGCAGCGGCTCCATCTTGATCCAGCAATCGCCGAACTGTCCATGACCGCCGGTCTGCTTTTTGTGGCGGCCTTGCACATCGGCCGTACCGCGAATGGTTTCGCGGTAGGGGATTTTGGGGGCTTTGAGGGTCACATCGACCCCGTAGCGTTTCTTCAACCGGCTGACGACAACTTCCACGTGCTGCTGCCCGGAGCCGGCCAGCAGGAACTCGCGGGTCTGTGGATCGCGGTAGAAGCGCAGGGACTGGTCTTCTTCGAGGATCCGGTGAACGGCATTACCCATACGGTCTTCGTCGTTGCGGGACTTGGCCTCGATGGCGAATGCGATCGACGGCTCGGGCAGTTTGACCGGAGAGTAGGCGACATTCAGACCCTTGTCCGCCAAAGTATCTCCGGTCAGAGTGTCTTTCAGTTTGGCGACGGCGCCGATGTCGCCTGCTTGCAGCTCCGTAACCGGCTGAATGGTTTTTCCCTGCGGACTGCCGAGGTGGGCCAGGCGTTCGGCCGCGCTGCGAGTGAGGTTCTGCAAGTTGGCATCGTTCTTGACGACTCCGCTCAGCACCTTAAAGTAGGTGATGCGGCCGGCAAACGGATCGGCCGTGGTCTTGAAGACGAACAGGGAAGCGGCGCCGTTGCTGGCGATTTTCCGCGGGGCTTCTTTGCCGTCGACGGTGGCCGCCACCTCACGCGCGCTCGGAGCCGGCAGGTTCTCGGTAATGAAGTTCAGAATGAGGTCACTTCCGATATTGTGGAGGGCGGATGCGCAGAGCACCGGGAAGATGCGCATTTCCTGGGTTGCCTGCCGGACGCCGTCGATGATGTGCTCAACCGGAAGCGTTCCTTTCTCGAAAAACTCTTCCATAAGGGCGTCATTGCCCTCGGCGACCATTTCGACGAGCGCCTCGTGGGCTTTCTGAGCGGCGTCGGCGAGATCGGCGGGAATTTCGCCCTCCTTGGCTTTGCCGTCGCCATCCAAGGTGTAGGTGTACGCCTTCATCTGGACCAGGTCGACGACACCTTTGAAATCACGCTCTGACCCGATGGGGATGTGGATGGGGACGGCGGCGCGGCCGAAGGTTTCGTGGACGCTTGCCAGCGCCCGTTGAAAGTCGGCGCGTTCGCGTTCGAGCTTATTAATCACGATGGCGCGCGGGATCTGGAACTCGCTGGCAAAGCTCCAAACTTTCTCGGTCTGCACTTCGACGCCGGCAACGCCATCGACCAGGACGAGGGCGGAATCGGCGGCGATCAGCGAGCCGCGCGTATCGTTAATAAAGATGTTGTAACCGGGCGTGTCCAGAAGGTTGATCTTGGTCTTCTTCCACTCGGCCGCGGCGATCGCCGTAGAAATGGTAATTTTGCGCTGAATCTCTTCTTCGTCGAAATCGGTAATGGTGTTGCCTTCATCGACGCGGAGGAGGCGGTTCGTAGCGCCAGCGGTGAACAGCAGCGCGGCGGTGAGCGAGGTCTTGCCGGAATCGCCGTGGCCCACCACACCGACGTTCCGAATGTCCTTGCTTTCGTAGAGTTTCACGCAAATGTCCCCTATTTAAAACGGAATGGTATCACAGCGAGAGAAGTGTGGCGTCGCGCGGCGGTACGTACCAAAACGCCTGGAAACTCTCAGGCGGATTTGTAGTTGTCGAAAGGTGTGTTCGAGCGGCTGGCAAGCCGGACGAGTGATCGCAGGGTGATGACACCTTCGGTTGGGGCGGGCACGTCCGAGAAGATTTCGAGCAGGATGTCGCGCAGAGGCCGGCAATCGCGCACGGCGCGCAACAGTGTCTTGCGCGCGCGATTGGGAAGAATGCGCCATGGGATCAGGCCATACTGGGAGGCCGAACCCGACTGAAGGAACTGAACTCTCCGCAAATGATTCTCGATGGATTCGGCCGCCGGGGAGCGGCGCTCGTTCAGAAGCTGAGTGAGGCTGAAAAGCGCGCGCGCCAGCGGAATCAGATCTTCACGCTGCAAATGATCGAGGGGATCCCAGTCATTTTTTGCGGCCGAAACAGCCAGGGCTGTTCCCAGTTCAGCCCAGGCCATATCGGCGGAGACGGGGTTTGAACGCCGGAACGCCAGAGGCCCAGCGGCCGCGCTTGCCGTGAGCGCTCCGAAGAAGACAAGGTTGAGGTACGTGCGGGCCGAGTCTCTTTCCCACGAGACGACTTTCCACCGGCGCCCGAAGATCTCCACGATCAGTGGAAAACCAACCGCTCCCGACCAGAAACGGCGATTGTCGGGCCAAGGCACGCGAAGGCGAAGATGGTCCCGCGAATAATCGAAGCGGAGGCGAGTGCTCGGATGGTAGACGATTACGTTCCCGCCGCCTTCCTGGAGGTTCGCGGCTTCCCAGCATCGCCCGTCCGCGGTGACCACCACCGAGCCGATTCGCGCCTGCGGTTCCGCCAAGACATGCCTCACCAGCTCGGCTGTTACGGGAACATGCAATTCGTCGTGCTGCGCTCCGGCGAGGACGTATCCTTTTAGGACTTCTTGGGCGTAGCCGGCGGAAAGCCGGGAGTCCGGAGTGAAGCCCAATAGAACAGGCGGCAGCATCTCGGGCCGAGGGGCGTCCGTGCGGCCCAGGAGGTAAGCCACGATATCGCGCAGAATCTCGATATCGGCTGGATAGGCCGAACGGGCGGACAGCAGCCCCGCGGTGAGCAACTCTTCCAACGTCGAAAGGGACAGGCGATCGCGCAGCAGCAAACCCTCCAAAGCGCGGCCGACAGTAAGCGCCGAAACGCCCGGTTCCGGTTCCTGAATAAGGAGGCGGGCGATTTCCTGGGGCAGCCACTCGTTGAGCAGGCGCGTGGTGTACGCAATCAACGCTTCCGCACTCAGCGGCGGACGACGAGCGATGGCGGCAATCTTCGAGGAAGCCAACTCCTTACCGGGTGGATACCCGGAGTCTCTGATCCACTTTCGAATATCGGAGAGTGCTTCCCGGCCTTCCTCCGGAAGACTCGCGTCGTTCTCTTTGGTTCTGAGGAGCTTGTCGAGATCGCGCCATTCGTCACGGGTGTACTGGTTCCGGTAAACGGTTTTCAACCAATAGGAAGCGAGTACGGGAATGGTCTCCGGATACAGGCGGCGGTGAATGCGGTCTAGCAAATGTCCAAAATCAACATTCGCCCGGGAACTCCGGCGTCGCCGGAAAGAATCGCTGGAACGAGCCTTCGTGCCGCGGTGCAGCAGTAACAGCGGGCGCGACAAGCTATTACTCATAATTGCCGAGGGCCAAAGTCTGCCCCCTCTCGTCTATGAGAGTAGATGCGTTTCCCGGGCGGTTTGTTGCGAGCGAGAGAACTTTGAACGTTCCAGTACGAAATAGAACACAGGAATAGAGAAGTTCTGAATCAGTGTGCGAAATCACGTGGGACCAGCAATTGCAACGCTAGTTTTCCAGGCCGGTTACGGAGGAGAATTGCCTTGGCTGTGGATCCTTCCGATACGCACGCACCCACGTTGTCAGATGATTTCGCTGCGGCTGCGCACTCCAGGGCCTGGCTGGTTTCCCGGCCGGGGGCGGCCGTGCGGATCTGCCATCTGATTGCAGGGGACACAACCCGAGTCGGACGCGCGCCGGACAATGAACTGGTCATGCAAGGTTCCGATGCCGTCACGGTTTCCCTGCACCATCTGGCGATTGATCGGGTCACGGCAGACGGACGGTGCGAATTTCGGGTTCGCGATCTGGAGAGCACAAACGGGACGTTTCTGAACGGCTCGCGGATCGCCGAGTCGATTCTGGAGCCGCCGGCGTCGATTCGTCTGGGAAGCCAGGGGCCGGAACTTTCGTTGGTTCTGGAGGAGCCGGCTGCGCTCGATCTGGATCAGACGACGGCGATCCCGGCGGACCTGGTGGAGGAGCCAGCAGCCGCTCCGGCCGCGCTGAACACGTACGAGTCGCTGCTTTCCGAAGGGATCGAGCGGGCGAGACAAGCGCGGGCGCAGGGGATCGCGGGACAGACGATGACGATCATGCGCGAGACGCTGGATCACGCGATCCGGCGGGCGTCGCGGCGCTTCCAGGTGGCCACCGTTATTTTAGGGGTGGCGCTCCTGGCAGTCTCGGGATTTGCCTCCTGGAAAATCATGAAGCTCAACCGGGAGAAGGGCGCGATCGACCGGCACATCGCGGAACTCGAAGCTAAAGTAGAGAGCGCGAGCAACACCGAGCAAGCGGACCAGCTCATCACCCAGATTGATGCCTACGAAGCCGAAGGCAAACAACTGCAAGACAACTTTCTTTACCGCATCGGCCACCGCGAGCATGATTTCGTGACTGAGCAGATCCGGCGGCTGCTGGCGGAGTTCGGTGCGGAAGCGTACAGTGTTCCGCCGGAATTTACGGAGCGGGTCAAGCACTACATTCACGAGTACCAGGGACCGAACCGGCCGCTGATGGTGCGTGCATTGGGCAGCGCCTCGCGCGAGATCGGAGTGATGCGCGGTGTTTTGGAGCAGCAGCACCTGCCAGGAGATCTGGCGTACGTACCCCTGGTAGAGAGCGCGCTGGAAGGCAACCATTCGCGCGCCGGAGCGGCCGGGCCGTGGCAGTTGACACCAGTAACCGCGCGGGCATACGGGCTGAAGATCAGCAGTGAAGTGGACGAACGCGTGAGCGTGGTGAAATCGACGCGCGCGGCGTGCCAATACCTGCGCGAATTGATTCTGGATTTCGGCGCCGGCAGTTCGGTGATGCTGGCGCTGGCGGCGTATAACGTCGGGCCGTCGAAGGTCAAGCAGGCGATCAGCAAAACGGTGCAGGATCCGATCAAGCAGCGGAACTTCTGGTATCTGTATCGAGTTCACGCGCTGCCGCTAGAGACGCGGGAATACGTGCCGAAGGTGATTGCGGCGATGATCATTGCGCGCAATCCGGAGCGGTTCGGGTTCTGAGCGGCGGCGGGTTCAACGGGCGAGCGACCACTTCACGTAGACCACCGACAGCTTCGGATTATTGCAACGTAATACCAGACGTTTCCAGGCATTGCGGGGGCTCGGAGCTTCGGCTACCTCGATGCCGGAAGCGTGGCGCGGATCGAACTCGTACATGATGCGGTTCCAGCCGTTCTGCGGGCCGGCCGCAT
>Ga0335078_10005745_pt1 | contig 18347 bp, 14 predicted proteins | sample Lox_Sample_32_FD_206711 | JGI IMG/M metagenome (GOLD analysis project Ga0335078, IMG submission 206711) | Soil microbial communities from Loxahatchee National Wildlife Refuge, Florida, United States - Lox_Sample_3.2 | ecosystem: Environmental > Terrestrial > Soil > Wetlands | place: USA... | reverse complement strand
TACAAACGGGTAGGAGGGCCTCGCGGCCCCGTCCTCCCTCGTCACCGTAATTACTGGTCGTATACGGCGGTTTCATTTCATGGTGTAACGAGTCGTATTGGGTGACCAGGGATATCAAACCCAGCCTATGGATCCAGTGGGCCGATAAAGCGCGGTGAACCGGCGGACAGCAGGCCCCGCGCGACGGCCCTTTGCCCGCACTGCCCGCCTTGCTCGCCGAGGCCGCCGAGACGCCCAACCACCGCAGTAGCGCGGAGATGGAAGCGCCTCGTTTGCGTTGTTTGAGGCGGTAGCCGCGCAGTTTGGGCCGAATCCATTCGTCCAGGCTAGCGAAAAGAGATCTCTCAGGTTGGGGAGTCACAATAAGGGGGAGGAGCCGAGCCATTTCAGCCCGATGTGCAAGCTAAATGACCGCCTGGCGATGGACACGCCTTTCCCGGTTATTTCGATGAGGTGGCCGAGCTCCGGCGAGCTCTCGGCAGCCGTTTTGACGACCTCAAGAGCGGGCGGGCGAAACCCATCAGCGGCGATGACATGAAAGCGCGCTTGCGTGCACGAAGCGCGGCGCGTCACTCCGAGCAGCAATGACCGGATACGACTTCATGGCCCGGGGACAGCCCCGCCGATATCCTGGACACCATTGAAACTCTGGTGCCGCATCCCCATCAAGGCTACCGCCGCCCAGACCTCACTGGACGGGCCTTGAGGTTACGAACAAGCACAACTACCTCATCGCCTACGCGCCGGACGAGAAGCCATTGCGGGTTGTGGCCGTTATTCATGGCAGGCGCAGCCCGCGCGTGATGGCCGCGATTTTGAGAGGCAGGGAGTAGCCGCAAAACGCTCCACACACGAAAAACTTGCGGTGTTGAATGTAACTCTCACTCCTTCAACTCCACGATGGTAGCCCCCGTCCCGCCCTCCTGCGCGGGCGCCGCATAGTGCTTCTCCACGTGTGGATGCCGCTCCAGCAGCTCCCACAGCACTTTGCGCAGGATGCCCATGCCGTGGCCGTGCACGATGCGCACGCGGCTGGCGGTGGCCATCACCGCGCGGTCCAGGAATTGATCGACGTTGTCGCGAGCCTCTTCCGCGCGCTGGCCGATCACGTTGATCTCCTGGTGCACCGGCGCCAATTCCGGCGCGGGCTTGAAGCTGACATTCTTGGGCAGTTTGGCGGCCTCGCCCGCGCCCGGCAGCACCTCCAGAACATCGTCCACCGAAACTTGCATCTTCATGAATCCGGCTTCCACTTCCACGCGGTCGCCGGCCAGCATGCGGCGCACGCGCGCCGGCTCACGGATGCCCTGCAGCCTCACCCGCGCGCCTTCCTCGATCTTGGGGCGGGCGAGATCTCCGTGGCGCGACTCGTCCTGCGTCGAGAGCACCGTGGTCTGGAACTCCTCGCGCAACTCGCGCTTGGCCTTGGCCACCCTCCGCTGGGCCTGTTCGGCGGCCTTGCGCTCGACCGCGCCGTGCACCATCTGATCGATGGTTTGCTGTGCCTGCTCGTCGAACTTCGCCAGCATCTGCTCGGTGCGCCGCTCCAGCTCCTTCAGCTTGGCGGATTCGCGCTTCTCCCATTCCTGGGCGATTTCCTTCTCGCGCGCGGCCAGTTCGCCCCGCTTCCGCCGCAGGTCCGCCTCCAGCTCCTGCACGTCTTTCAGGCGCTGGTGCAGTTCGCTGACGAAGCGCGCCAGGTCGCGCTCGCGGTCGCTCAGGGCAGCGCGCGCGCGCTTCATGATGTCCTCCGGCATACCCAGCCGCGTGGCGATTTCCAGGCCGGCCGACTTCCCCGGCATGCCCGTGTGCAACACGTAGGTCGGCTCCAGTGTCTGCTCGTCGAAGCCCATCGACGCGTTCAGCACGCCTTTCGTATTGGCGCCGTAAATCTTCAGCGCCAGCAGGTGCGTGGACGCCAGCGTATACGCTCCCGCGGCCCGGAAGTGTTCCACGATGGCCACGCCCAGCGCGCCGCCTTCCTCGGGATCCGTGGCCGCGCCCAATTCGTCCAGCAGCACCAGGGAATCCGGCGTCACGTCCAGCGCCATCTCGCGGATGTGCGAAATGTGCGCGGAAAACGTGCTCAGGCTTTCCTGTATCGACTGATTGTCGCCGATGTCGGCCAGCACCTGTCCGAAGATGGGGAACTCGGCCTCCGCGGCGGGCACCGGCAGCCCCGACTGCGCCATCAGCGTTAGCAGGCCGATGGTCTTCAACGAAACGGTCTTGCCGCCGGTGTTCGGACCGCTGATCAGCAGCGTCTTCGAGCCCTCGTCCAGCTCCAGCGAGATCGGCACCACCGGTTTGCGCTGGCGGCGCAGCACATCTTCGAGCAGCGGATGGCGCGCATCGCGCAACCGCAGCCGCCCGCCAAAACGGGGGATCGCACAATCGAAATCCACGGCGAAACGCGCCTTGGCGAAAATCATTTCCAGCTCACCCAGGGTGGCCATGGTCTGGCGGATGGATTCCGCGTAGCCGCGCAGCCGCGCCGTCAGTTCGCGCAGGATGCGGTGCACTTCCTGCGCCTCTTCCTCCGTCAGCCGCACCAGCTCGTTGTTGAGGTCGATGGTTTCGAGCGGCTCGACAAACAGCGTGTGGCCGCTGGCGCTGGCGCCGTGGATGACACCGTCTATCTTGCGCCGCTGGCCGGCGATGATGGGCACCACGAAGCGCTCGTTGCGGATGGTGACGAATTCCTCCTGCAGCACGCCCTCTTCCTGGTGCGATTTCAGGAAGCGCTCGAGCGAGCCTTGAATGGACTTGCGTTGCCGCTCGATGTCGCGCCGCAAGCGCGCCAGGGCCACGCTGGCGTGGTCGGCCACGGAGCCATCCGGCTGGATCTTGCCTTCCAGGTCCTTGAGCAGCGCGCGGAAGTCGCCGATCGACTGGCCGCGCGCACCGAGCCGCGGGAAGCGCTCGGCCACGGCGTTCAGCACGCTCTTGGCGTCCGCCGCCCGATCCAGCACGCCGAACAGGTCGAAGATCTCTTTGCCTTCCAGGCTGGCGCCTTCGATACGCAGCTTGTGAACGGCCTCGGTGAGGTCGGGAAAGCCCCCGAAATCCAGCCGGATGGCCGCGCCGCGCGCTGCGGTTTGCGGGCGGGAGGCCGAACGCAAATACTCGACAGCCTCGCCGGCATCGGCCAGATCGCCGCTCAGGCGGCCCGCGTCGGTGTGCGGCGCGATCGCGGCCAGCTCCGCCTTTCCTGGCGGACTCCACACATAGCGGCCCAGCAGAGCCCGGAGCGATTCATATTCGAGAATATCGGCGCTAGTGGCCTTCATCAGCTTCTATTCTATTGCCAGACCCTGCGGGGCAGGTTGTCAACCTGCAGGCCGATTGTATTGTCAGTCGGCCTTCCGTTTCTTCTGAAGCTGCCGCCCGTAGGAGCCGCAATTGTGGTAAATTCGACGCCTGATGGCCAGTCAACCCCCGCAGCCAGCCATGTCCAGGATCGAGAAGCAGCAGTTCCGCCGTATCTGCGGCAAATTTGCCAGCGGCATCACAGTGGCAACCGTCCTGGACAGCACTGGAGCCTGCCACGGCATGACGGCCAATTCCTTTACTTCTGTGTCGCTCACGCCACCCTTGGTGCTGATCTGCGTAGACCATGGCGCCCGCATTCGCGAACACTTCCGCATCGGCTCACACTTCGGCATCAATATCCTGAGCGCCAGTCAAAAGGCCCTGTCCGACAGGTTCGCTGGCAGCGGTTACGACCGTTTCGAGGGCATCGGTTGGTACCCGGGCGAGACCGGTGTCCCCTTGCTGCCGGATGTCTTGGCGACCATCGAATGTGCCCGGGTAAACGTAGTCACGGCGGGTGACCACGATATTGTCATCGGCGAAGTCGTCCACGCCGACTGTCGCGATGGTGAGCCGCTGGTATTCTACGGCGGCCAGTACCGCTCCCTGGGGTAGCCGAAACGCTCCGTTATTTTTCCTTAATGCCGGTGCCTTTCCATCGCCTGCCGGGTTACTTATGTATAATGTCGGAAATGGAGGACACTGCATGTTGAAGAAGCTGCTGATAGGTTCTGCCTTTGGGCTGCTCTTGACCGCTGGAACGGCGCTGTGCGCCGAGGTGATTGTCGATGTCCGGCCTCCCGCGCCTATGCACGAGGTGAGACCACCGCGCCCCGGCCCGAGGTTCGTTTGGATCGCGGGATATTATCGCTGGGACGGGCACAGGCACATATGGGAAAAGGGCCGTTGGGAAGTCCCACCCCGGCCAGGAGTGCGGTGGGTAGCCCACCGGTGGGAACGCCGCGGCCATCGTTGGGTTTTTGTTGAAGGCGGCTGGCGGTAGGTCCGGGGGCAGGCGATTTCGCCTGCGTTCCTCAAACAGCCCACACCGGGTCCCGTGCCCAATATCGCCCAAATCTGCACAACAACCCGTTAAAATTACCAAGCGAAGCGAAAATATGGGGGTAGTACGCCACCCACAAATGAGTGCAGTACTATCAGTACTGCACTGCTTATTTACCCCGCAAATCACCCCGCGCAGGGCGCCCCCCGGTGCCTCGCTAGCCCCACCAAAAGCCGACCAGATCATGCGACAATAAAGAATTAACCGGAGGGTCTTTGCGCCGCGTCCTCATACTATTGGCAATCTTGGCTTTGACATCCCTCGCGGGTAACACGCAAACCGCTCTCATCGTCCTGAGTCCGGTCAATTGGCAGCCAGGTCGTCTCCCGGATGGCTGGCAGGTGAAGGTAAATCGCGGCACGCCTATGATCGCCACCGTCCGCGAAGGCAATAGCAATTATCTCGATCTGAAAAGCCACGATTCCTCGTTTGGCCTGGAACGCGAAGTGGATGTCGACCCGCGCGACGTGCCCTTTCTCACCTGGAAGTGGAACGTCAAGGAACTGCCCGCCGGCGGCGACTTCCGCCACAGCAAGAGCGACGACCAGGCCGCCCAGGTGCTCGTAGCCTTCGCCGATAAGCGCGTCTTGAGCTACATTTGGGACACCACCGCCCCCGCCGGAACGATGGAGAGCGCCAGTTCCATTCCCCTGGTGCATATCTACGCCGTGGTTTGCCGTTCTGGAGCCATCGACCTCAACCGCTGGCTCACCGAAAGCCGCAATCTGGCGGGCGATTATGAGAAGGCCTACGGGCGTCCCGCGCCGCGCGTGAAAGGCATCCGGCTGCAGATCAACACCCAGCACACCGGCACCTCGGCCGAGAGTTGCTTTTCCGAAGTGGCCTTCCGCAAAGCTCCTCAGTCATGATCCTGGTGACCGGCGCCACCGGCTTCATCGGCAGCCATCTGGTTGAGCGTCTTGTGGCGCAAGGCCGTCCCCTGCGCGGTCTGGTGCGCCGTTCCTCGACGGCGGGCAAACTGCCGCCTCAAATCGAACTGGCGCATGGCGACCTCGAAAGCGGCGTCGGCCTCGCCGAAGCCTTGCGTGGCGTGGACATGGTCATCCACCTGGCCGGTGTCACCAAGGCCCGCACCGCGGCGGAATATGATCGCGGCAATGCTGTTGCCACGGCCAACCTGATGCGCGCCGCGGGCGATGTCAACCGCCTCGTGCACGTCAGCAGCCTGGCCGCCGCCGGTCCCAGCACCGCCGGTCGGCCGCTCACCGAATCCGACGAACCGCACCCCGTCTCGCATTACGGCCGCTCGAAACTGGCGGGCGAGCAAGCCGTCCACAAGTCGCCGCTCGCCGAAAGAACCGTGATCGTACGGCCGCCGGTAGTCTACGGGCCGCGCGATCGGGACGTCCTGCAAATGCTGCGCACCGTGGCCCGTGGCTGGATGGCGCGGATCGGGACGGCGCCACGCCGCTTCAGCCACATTTATGTGGGAGACTTGGTAGATGGTCTCGTCGCCGCAGCCGATGCCCCCGGCGCCGGCGTCGGCGGCCAGGTGTTTTACCTGGCTGACGCCACGCCAGTCTCTTGGGATGAATTCGGTAGTGTCGCGGCGCGCCTCATGGGCCGCAAGCTGCGCACGCTGCCGATACCGGAGACGGCTGCGTACGTCTTAGGGTTGTGCGCCGACTGGTGGACGCGCCTGAGCGGAACCCCTGGTATCCTCTCGCGCGACAAGGTGCGGGAGGCCTGCTGCGCGGGTTGGGTCTGCGACCCCGGCCGCGCCCGCCGCGAGTTAGGTTTTTGCGCCTCCACGGGCCTCGAAGAAGGGCTGCGGCGCACGCTTGATTGGTACAAGGAGGCGGGTTGTTTGAAGTTCTGAATCTGCCGCCCACGCGCCGCTTCTGGCCGGTGGATAAGGTGGTGCTCCCTTATTACGCCGCGGCCATCGCCGCCATTCTGGTGTTCTGGAACCGCCTGCCCCAGCCTGCCTGGCTGCTGGCTTGGCACATCGCCGCCATTGCCTTGGCCCTTTGGGCGATCCGCGCCACCGGACGCGCCAGTTGGATCTTCCGCCACTGGTATCCCCTGCCCTATGTTGCCTGGTGCTACCGGGAAATGGCCGTGCTGATGCCGGGCCTCCGCACCTGGGATGCGGATGCCGAACTGGCGCATCTGGATTACCGCGTGTGGGGCGTCGATCCCACCGTTTGGCTGGAGCGCATCACCACACCCATCCTCACGGAATACTTACAAATTGTTTATACCTTGTTCGTGCCAGCAGTGCTGTTCATTGCTTACCTCCTGTGGCGGCGCGCCCGCTACGCCGAGTTTCGCTATTACGCTTTTCTCATCGCATTGGGCTTCCTGGTCTCGTACGTGGGCTATGTGCTGGTGCCCGCCCGCGGCCCACGCTTTTTCTTGCGAAACCTGCAAACCATCGATCTGCGTGGACTATGGGTCACTCGCGCGCTACAATTGACCCTCGACCGGATCGAGTCCAAAGCCTGGGATTGCTTTCCCAGCGGCCACACCGAACTCACCATCCTGGCGTGGTGGGGCAGCCGCCTGATCTCCAACCGGCTGTTTTGGATCTATTTCGCCTATACCTTGTCCATCATTTCTGCTACAGTTTATCTTCGATACCATTACACCATCGACCTGCTGGCCGGGGCCGTCGTGGCCGGTCTTCTGGTGCTGATCGCACCGCCGCTATACAGAATCTTAGGCAAAGGAGCCGCATAGTTGGGAGACGTAGAAATCGTCGCGGTTCAAGATAAACGAGCGCTGGCACAGTTTGTGGGCCTTCCGTACCGGCTGTACCGCCACCACCCCTATTGGGTGCCTCCGTTACGTATGGCCCAAAACGAGTTATTCAACACCGCCAAGCACCCGTTTTACGCGCACGCCGAAATGCAGTGCTTTCTGGCGCGCCGCGAGGGGCAGGTCTGCGGCCGCGTGGCCGCCATCGTGGACCGCAACCATAACGAGTTTCACCAGGAACAAGCCGGATTCTTCGGGTTCTTCGAATCGGTGGACGATCTGGAGGTGGCCCGCACGGTCATGGAAGCCGCCCGCAAATGGCTGCTGGAGCGCGGCGCGAAGGTCATTCGCGGCCCCATGAATCCCTCCACGAATTATGAATGCGGGATGCTGGTGGAGGGCTTCGACTCCAGCCCCAACATCATGATGACCTACAATTCGCCCAGCTATCCACGCATGATGGAAGCCCTCGGTTTGCGCAAGGCTAAGGATCTCTTCGCCTATTGGTCCACCCCCAGCGAGGTGAATGGCGCTAAGGTGGAACGCGTGGCGCGGCGCGCGGCGGGCAGCCAGGGAGTGGCCATCCGCACTATCCGCATGAAGCAGTTCGACGAAGAAGCCCAGATGATCTGGAAGCTCTACATGCAAACGTGGGCGCGCAATTGGGGCTACGTCCCTATGACCCGCGAGGAGTTTCTGCATGAAGCCGCCGAGATGAAGCAGATCCTCAAGCCGGAGTTGGTGCTGATCGGAGAAGTGGAAGGGCGCGCCGTGGGTTTTGCGCTCGCGCTGCCCAACATCAATCTGGCGCTGAAACATGCCGGCGGTAAATTGTTCCCGCTGGGACTGTTCAAAATCCTGTATCATCAACGATTGATCGATGAACTGCGCGTGATCCTCCTGGGGGTGGAGGAGGAGTACCGCACGCTCGGCGTGGCCGCCGGATTTTATGCCGAGCTGATCCGCAACGCCCGCAAGCTGGGCTTTGGACATAGCGAGATGTCCTGGATATTGGAAGATAATGTTCTGATGAACCGCTCCCTGAAAGCCATGGGCGCTAAAAAATACAAAACGTACCGAATCTACGAATGGAATTGAGAACGATGCGCAGCTCTTCGACTACCGTCACACAGAGCCGGAAGAACGGGGGAAGCCAGGCCCGATCCACCGACCTCTTCGACAAGTGCCGGAATTTTACGCGTCCGGGCGACCTGCAGGCCGCCGGATTGTACATGTATTTTGAAGTCTTCAGCCAGCGCGAAGGCTGCGGGCCCGGCGAGGTCCGCATGGGTAACCGCAAGGTGCTGATGTTCGGCTCCAACGATTACCTCGACTTGATCACGCACCCCAAGGTGAAAGAAGCCGCCATCGAAGCTGTCCGCAAATATGGCAGCGGTTGCAGCGGTTCGCGCCTGCTCAACGGCACGCTCGACGTGCACGTCAGGCTGGAAGCGGAGCTAGCGGCCTTCGTGCACAAGGAAGCGGCCATCATTTTCGGCACCGGGTTCCAGGCCAATTATGCGTCCCTCGCGGCGCTCGCCGAGAAGGGCGACGCCCTGCTGTGCGATCACAATCTGCACGCCAGCCTGGTGGAGGGCGCCTTGCGCTCCACCGCGCGCACGGTGCGCTTCCGCCACAACGACCTCGAGCACCTGGAACGCTGCCTGGAAAACTGCCCCCCGGAAGAAAGGATCCTGATCGTTTCCGAGGGCGTGTTCAGCATGGAGGGCGACATCGCGGACCTGCGCGGTATCGTGAACCTGGCCAAGCCGTATGGAGCGCGCATCTATGTGGACGAGGCCCACGGCATCGGGGTGTTGGGGCCCACTGGCGCAGGCGCCGCCGAGCACCTGGGCGTGCTGGACGATATCGACATCGTCATGGGCACGTTCAGCAAGTCGCTCGCTTCCGTGGGGGGCTTCGTGGCTTCCAGCCGGGCAGTCGTGGATTATCTGAAGCACACCGCGCGGCCTTTCGTGTTCTCGGCCAGTTTGCCGCCCGCATCGGTGGCCGCCGTGGCCGCCGCTCTGGATGTGATGCGTAAGGAGCCCGAGCGCCAGCAGCGCGTGCTGCACATCGCCGGGCGCCTGCGCGAGGAGTTGCGTCTCTGCGGCTTTCCCGTGCTGGATGGCGAGACCGCCATCGTGCCGGTGGTAGTCGAGAACGAAGTCGACCTCTGCCACCTCTGCAAGGCGCTGCTGGAGGAAGGCATCTATATCAACCCGGTCCTGCGCCCCGCCGCTGCGCAGAACCTGCTCCGCATATCCTGCACCGCCGCGCATACGGAGCGCCAGGTCGAACGCCTGGTGGATACCCTCGACCGCGTCGCCAAGCGCCTCGAAATCGATTTCTAGCGAGGCAGGCCTCCCGGCCTGTCCATTCTTTGGTAGCCACGGCCGCTGAACGCGTCATGCTGGAGGAATGGCAGCAAGCGAAATGCGCGGCGATTCGTATGAACGTGCCAAGAGATCCGTCGGGGCCCTCAGCCCCACGGAACAACTACGGCTGGTATCCGAGCTTGCCGCAAGCTTAAGGGCCGAACTAGACCCCCAGCCACGCAGCGTGATGGAACTCGAAGGTCTGGGGCGTGCAGTGTGGCAGGGTGTGGACGTGGAAGAGTATCTACACCAGGAACGTTCCTTGTGGGATGGATAGACGCGTTACGGGGTAAGACGGTTGGTCTGGACACCGTGCCGTTAATCTATTTTATTTAGCAGAGTCCTGGGCGAATCGAAAAGCTCCGGCCATTCTTCGCCGCAGCCGGACGCTGGGACTTCCGCCTAAACGACTTTCTTTATCGCTCTGGTCGAAGTGCTCGTGCAACCTCTGCGCAACGGCCGCGAGGACGTCGCCCAGGCGTACCGGGACATCCTGCTTCGTTCTCCGGCCTTGCCGGCAATCCTATTCGATCGGCAGGCCGCCGAGGAGGCGGCGCGGCTCCGCGCGGCTGACAAGCTGCGAACACCCGACGCGATCCAAGTCGCGACAGCCATCCAGTCCGGGGGCTTCGCATTTCCTGACCAACGACACCACCCTCGCACAAATCTCGGGAGTTTCCGTGCTTGTGCTGGATGCTTTGCCTGAAAGCTGAAATCCCGCGAAGCCGCGCGTGGCCCTACCGCGCCTCCGGCTGATCCACCCTCAACTCCGCCAGCGTTCCGCTCATGCGCATTTCCTTGCTCCCGCTGGTGAGCAGAAAAACCAGCCGGCCATCGGACTGCGTGGCGCCTTGCCCGGTATAGGTGTCATCGCCCGATACCAGTTGCAGATCCGTGAAGCGCACCAGGGGCGCCATCCGCGACCATACCAGGTCATATGCCCCTGAAACGTCGCCCAGGTCGGGCAGCGTATCGATCTCCAACCCGCGGGCCACGAATGTGCCGGTGGAGTGCAGACCCGCCAGCAGGTCCACTCCCGTGCCGCTCGACTCCAACACGGCTTCCGCATCCACCTCGCCGGACTTCCATGCCACGCCTTTCGCCCGCGCCTGCAGCCGGTAGGTGGGGCGGTTGCCGCGCAGGCCGACCGTCAGGACGCCCGTCACGCGGCCACCATTCACCTTGGCGCGGATGTCCCCAAATTCGGCCCTGGTCACGTCCCAAATCAAGTGCGTCTGCAGGTCGCGCGCCTCCACCCCGTCTACATTAAGCGAACCGATCTGCACCATGGCATCCAGGTGGCGGCCGGCCAACCACTCCGGCAGAGTCGCGCGCCCCAGGCTGAGCGCGCGTGCGATCAATCCGCGACGATGGTGCAGCGTGGGCATCAGCAGTCGTTCCAACTCCGCCGCATCGGCCTCCGCCATTCTGATGTGCAAGCGATGCGGCCGGGCCATCTGCGGCTCATAGCGGTACTCGCCCTCGATGGCGATCTTGCCGGCCTGCGCCTGGATACGTTCGAGCGTGACCCGCGCCCCATCGATATGGGCTGTGGCCGACTCCACCGCCACCGGCTCCGCCAGCCCCGGCAATGGGAACTTCGCGTCCTCCAGATCGACGGCCCCCGACCAGCCGGTCTTGGCCGCTGCCGTCTGGTAGCGAAGCTGGCCCTTCCAAGTGCCGCTGGAAACCTGCTCCAGCCACGGAACGGCGGCCAGCGCCGCTTGCGCACGCAACGATTCCACGCGCATCGCATCGGTCGAAATCGTCAGATCCAGCGATTGCGCCTTCCAATCGTAGTCTGCTTCCAACTGCGCCGTCTCGTCCTGCGCGGTGCTCACCGCCGCCGGCGCCAGCTTTGCGTGCCCGCCGTCGAAAACCAGGCGCGCCTGCGTGGAGCGGATGGGCGGAGACTCCGGAATCGCGATCGACGCGTCGTGAAAGTCCAGCACGCCTTCCAGGCTGCCCTGCCCCGAATACCCCAGCACGCCGTCGAGCGACCCAGTCATGTTCAGGTTCGGCGGCATGTCCGCGCCCATTTGACGGGCCAGATCCAGCACTGGGCCGGCGGGAAAGCGGTTCCAATTCAGGGCCACGCCCCAGCGCGGCTGGGAGAGATAATCGGCGCAACGGAATCGCACCGCCAGCGGCAGCGTTTCGCCGCCCGCCGTGCTGGACTCCACTTCAATGGTCTGCGCCGGCACATTCAGCCGCCCGGCCAGGCGCAACGGCCAGTTCTGCCCGTAAGGCGGCATGCGGTCCCACCGGTGTACGCCTTGCACGTCCATGTCGCCGGAAATGCGGATATCGTCGAGCGGCCCCGCCAGGTGCATCCGCCCGGCAACGGTTCCGTGAATGCCGGCATCGAAGCCGTGCAGCAGCGCCACGATCTCGCCGATGGCGGCTTGCTCCAGGCGCACGTCCAGATCCAGGCGGCCCACGCCGGTCTGCGTCCACCGGCCGCGCGCCACGAACTCGCCGAATCCGTGCGCTGGCTTGTCGGTGCGCGCCGGTTCGCCGGTGAAATCGATGTTCCAGATCGCCGCGCCGCGCAGTGCCCTGGGGCCAGGCGGCGCAATATCCAGATCCGTATTGGTCAGATAGAAGACCGACTTGGTGTCGCCGAACTTGAAATTGATCCTTCCCGAGCGCACGTGCAGTTCCGGGATGGCGCGGATCAACGACCGGTTCAGCAGCGCCTCGAAGTTCCAATGGCCCGGCTCGGAGGCGCCGCCCGTCTTGGCCACGTTGATGCTGGCGTCGTCCAGCCGGATGGAGGCGAACTCCAACCGCCCGCCAAATATGGACGTAAGCCGCGGCACCGCTTCGAGCGATCCCACATAGGCGATCGGCTCGATGCCGATGGCCGGATTCTCGTGGATCACTACGTTGTCGACCGAGAAACCCGGCCCGGCAAACAGGCTGAAGTGGATGGCGCCCAGCTCCACCTTGCGGCCCAGCGCGCTTTCGAGCGCCGCCTGAATACGCGGGGCGAACCGGTTCCCGCTCAGGTAAGGCGCGGCGATACCGGCCGCTAACAGCAAGGCCAACGCGATGCTCAGCCACTTTGCGGCGCGCTTCACCGTGCGCCTCATGGGACGCTCCCGGCCAGCAGCCGCGCATACGCCGCGGGATCGTCCACGTCCGCCAGGATGCCGGGATCCTCCACGTCGATGTAGGCGATCTCACCCGCGTGCCGCGTTACCACTTCCCGCGCCGAAGCGCCGGCCGCCAGCGCCAGGAACTCCGGTATCAGCGATCTTGAAATCCAGATGGGATGCCCGCGCCGTCCGCCGCATCGTGGGATGCGCAGCGGCGCCGGCTGGTTGCCGTCGACGAGCGCGGCGATAGTTACCGGCGCCACCGCCGGATGATCCACCAGGGTAAACAGCACGCCGTCCGCGCCCGCAGGCACGGCCCGCAGACCGCATTGCATCGAAGTCAACTGGCCCAGACGGAAATCCGGGGCCTCGACCAGCCGCGCATCGCCCGCCCGGCGCAATCCGGCGCGCACCGTCTCCTGCTGCGCGCCCAGGACCGCGATCACCGGCCGGCAGTGTCCCGCAAACAGGCCAATCAGCCGGTCCAGAAAAGTCTCGCCCTGGTAATCCAGCAGCGCCTTCGGCGAGCCCATGCGCCGCGACTCGCCCGCCGCCAGGATCAGTCCGCAGGTCACTGCGCCAACAGCGCCCGCAGCCGCTCCCCGGCCAACACCGACTTGGAGATCGCCCGCCAGCCCGAATCCGAGTTGCGCCGCACCGCGATCATCTCGGCCACCACCGACACCGCGATCTCCTCCGGCGAGACCGCGCCAATCTCCAGCCCCATGGGCGCGAACACGCGCGCAAAGCTCTCCGGCGCGATGCCCTGCTTTTCCAGCTCCTTGACCACGTTGATAACCTTGCGCTTGCTGCCGATCATGGCGATGTACCGGGCGCTGGTGGAGACCGCCCAACCCAGCACCCGCATATCGTCGCGGTGCCCGCGCGTCACCACGATCACGTAGCTGGTTTCGTTCACGGGTAGTTTGGGGAAGACTTCCTGGTATTCCTCCGCGTAGATCTCGGCCGCCTCGGGAAAGCGCTCGCGGTTGGCGAAGTTCTCCCGGTTATCCACGATGGTGGTCGCGAATCCCGCCAGGTTGGCCACCTTGGAAATGCTCTTCGAGATGTGGCCGGCGCCGAAGATGAAAGCGCCCGGCACGGGCAGCACCGGCTCCACGAAAACGTCCAGTTGCCCGCCGCAAATGAGCCCGTTGTCGTAGGCTGCATCCTGGCCCAGATTGAAGCTGAGGTGGCGGGGCTGCTCCTTCTCGATGGCCTCCCGCGCCGCGGCCCACACCTCGGCCTCCACGCATCCGCCGCCGATGGTGCCGATCATCGACCCGTCCTCGCGCACCAGCAGCTTGGCGCTCTCGTAACTGGGAATGGAGCCACGCACCTGCACGATGGTGGCGATGGCGCACTTCTGGCCGAGTTTGCGCAGGCGCAGTAGCTCCTCGTAAACGTCCATCCCAGTGCAATTATAACGCGTGTCGGGGCCATACCTTCTTGCCGGTCGCGCCCCGCGGCGGCTTCAAATCTACCGGCTGGGCGGTATATCATCAAATAAGCCAAGCTGATACGTTGCCAATGGAGCCTGAGGAAACCAAAGACACCGTGGTTTTCAAACGCAGCGGGCAGTCTCTGCAATGGGGAGCGCAACTCGTGCTGCTGGCCAGCTTTGGCGGCATGCTGGGACTCATGCTGCTCGCCGGCATCGACTCGCTGCGCGCGCTGCGCCAGGTCCAGTCGCGCAACGTCCAGATCCGCCAGACCTTCCTGCTGCGCAATCGCGCCCTGGAAGAGATCCGCTCCGCCCTCTACCAGTCGGGCACGTTCACGCGCGATTATCTGCTGGAACGCGACGCCGAGCGCGCGGAGACGTATCGCGCCAGCCTGCTGAAAGTGCGCGGAGAAATGGATGCTTCTCTTTTTCGCTACTCGCAGTCGCTGGATGCCGGAGAACAAGCGCCGTTTTCGGCCTTGCAGGCTCGCATCGCCGACTACTGGAAAGTGCTCGACCCCATCTCCCACTGGGATGCCAAGGAAAAGTTGGCCCGCAGCGACGCTTTCATGCATCAGGAGCTGTTCCCGCGGCGCGCCACCACCCTCGAAATCGCCGATCGCATCGGCGCGGTCAATGAGCAGGAACTCAACAATGGCGACGAGCGGCTGAAAACCATCTTCGACCAGTTCCGTTTCCGCCTGGGCTTGATGCTCGGCATCACCCTGGCCATCGGCGCCCTGCTGGCCGTCGCCACCACCCGGCGCATCCTGCACCTCGCGCGGGACGCCGATCTGCGCTACCGCCAGGCGGCCCTCGCGCAGGGCAAGCTCAAGGAACTCTCCGCGCGCCTGGTGGAGGCGCAGGAGCAGGAACGCCGCGCCATTTCGCGCGAGCTGCACGATGAAATCGGCCAGTCGTTGAGCGCGCTGTTGATGGAACTGGGCAATCTGGGAGCCGTCGCACCCGGTGATGCCGAGTTGCGCAGCCACGTGGAGTCCATCCGCAAGCTGGCGGAGGGTAGCGTAAACGTGGTGCGCAACATGGCGCTTCTGCTGCGTCCCTCCATGCTCGACGATCTGGGCTTGGTGCCCGCCTTGCAGTGGCAGGCGCGCGAGCTTTCCAAGCGCACCGGCATGGCCGTCACCGTGGACGCCGACAGCGTGGCCGACGATCTGCCCGAAGATCTCAAGACCTGCATTTATCGCGTGGTGCAGGAAGCTTTGCACAACTGCGCCCGGCACGCCTTTGCGCGCAGCGTGCGCATTCAGGTGGTGCAGGAAAGCCGGCGGATCCGCTTGAGCGTGCTCGACGACGGCCAGGGCTTTGACAGCACCCGCACGCGCGGCCTGGGCCTGCTGGGCATGGAAGAACGTGTCACCCATCTGGGCGGCCGCTTTCAACTGCAGTCCGAGCCCGGACGTGGCGCCAGGTTGCACATCGAAATCCCGTTGGCCTCGCACCCCGTGGAGGCTGTTCTATGAATCCCGTACGCATCCTGCTGGCCGACGACCACACCGTGATGCGCAACGGCCTGCGCCTTTTGCTGGAGCGCCAGCCCCACCTGCAGGTGATCGGGGAAGCGGCGGACGGCCGCCAGGCGGTGGCCCTCAGCGACACGGCGAATCCCGACGTGGTCATCATGGACATCGGCATGCCGAATATGAACGGCATTGAGGCCACCCGCCAGATCGTGAGCCGCAATCCGCGCACTGCGGTCGCCATCCTCAGCATGCACTCCGACGAGAGCTATGTCATCCGCGCACTCAAGGCCGGCGCGCGCGCCTACCTGCTGAAGGACTCCGCCGAGACCGACCTGCTGGCTGCCGTGCGCGCGCTGACCGAGGGCAAGTCTTTCTTCAGCCCCGCCATCAGCCGGATCCTGGTGGAAGACTATATGCGCCAGTTGGAGAGCCGGGGCGCGGAGGACACCTATGATCTGCTCACTAATCGTGAGCGCGAGATCCTGCAGCTTCTGGCGGAAGGCCGCACCAACAAGGAAGTCGCCAATTTGCTGAATCTCAGTCTGTACACGGTGGAAACCCATCGCACCCACATCCTGCAGAAGTTGAACCTGCACAGCGTGCCCGAGCTGATCTTGTACGCCGTGCGCAAGGGGATCATCGTTTAGCCTGGGGCGGAACGCGCGCCGGCACTCAGCCCAAGTCCCGGCTCAAATACCGTTAGCACGGTATATCCCGACGCGGCTGGCGTCCCCTATGATCGGTCATAGGTGAGTACCGGCCAGACGATCAGGCAAGCTCCTCCCGGAGTCTTGGAACAGCTAGGCGCCCTGGATGCGTGTACCGTATCCAACGCCATCGAGCGGCTGGACGTACGTCTGCGCAACGAGGGATTTACCGATATTTCTGTGCGATGCCTCTCGCCCAGTTTGCCCCCCATGGTCGGCTATGCCGTCACCGGCCGCATCCGCACTGCCTCGGCTCCCACGGCTCGGTATTGGTACTACGACCGCCTGGACTGGTGGGAATACCTGACAACCATCCCGGAGCCGCGCGTGATCGTTCTTGAAGATCTGGATGCAAAGCCCGGATTCGGGGCGTTGTTCGGCGAGATCCACGCGCAGATCGGCCGCGCGCTCGGGTGCGTCGGATACGTCACCAATGGTGCCGTGCGGGACTTGCCAGGAATCGCGCGCACCGGCTTTCATCTCTTTGCGGCGGGCATCTCGGTATCGCACGCTTACGCGCACGTGGTGGACTTTGGCGGACCCGTCGAGGTCGGAGCGATGCGGGTGAAACCGGGAGACCTGCTGCACGGAGACTTGCATGGAGTTGTTTCGGTTCCGGCCGCCATTGCCGGAGAGATCCCTAGGGTCGCGGCGGAACTGGCGGCGCAAGAACGGGAACTCATTGAGTTATGCCGGTCGCCGCAGTTCACCATTGGAAGACTGCGCAACCAGATCGAGCGGACCAGATATGTACCTAAGTAGGCCAGTGGACCTGTACTGTTTCCGTTTGCGCCTTGCCGCCATGTGGGGCAGGATGGCATCCTGCGCGCCGATTGCTAATCGGCGCACGATGGCAGCGCTTGCCATGGTCGCCATCGCGGCGGCCGGCATGACGGCTTGCTCCCGCGGCGGCCGGGCCGAGGCCGTTGAAGAGCCGGCGGCGGTTCCGGTGGGGGTCACCAGGGCCATCCGCATGCCGCTGGAGCGCCAGTTGACCTTGTCCTCCGAGCTGGTGCCCTTCCAGGAAATCGAGGTCTACGCCAAAGAGTCCGGCTATGTGCGAGACCTCAAGGTGGATTACGGTACGCGCGTGGCGCAGGGCCAGTTGATGGCCGTCCTGGAGATTCCGGAACTGCAGGCTCAGTTGGAACAGGATAAGGCGGCCATCACCAACATGACCGAACAGGTCACCCACGCCGAACGTGAGTTGAGCCGCGTGGAAGCGCAGCACAAAGTCGCTCACCTGCAATATAACCGCCTGAAAACCGTTGCCGATTCCAAGCCCGGCTTGGTCGCACAGCAGGAAGTGGACGATTGGGAGGGAAAAGATCTGGCGTTGGAGGCCCAGGTGGAAGCATCCAAATCGGCCTTGCAGTCGGCGCAAAGCGAATTGGCCGCCGCTCAGGCCAGGCTGGTGCACGACCAGGTTCTGGCCGACTACGCGAAGATCACGGCGCCCTTCGCCGGGGTGGTCACCGAGCGGTACGCCAATCTGGGCACGCTCATGCAAGCCGGAACCAGTTCCAGCACCCAGGCCATGCCCCTGGTGAAGCTCTCGCAAGACGACTTGTTCCGGCTGGTGATTCCAGTGCCTGAGTCCGACGTGCGCTACATTCACGTGGGCGATCCGGTGGAGGTGCGGATTCCGTCGCTGAACAAGACTTTTCCGGGCAAGGTGGCGCGGTTTTCAGTGGACGTGGCAGCCGACACGCGCACCATGCATACGGAGGTGGATGTAGAGAACCCGCACCGTGTGCTGGTCCCGGGCATGTACGCGGAGGCCACCTTAAGGCTGGAGCGCAAAGCCGCCGCGCTGGCGGTGCCGCTGCAGGCCGTGGATCACCAGGGCGATCGCGCCAGTGTGTTGGTGGTGACTCCGGCCAACAAGATCGAAGAGCGGACCGTCACATTGGGCGTTCAGAATGCCGGCTATGCGGAAGTTCTCGGGGGGCTGAGCGACGGAGAGCAAGTGGTCGTAAGCGATCGCGGCGCTCTGAAGTCCACCGAGTTAGTGCGGCCCAAAACCATCGATCTTCTGAACTACGAAGGCAAGAACTAAGCGTCCATGTCGCGCTTCTCCATCCGCAACCCCTACTTCGTCGTGGTGATCTGCCTCGCCCTGGTAGTCATTGGGGTG
>Ga0335078_10005743_pt1 | contig 18349 bp, 19 predicted proteins | sample Lox_Sample_32_FD_206711 | JGI IMG/M metagenome (GOLD analysis project Ga0335078, IMG submission 206711) | Soil microbial communities from Loxahatchee National Wildlife Refuge, Florida, United States - Lox_Sample_3.2 | ecosystem: Environmental > Terrestrial > Soil > Wetlands | place: USA... | reverse complement strand
GGCCAGCCTGGTCACCCAGCTGGCCGCGCGGCGCCACAGTTGGGTGGCCGCCGTATAGCAGCGAAACCGTCAGTGGATGTGCAGGCTGATGCCGAGCAGCGGCAGCCACCACAGCAGAATCGCCAGAACGGCGGAACCAATGGCCTTGAGCAGGCTGAGATGCAGATATCCGCGGGACCAGGCAACGATCACGCCGATGATCAGGTAAACGAGAAAGATAATTCCGATCGGTCGCCTCAACATGGCCGTTACCGCTCCCGTCCACTGGTGGATGAGTCCGAGATGCACCCACTGCTCCCCCGGTAACCGGGGAGCAAACACCGGGCGTGCCGCGGTTAAGCCGCCGAATGGGCCACCGGAATGAACGCGAACAGGAGCAGCCAAACGACCGGCGCGGTAGCCAGCAGCGAGTCGACCCGGTCCAGGATCCCGCCATGGCCGGGCAGTACCGAGCCCCAGTCCTTGATCCCCAGGTCCCGCTTGATCATGGACGCGGCCAGATCGCCGAGCGTGGCCGCGGCGACGGCCGCCGCGCCGACCAGGATCCCCTGCCAGACCGCGCCATGCAGCAGCAAGGGCAACGTGATCGCGCCCCCCAGGAGGCACGCGAACGTGGAGCCCCCGAAGCCCTCCCAGGTCTTCTTGGGGCTGATGACGGGAACCATGAGGTGGCGCCCGAGGGCGATGCCGGCGAAGTACCCGCCGATGTCACTGCACACCGTCAGGATGAGGAACACCAGGATGCGCCGGGGCCCGTCGGCGGGGGCGAGCATCAGCGCCACGAAGCAGCCCATCAGGGGCAGGTAGGCCAGGGCGAACACGCCGGCCGTCACGTCCCGCAGGTAGCCCGCCACGCCACCGGCAAGCCGCCAGGCCAGGATGACGATCACCGTGATCGTGAGGCAGGCGAGGACGGCACGCTCGCCCTGCCAGTACGCCAGCGCGAACGCGGCGCCGCCGCCGGCCGCCACGGGCGGCAACGGCAGCCTGATCTCCCGGCCGGCCACCGCGCGGGACAGCTCCCACAGCGCTGCCCCGGCGACGGCGGCCACGTAGATCAGGAACGTGACCTTCACCGTGAACAGGGTGAGGATCGCGAGCCCGCCCAGGCCCAGGCCCACCGCGACCGCCGCGGTCAGGTTGCGCCCGGTGCGCCCGGTGGCTGGTCGTTCCGGCTGCGGCGCTGGATCCGCGGGGGGTGCCGCGGGGTCCGCCGGGCGCGCCGCCGGCTCGCCGGGATGCCCCGCGGGCTCCCCGGGATGTTCCGCGGGTTCCCCGGGATGTTCCGCGGGTTCCCCGGGATGTTCCGCGGGTTCCCCGGGATGTTCCGCCGGCTCGCCGGGATGTTCCGCCGGCTCCTCCGGATGCGGCGCCGGCTCCCCTGAATGCCCTGCCTGGTCCCCCGGATGTGCCGCCGGCTCCGCCGGAATGTCAGCAGGCAAGGTCAGACCTCAAGCAGTTCGGCTTCCTTGTGCTTGAGCAGTTCGTCCACCTGCGCCACGTAGGTGTGGGTGAGGTCGTCGAGTTCCCGCTCCGCCCGGCGCCCTTCGTCCTCGCCGGCCTCGCCATCCTTGACGAGCTTGTCCAGCGAGTCCTTCCCGTGCCTGCGGATGTTCCGGATGGAGACCCTGCTGTCCTCGGCCTTGTGCCGGGCGACCTTGATGTATTCCCGGCGCCGCTCCTCGGAGAGTTCCGGGAAGACGACCCGGATGATGGTCCCGTCATTGGCCGGGTTCACGCCCAGGTCGCTGTTGCGGATCGCCTTTTCGATGGCGGACAGCGACGACTTGTCGAAGGGCTGGATGACCACCATCCGCGGCTCGGGAATGTGGAACGAGGCCAGCTGGTTCACCGGCGTCTGCGTGCCGTAGTACTCGGCCGTGATCTTGCTGAACATACTGGGGTGCGCCCGCCCGGTCCGGATGACCGCAAACTGTTCCTTGGCGACGGCCACGGCCTTTTCCATCTTCTCCTCGGCTTCGAGGAGGGTATCGTCAATCACAGTGGCTCCTGTCCATCGCGTGCCTGTCGCGGCTGCTAGCCGCGGGCGCCGGCGTCCGCAGCCCGGCTGACCAGTGTGCCGATCTTCTCCCCCCGCACCGCCCGCACGATGTTTCCCTGCTCCATCAGGTCGAAGACGACGATGGGCAGGCCGTTGTCCATGCACAGGCTGACCGCGGTGGCGTCCATGACCTTCAGCCCCAGGCGGAGCACGTCGGCGTAGTCCACGTGGGGGAACCGGACGGCGTTGGGCATCTTCTGCGGGTCCGCGTCGTAGACGCCGTCCACCTGGGTTCCCTTGAGCAGCGCCTCCGCGCCGATCTCCAGCGCCCGCTGCGCGGCGCAGGTGTCGGTCGAGAAGAACGGCGCGCCGAGGCCCGCCCCGAATATCACGATCCGGCCCTTCTCCAGGTGGCGGATCGCACGCCGGGGAATGTATGGCTCGGCCACCTGCCCCATCGTGATGGCCGTCTGAACCCGCGTGTCCACGCCCAGCTTCTCCAGCACGTCCTGCAACGCGAGACAGTTGATCACCGTGCCGAGCATGCCCATGTAGTCGGCCCGGGACCGGTCGATGCCGCTGTTGGCCAGCGCCCGTCCGCGGAACATGTTCCCGCCGCCCACCACCACCGCGACCTGGACCCCCTCCCGGACCACGGCGACGATCTCGTTCGCGATGCGGTACACCACCTCCGGGGAGATGCCCACCGGCTCGTCCCCGGAGAAGGCCTCACCGGAGAGCTTGACCACCACGCGCTGCCACGGCTGGTGGAGCGGGCTGCGAAGCGCGTCCCTGGCAGGTGCCTCCACCGGGTCATCCCCTTCCCTCGCGGCAGAACTGATCACGTGTGCCGCGCCGTTCCCCCTCTCGGCGCCGTTCTCCACGAGGCGGCCTCCTTTATGTGTTCGTGGTGGTGCCGCTCAGCCGGCCTGCCCGATCTGGAACCGGGCAAACGCCCGTACCGTGGCGCCCCGCTCGCTGAGCAACTGCTTGATGGTCTTCTTCTGGTCCTTGACGAACGGCTGCTCGACCAGCGTGACGTCCTTGAAGAACGCCCCCAGCCGGCCCTCGACGATCTTGGGGATGGCCTGCTCGGGCTTGCCCTCCTCGCGGGTGATCCGCTCCGCGATGCTGCGCTCGTGGTCGACGACGTCGGCCGGAACCTGGTCGCGGGTCAGGTACTGCGGCCGCATCGCGGCGACCTGCTGGGCGACGTCCTTGCCCACCTGCTCGTCCGGCGCCGCCAGCTGGACCAGAACGCCCAGGGTCGGCGGCAGCGCCCGGTCGGACCGGTGCAGGTAGCTGGCGATGTAGCCGCCCTCGAGCAGGGCGTACCGGCCAAGTTCCAGCTTCTCCTTGAGCGAGGCGCCCGCCTCGTCGATGAGCTGCTGGGTGGTGACGCCCGGCCGGATCTCCAGGGCCAGCAGGGCAAGCCGGTCGGCCGGCCGGTGCTGCAGCGCGGCGGCGGTGATCTCGGCCGCCACCCTCTGGAACAGGTCGGTCTTCGCGACGAAGTCGGTCTCGCAGTTCAGCTCGACCAGTACCCCGGCGCTGGTGCCGTCGAGCGCGGCCGAGATCAGCCCGTTGGCCGCCGTCCTCCCGGCCCTCTTCGCGACGTCCTTGACTCCCTTGACGCGCAGGATCTCGACCGCCTTCTCGAAGTCGCCCTCCGCATCGCCCAGGGCGTTCTTGCAGTCCATCATCCCTGCGCCGGTGGCGTCGCGAAGCCGCTTCACGTCCGCGGCGGTGAAGTTCGCCATGTCCTCATCTCTCGCTGTCTGATCCGTCTCACCATGGCCGGCCCGGCATGGCAGTGACCGGGCCGGCCAGCAGGTCACTCCGCGGCGACCGTGTCCCCCGCTGGGGTCACGTTCGCGGCGCCGTTCCGCGGGGCCGCGTCCGCTGCCCCGCTCGCCGCGCCCGACTCGGCCGCATCCGCCTCGGCCGCACCTGCCTCGGCCGCACCTGCCTCAGCCGCACCGGCATCGCCGGCACCGGCGGGGGCCGCACCGGCGTCGGCCGGCGGCGCGCCCGGAGCCGCGGCGGCCGGAGCAGCCGCAGGCCCTGCGGCCGCAGCCTCGGCTGGCGCGGCCGGAGCCTCGGCGGCCGGCGTGGCCGCAGACCCGGCCGCTGGCGCAGCCGGAGCCTCGGCTGGCGCGGCCGGAGCCTCGGCTGGCGCGGCCGGAGCCTCGGCTGGCGCGGCCGCAGACCCGGCGGCTGGCGCGGCCGGAGCCTCGGCGGCCGCGGCACCGGCGGCGTCCGCCGCGTCCTTGCGCTCGAGCAGCTCGCGCTCCCACTCGGCCAGCGGTTCCTCGGCGCCCAGCTCCCCCGCGGGCGATGGCTTGTCCTCGCCGTCGGCCTCGCCGCCGCGGGCCATCAGCCCGTCGGCGACCGCGTCGGCGACCACCCGGGTGAGCAGGGACACGCTGCGGATCGCGTCGTCGTTGCCCGGGATCGGGTAGTCCACCTCGTCGGGATCGCAGTTGGTGTCGAGCACGGCAATCACCGGGATGCCGAGCTTGCGCGCCTCGCTGACGGCGATGTGCTCCTTCTTGGTGTCCACCACCCACAGCGCACTGGGCACGCGGGCCATGTCCTTGATCCCGCCGAGCGAGCGGTCAAGCTTGTCGCGCTCGCGCCGCAGGTGCAGCAGTTCCTTCTTGGTCATGCCGGAGCCGGCGACGTCCTCGAAGTCGATCTCCTCGAGTTCCTTGAGCCGCTGCAGCCGCTTGTGCACCGTCTGGAAGTTGGTCAGCATCCCGCCGAGCCACCGCTGGTTGACGAACGGCATGCCGACCCGGCGGGCCTGGTCGGCGATCGCCTCCTGGGCCTGCTTCTTGGTCCCGACGTAGAGCACCGTGCCGCCGTGCGCCACGGTCTCCTTGATGAACTCGTACGCCTTGTCGATGAAGTCGAGGGACTGCTGAAGGTCGATGATGTAGATCCCGTTGCGCTCAGCGAGGATGAACCGCTTCATCTTCGGGTTCCAGCGCCGGGTCTGGTGACCGAAGTGAACGCCGCTCTCCAGCAGCTGCCGCATGGTGACGACCGGTGCCATACCGGTGTCCCCTTCCTGCTCGTGCGCCGCGTCCGGTGGAGCGGCGCGCTCGGTTGGCCCTGGCGCCCGTGCGCACGCAACCGCGGCTGAACGAGCCGCGGACCGATGGGTGCGCACCGCGGGAAAGGTCCCGGCGGCGAGCGGACGCGCGAATTTGGCCGGCAGGCCCGTGAGCACGAGGCGTGCGGACTCGCCGACCGCCCAGCAGTCTACCCGTTCCCGCCGCCCGGCGCGGCTCTCCCCGCCCGGCTCCGGGTCCTCAGGCGCGGGGGTGCGCCTGGCGGTAGGCGGACCGGAGCCGCTCCACCGTCACGTGCGTGTAGATCTGCGTGCTGGTGAGCGACGCGTGTCCCAGGATCTCCTGCACGCTACGCAGGTCAGCGCCGCCTTCGAGGAGATGGGTCGCCGCCGCGTGGCGCAGCCCGTGCGGGCCGGAGTCCGGCGTGCCGGGCACCGCCGCGACGCGGGCGTGCACCACGCGGCGCGCCGTCCGCGGGTCGAGCCGCCTGCCCCGCGCGCCGAGGAACAGGGCGTGCCCGCTGCCCGGCACCGCCAGGACCGGGCGCCCCGACCGTGCCCAGGCGCTGACCGCCGCGACGGCCGGCAGGCCGGCCGGCACGGTGCGCTCCCGGCCGCCCTTGCCGAGCACGCGGACCGTGCGCCGGCCGGTGTCCAGGTCGCCGAGGTCGAGCCCGCACAGCTCGCTGACCCGGATGCCGGTCGCGTACAGCAGCTCGAGGATCGCCGAGTCACGCAGGGCCACCGCCGCGTCCGGGGCGGCGGCCCCGGTGCCGCCCGGTGCGGCCGGCGCGTCGAGCACCGCGGCCACCTGGTCCTGCCGGAGTACCTGGGGCAGCCGGCGGGGGATCTTCGGCATGCCCAGCAGCGGGCCCGGGTCCTGGGTGAGCAGGCCGCGGGCCCGGGCGAAGGCGGTGAAGGCCCGTGCCGCCGCGGCCCGCCGGGCCAGGGTGGCACGGGAGAGCCCGCTGCCGTGCTGCTCTGCCAGCCAGGCACGCAGGATCGTGATGTCGAGCTCGGCCGGTGCGCCCGCCCCCGCGGTGGCCGCGTGCTCCAGCAGCGAGGTGACGTCCGCGAGGTAGGCCCGGACCGTGTGCCGGGACAGCCCCCGTTCGGCGCCGATGTGCTGCCCGAACGCCGCCAGCGCGGCACGCAGCCGGGGGGGCAGTTGCGCGGGCACGGGGGATGCCACCGGTCAGTTCACTCCACGGTCACGCTCTTGGCCAGGTTCCTGGGCTTGTCCACGTCGTTCCCGAGCGCCACCGCCGCGTGGTAGGCGAGCAGCTGCAGCGGCACCGACAGCAGGATCGGGTCCAGTTCCGGCTCGTTCTTGGGCACCTGCACCATGTCGTCGGCGAGCCTTGGATCCAGCGTGCCATGGCCGACCACGAGTATCCGGCCGCGGCGCGCCTTGATCTCGCCCAGGGTGGAGATGTTCTTGTCCCGGAGCTCGTCGTCGGGCACCACCGCGACGGTGGGCAGGTCCGGGCCCACCAGCGCGAGCGGCCCGTGCTTGAGCTCGCTGGCCGGGTAGGCCTCCGCGTGCAGGTAGGAGACCTCCTTGAGCTTCTGCGCACCCTCCCTGGCGATCGGCCAGCCGCGGACCCGCCCGACGAAGAACATGCCGGGGTAGCCGGTGAACTGCTTGGCGATGTCCGCGATGTGCTCCTCCTCGGCCAGGATCTGCGAGACCTGGCCGCCGAGCGCGTGCAGCCCGGCGACGATCCGGCCCCCGTCCGCCGGTGACAGGTCGTGGATCCGCCCGAGGTGCAGGGCCAGCAGCGAGAACACCACGCAGGTCGCGGTGAAGGTCTTGGTCGAGGTGACCGAGATCTCCGGGCCGGCGTGCAGGTAGACGCCTCCCTCGCACTCCCGGGCGATGGCGCTGCCGACCGCGTTGACCACGCCGATCACCCGTCCGCCCTTGCGCTTGAGCTCGCGGACCGCGGCGAGGGTGTCGTGGGTCTCGCCGGACTGGCTCACCGCGACGTAGAGCGTGTCCGCCTCCACCACGGGGTTGCGGTAGCGGAACTCCGACGCCGGCTCGGCGTCGGCGGGGATCCGGGCGAGTTCCTCGATGAGCTGCGCGCCGACCTCCCCCGCGTAGTAGGCCGAGCCGCAGCCGAGGATCTTCACCCGGCGGATGGCCCGGGCGTCGCGCGCATCGAAGTGCAGCCCGCCGAGGTGGGCTGTCTGGAACCGCTCCTCGATCCGGCCGCGGATCGCGCGCTCCACCGTCCGCGGCTGCTCGTGGATCTCCTTGCGCATGAAGTGCGTGTAGCCATCGGCGCTGTAGGAGCTCAGGTCCGCCTCGATCAGCAAGGGCTCGTGGGTCGTCCGGCGCGCGTCCAGGGTGGTGGTGTGGAAGCCGTCCGCGCGGACCGTGGCCACCTCGCCGTCGTCCAGGTGCACCACCTGGCGGGTGTAGCGGACCAGCGCCGCCACGTCCGAGGCGACGAACATCTCCTTGTCGCCGATGCCCAGCACCACCGGGCTCCCGTTGCGCGCGGCCACGATCCGGTCGGGGCAGCGGGCGTCGAGCACCGCGATCCCGTAGGTGCCCACCACGGCGCTGAGGGCCTGACGGACGGCATCCTCCAGGTCGACGCGGGCTCCGGAGTCACCGGCGGCGGAATCACCGTCGGCGTGCGCCGGGTCGTAACCGCTGGCCCGGGCGATCAGGTGGGCGAGGACCTCGCTGTCGGTCTCGGAGAGGAACTCGGCTCCGTCGGCGATCAGCTTGGCCCGTAGCTCGTCCGCGTTCTCGATGATCCCGTTGTGGACGACGGCGACCGGCCCGACGACGTGGGGGTGGGCGTTGATGTCATTCGGCTCGCCGTGAGTCGCCCACCGGGTGTGCCCGATACCCGGGCCGCCCTTGAACCGCGCCGGCAGCCCCGCCCCCAGGCCTGCCACCCGCGTCTTCGCCTTGTGCACCCGCAGGCTGCCGGAACGGGTCACCACGGCGAGCCCGGCGGAGTCGTATCCGCGGTACTCCAGCCGGGCCAGGCCCTCCAGCAGGATGGGCACGCAATCCCGGCTCCCCACATGCGCAACGATGCCGCACACGTACTGCTCCCTCTCTGTTGCGCAGGCCATTCGCTGGCGCGGCGGCAAGCCCGCTCAGCCGTACACCACGCGGCGAAGCTGCCGCAGCGACAGTGCCGGCGGAGCCACTCGCCTGGCTGGCAGTTCGGCCGCGATCCACGCGAAAGCCTGCTCGTTCGTGAGCCCCCCTGCTTTCAGCTCACGGTGACGCCGGCGCACGAACTCCTCCACCGGCTCGCTGAAGTAGCCAAGTACCTCCGCGACGACCCGCGCTGCCTCGCCTGAGCTGAGGGAACTGCTACGTGTCAGGTGGGTGATGAGTTCCTCATGCGCCTGTACTGCGCTCGTCACCCTAGCAGGATGGCCTATCGGTGTACGGAAATGCAAGATTCCTGCCCGCAATCGGGCAGGAATCTCGTATTTATGCGTTTCGTCTGACATGTGAGTCTTGGGGAGCCCGGCGCAGGCGCCAGCCGCGGTCACAGCGTTCCACGAACCCCGCCGCCGCCAGCCCGCCCAGGCAGCGCATGACCGTGTCGAAGTCCACCCCGGCACCGACCGCGATGCGGGCCGGGCCCCGGCCGGCCCGGGCCGGGACCGCGTCGAGCACCCGGCTCGTCACCGGGTCGAGCCGGTCCCGCGCGAGCACCGGGCCGCCCCGCGGCCCGGCAGGCCCGTCTGCCCCGAACTCCAGCATCTCCACCACGTCCTGCGCGCTGGTGACGCAGACCGCCCCCCACTCCCGCATGGCCTCGTGGCAGCCGGCCGACTGCGCCGAGGTGACCGGCCCGGGCACCGCCATCAGCGGCCGTCCCTGGTCGTGCGCGTGCCGGGCGGTGTTGAGCGCGCCGCTGCGCAGCGCCGCCTCCACCACCACGGTGCCGCGGCTGAGCGCGGCGATCACCCGGTTGCGCACCAGGAACGCGGCCCTGGTGGGCATCCGGCCGGGCGGCCACTCGCTGACCAGCGCGCCCCGTTCGCGGATCGACCGGAACAGGTCGTAATGGCCCTGCGGGTACGCCCGGTCCACCCCGCAGGCCAGGACCGCCACCGTGGTGCCCGCCACGGCAAGGGCCCCGCGGTGGGCCTGTCCGTCGATGCCGTAGGCGCCGCCGGACACGACCGTCCAGCCTTCCTCCGCGAGGCGGACCGCCAGCTCGCCGCAGACATGGACGCCGTAGCCCGTCGCGGCCCGGGTGCCCACCACCGAGACCGAGCGAAGGCAGGCGTAGCGCAGGTCCGCGTGCCCGCGCACCCACAGCGCCCAGGGGCGGGCCTCGCCCAGCACCTCCAGCTGGCCGGGCCACTCGGTGTCGCCGGGGATGACCAGCCGGGCGCCGTCACGCTGCCACGCCCCCAGGCCCGCGCCCGGCGGCACCTCACCCAGCCGGGCCGCCCACCGCTGCAGGGCGCGGCCCAGCCGGGGGATGCCGGAGAGCACGCCGTCGCCGGCGCCGTCGCCGGATGGGCCGCCGGGGCGCGGCGCCCGGCCCTCGGTCAGCGCGGCCAGGATCTCCGCCGGCCCACAGGTCCGCAGCAATGCGCCCATGACCGGGTCGCCGGGCTCGGCCACCCAGGTGAGCGCGGCCCGGGCGGCCCGCTCCGCTTCCGCGAGGGGGCTCACGCCCCCGCTCCCAGCCACAGCCCGAGCGCAAAGCTGGTCTCGCCGGCCGTCGGCCGCGCGATGCCCGCGATGTCGGCCAGGGTCCAGGCCACCCTGAGCACGCGGTCGACGCCACGGGCGCTGATCTGCCCGCGGTCCATGGCCCGCTCCACCGGGACCAGCGCCCCCGGTGCGGGCGCGAAGGCCCGGCGCAGCACGCTGCCGGGTATCTCGGCGTTCAGCCGCCAAGGCGTGCCCCTGAGCCGGGCCGCCGTGCGCTGACGCGCCGCCACGACGCGGGCCGCCACCACGGGGCTGGACTCGGCCAGGCGGCGGTCGCTGAGCAGTTCCGCGCGGCCGACCGGCAGAAGCTCCACTTTGACGTCCACCCGGTCCAGCAGCGGGCCGGACAGCCGGGCAAGGTAGCGCCGCCTGGCGGCGGGCGGGCAACTGCACCCTGCGGAGGCAGCCGCGCCCCTGGCACAGGGACACGGGTTCGCCGCGAGGACCAGCGTGAACCTGGCCGGGAAGCGAGCGGTCAGCCCCGAGCGTGCCAGCAGCACCTCCCCCGACTCCAGCGGCTGCCGCAGGGCGTCCAGGACGTCCCTGGCGAACTCCGGCGCCTCGTCGAGGAACAGGCAGCCGCGGTGCGCCAGCGAGGCGGCACCCGGCCGCAGGATCCCGCTGCCCCCGCCGACAATGGCCGCCTTGGTCGCGGTGTGATGGGGGGCGCAGAACGGCGGCTCGGTCATTAGCGGGCACCCCGCGGGCAGCGTCCCGGCCACCGAATGAATGGCGGTGACCTCCAGCGCGGCAGCGCGGTCCAGCGCGGGCATGATCGTGGGCAGCCGTTCGGCGAGCATGGTCTTGCCCGCGCCCGGCGGCCCGAGGAGCGAGAGGTGGTGGCCGCCCGCTGCGCAGATCTCGGCCGCCCGGCGGGCGGCGGGCTGGCCGAGCAGCTCAGACAGGTCGGGACGAGGCCGCGCGGACGCGGCCGGGCCGGGGGGCGCGGCACGGTGCCCGCCCGCACCGGGCCGGCCATCCGGTGGCACCGGTGGCCAGTCCGGTGCCGCGCCCCCGTCGGACACGCTCACCATCGCCGCCTCCGCGCCGTTCCGCTCTCCGCGCAGCCACGCGAGCATGGCGGCCAGGCTCGGTGCCCCGATCACCCGCAGCCCGGGAACCAGGGCCGCCTCCTGGGCGTTGGCCTGGGCCACGGCGACCTCGCGGTACCCGGTGCCGGCGGCCGCCGCCACGGCGGGAAGCACGCCCCGCACGGGCCGCAGGCGACCGTCCAGCCCGAGTTCGCCGACGAAGGCTACGCCGTCGATGGCCGCCGGGGGGACGGCGTCCGCGGCGGCCAGTATCGCCAGCGCGATGCCGAGGTCGAAGCCGCTGCCTCGCTTGGGCAGGCTCGCCGGGGACAGGCCGACCGTGATCCGGCGCTGCGGCCACTGCTCGCGGCTGTTGATGATCGCCGCGCGAATCCTGTCCCGGGCCTCCCGCAGCGCGGTGTCCGGCAGCCCGACCAGGTACAGGCAGGGCAGCCCGTTCCCGATGTCGGCCTCGATCTCGACCGGATAGCCCTCCACCCCGACCAGGGCGATCGAGTGCGCGCGGGCGACGGGCACCTAGCCCACCCCCCGGACGTGCTCGATCTCGTACTGGCCCGACGCGTCGCGGATCAGGCCGATCACGTCGATGCGCACCTCTTCGAACAGCACCCCGTGGGCCGCCAGCCAGCGGGCGGCTAACCGCCGCAGCCGGGCCCGCTTGTTCCGGGTGATCGCCTCGAGCGGGGTACCGAACCGGGTGCCCGAACGGGTCTTCACCTCGCAGACCACCAGCACCTGGCGTTCCGCCGCCACGATGTCGATCTCGCCGTCCGCGCACCGCCAGTTGCGGTCGAGCACGCGCAGGCCGGCCCGCTCCAGGTACTCCGCCGCGACCTGCTCCCCCGCACGGCCCAGGGCGTCCTTGGGATTCATTCGGCACCACCTCCGCACCGAGCGTGCCGGAGGCCGGGCCGGGCCCGCTGAACGGCTTTGGGAGCTGTGGACGGCCCGCGGAGAACGCGGCCACTGTGGACGCCTACCCCGGGAACTGTCGCTGCCGGGTGCTTGACTGGGCGGGCCGCCTGCCCGCTTCGTGCGCCGCGCGGGCCGGCCCGCGGCTCCGCCTGTTCCGCCCGGCCCGTTAGGCCCGGCGGCTCCGCCTGTTCCGCCCGGCCCCGGCGGCCGGCTACTTGCTGTCGGGGACCTCGAAGTCGCTCCGGGCGAGTTCCTCGATGTTGACGTCCTTGAACGTGACGACCTTGACATTCTTGACGAAACGGGCAGGCCGGTACATGTCCCAGACCCAGGCGTCCTGCATGGTGACCTCGAAGAAGACGTCGCCGTTCTCGGCCGTGCGGACGTTCAGCTCCACCTGGTTGGTGAGGTAGAACCGGCGCTCGGTCTCGACCACATGGGTGAACAGCCCCACGACATCCCGGTACTCGCGATAGAGCTGCAACTCCATCTCGGTCTCGTACTTCTCGAGATCCTCCGCGCTCATGGTCTCCCCTCCGATCAGGCAGCGACGGGAGCTTCAGCCCAGCTGAGATCAACCATAAGTCAATTCTCCAGGGCGGCATCACCCCAGGCCGCGTCCGCACCCGGATCCCCGCAACCCGCCTCCTGGCCGGCCCCGCCACCGGCCAGGCCGCCCACGTTCACGAAGGAGTACCGGTGCTCGGGGCACGGCCCGTGCGCGCTGAGCGCCTTCATATGCGCCCGCGTGGAGTACCCCTTATGCCGGGCGAACCCGTACGCGGGATAGCGCAGATGCAGCTCACGCATGAGCCGGTCCCGGGTCACCTTGGCCACGACGGACGCGGCGGCCACGCACGCCGCCACCTCGTCCCCCTTCCACATGGCGAGCGCCGGAACCCCCAGGCCGCGCACGGCGAAGCCGTCGGTCAGCACGTAGGCGGGCTGGCAGGACAGCCCGGCCAGCGCCCGCCGCATGCCGGCGATGTTGGATACATGCAGGCCTGCCCGGTCGATCTCGGCCGAGCCGATGACCACCACATGCCAGGCGAGGGCGGCCGCCACCACCTCGTCGTAGGCCCGCTCCCGGGCCCTGGCGGTGAGGGCCTTGGAATCGGCGACCCCGCGCAGCCCCGCCAGCCGCCGCGGCTCGAAGGCCACCGCCGCCACGACCAGGGGGCCCGCGCAGGCGCCCCGGCCGGCCTCGTCGATCCCGGCGACCGGGGACAGCCCGGCCCGGGCGAGCACCCGCTCGTAGCCGGTGAGGCCGGCCACGCTGCGCGGGGTGTAACCGGGATGGCGCGCCGGGAGCAGTGCCAGGGCGTCAGCCAGGCCCGCCGCCCGGACCGCCAGGCGGCTCATCGCCGGCGGGCGCGCCTGCGCTCTGCGCCCGGCCCGCGCTCCGCGCGGGCGCCGCGGCGCAGCCGTCGCCGGGCGCGGCGCTGCAGCAGGGTGAGCGGCAGGGCGGCGAGCACACCGGCCGCGGCGGGCGCGCCTGGCAGCGACAGCGCCGTGCCCAGCAAGCCCGTCGCGGGCTGGCGGAGGGCCGTAACGCCACCCAGCGCCGGGCTGGCCGCCGCCGCGGCGGACGCCGCGGCAGACAGCTGCGGCTGCTGGAACGTCGCGGGAATCGGCAGGATCCGCCACCTGCTGATCGGCGCGACGATCACGAACGCCCGGCCCACGACGTGGTTCTCCGGGATGGTCCCGCCGCCCGGGTCGCTCATGTGGCCCCGGGAGTCCCAGGACACGCTGCGGTGATCGCCCATCACCCACAGCCGGCCCGGCGGGACGGTGATGCTGAACCGCTGCGTCGACGGCGCGTCGCCGGGGTAGAGATAGGACCGCTCGCTCAGCGCCACGCCGTTGACGGTGACCTGGCCGTGGCTGTTGCAGCAGGCCACGTGGTCACCCGGCACCCCGATGACGCGCTTGATGTAGTCATGCACGCCGGGCGCCGTGCCGAACAGGCCGGCGACGGAGTTCCACAGCCGGTCGAGCACCGGCGCGGGCTGGACCGGAACCGGGTCCCACGACCCGTCGCCGTTGAACACGATGACGTCGCCGCGATGGATCGGGCGGAAGTCGTAGACCAGCTTGTTGACCAGTACCTTGTCGCCGATCTCCAGCGTGTTCTCCATCGAGGACGACGGGATGAAGAACGCCTGGACCACGAAGCTCTTGATGAGCAGCGCGAGCACCAGCGCGAAGACCAGCAGGATGGGCAGCTCCACCCACCAGGACATGCTCCGCCGCTTGCCGCGGCGGCGGCCCCGCGGCGGTGGCTCGGTGACCGCGTTCCCCCGGGGCCGGGGTTCCCCGGCCGCGCCGTTCGGCTCCCCGGCGCCCCCGGCCTGGGTGTAGGGCCGGCCGGCCGCTCCGGTCACGCCGGGCTGGTCCGCGCCGAACGCCATGCCCGGCCCGCCGGGACCCATCGCCCCGGTCTCCGCGCCATCACCCGGCACGCTGCCAAGGCTCCGGCCGTCGACCGGGCCGGGGCGCGTGTATCCGTCACTTGCCGACAAGTCCTGGCCCCGTGTGTCCCGGTCGTCGTTCATCGCATCGAGCCTAGCGCCGGGTTCGCGCGACGGCGATGCCGCTGCCGCGCGGGCGCGTACCAGCGGGCGCCCGGCGCCCTGTTCCCCTTCGTGTGCGACTCCACGCGGTCGTTACTGTGCGGGCGTCTCGCGGCGTTCCTTGATGCGCGCACGCTTGCCGCGCAGCGAGCGGAGGTAGTACAGCTTGGCCCGGCGCACCCGGCCCCGGCTGACGACCTCGATCTTGTCGATGGACGGGCTGTGGACCGGAAAGGTCCGTTCCACCCCGACGCCGTAGCTGATCTTGCGGACGGTGAAGGTCTCCCGTGCCCCGCTGCCCTGGCGCCGGATTACCACGCCCTGGAAGACCTGGATCCGGCTCCGGCTTCCCTCCACGACCCGGACGTGCACCTTCAGTGTGTCCCCAGGCCGGAACCCGGGGACGTCCGGGCGGATCTGGGCCTTCTCCAGGTCGGCGATGGCGGTGTGCATGGCTGGTATTCCTCAGCTGTCCTCGCGCACGCGCCTGCCGGCACGAGGCGATGCGTGGTTACGTTCTGTCGTGGTCGCTTGGCGCGAAAAGCATCCCCGCCCGGTGAGCGTTCCGCAGGCGGCGGCTTTCAGTGTGCCATATCTTCGCCGCGGACCGGAAAGTCAGCCTCGGACAGCACCTCCCGGTCCCGGGCGTCCAGGGCGTCCCGCGGCAGCGCGGCCACGAGGTCGGGGCGCAGCGCGGCGGTACGGCGCAGGGCCTCGTCCCGCCGCCAGCGGGCGATGGCCGCGTGGTCCCCGGACAGCAGGACCGGGGGCACCGCGCGCCCGCGCCACACCCGTGGCCTGGTGAAAACCGGCCCTTCCAGCAGGCCGGCCATCGGCCCGCCGGCCCCGCCGAACGAGTCGTCGGGCGCCGACGCGGCGTTGCCCAGGACCCCAGGCAGCAGCCTGCAGATGGCGTCGATCATCACCAGGACGGCCGGCTCGCCCCCGGACAGCACGTAATCCCCGACGCTGACCTCGTCGACGGGCACCCGGGCGCGGGCGTCCTCGGCAAAGCGCGCGTCGATCCCCTCATACCGCCCACAGGCAAACACAAGATGTGCCATACGGCAGTACGCGGCGGCCATCTCCTGACGGAACGGGACGCCCGCCGGGGTGGGCAGGATCAGCCTGGCGCGCGCCGCCTGTGGTCCCAGCACCGCATCGAGTGCCGCGCCCCACGGAACCGGGCTCATGACCATGCCTGGCCCGCCGCCGAACGGCGTATCGTCCACGCTCTTGTGCGGGCCGGGGGCCCAGGCCCGCAGATCGTGCACGGTGAACTGAACCAGGCCGCGCTCGGCCGCCTTGCCCAGCAGGGAGACACCGAGCGGGGCGAAGTAGCCCGGGAAGATCGTGATGATGTCGACCTTCACTGGGATCCGCCCCGGCCGGCCTCGCCGGCACCGCCCTGGCCCAGGTCGAGCAGGCCCGGCGGCGGGTCGATGACCAGTCTCCCGGTGACCAGGTCCACCTCGACCGCGATCGCCGCCACGAAGGGCACGAGCACCTCCGCCCGCCGGGACGTCCCGGCGGCGGGCGCGACCGCGAGCAGCGACTGGCCGTGATGTCGCACATCGGTGACCGTGCCCACGAGCTCACCGGCGACGGTGACCACGGTCAGCCCGGTCAGCTCGTGGTCGTGGAACTCGTCGGGGTCCGGCGAGGGGGCGACCTGCGCGGCGTCGACGGTCAGCCAGGTGCCCCGCAGCGGCTCGGCATCCGTGCGGTCGGCCACGCCGGCGAAGCTGACGAGCAGCCGCCCGGAGTGCCATCGCGTCGATTCGACGGTCAGCGGGCCCGCCCCGGGCGGGTCGGTACCGAGCACGGAACCGACGGCGAACCGCTGACCGGGATCGTCGGTACGCACCTCGACCGACAGTTCCCCGCGGAGCCCGTGCGGCCGCAGTATCCGGCCGACGACGAGCGCGTCTTCCATACGACCACCAGCCTGCTGCGGGTGCGCCAGCGAGCCGGTAGCGGGACGGGGGGCGGGGCCCGCGGCGTCACGCACCCGCGGGAATGCCCTCGCTCCGCGCCCGGCTACCGGACCTCGTCCACGTCAAGCAGATCGACCCGCACGTAGCGGCCGCCCGCGAGCGACCCGATGACGGTGCGCAGCGCGCGGGCGGTGCGCCCGCCCCGGCCGATCACCTTGCCCAGGTCGTCCGGGTGGACGCGGACCTCCAGGACCCGGCCCCTGCGCAGCCCGTGGCTGGCGACGCGGACATCGTCGGGGTGATCCACGATCCCCTTGACGAGGTGCTCGAGAGCCTCTTGGAGCACCTCAGGCCCCGCTGTCCTGCCCGGCGGCGGCCGTGGCCGTCTCGCCCTCGGCAGCACCGCCAGCCGTGCCGCCGGGGTCCGCCTCGGTTTCCGCCGTGGCAGCAGCGTCGTCCTTGGCGGCGTCAGCCTTGGCGGCACCGGCCTTGGGCGCGTCAGCCTTCGGCGCGTCAGCCTTGGCGGCGGCGTCCTTGGCGGCGTCAGCCTTGGCGGCGTCAGCCTTGGCGGCGTCAGCCTTGGCGGCACCGGCCTTAGGCGCATCGTCCTTGGCCGCGCCGGCCTTGGGCGCGTCAGCCTTGGGCGCGTCAGCCTTGGGCGCGTCAGCCTTGGGCGCGTCAGCCTTGGGCGCGTCCTCCTTGGCGGCGTCAGCCTTGGCGGCACCGGCCTTGGGCGCATCGTCCTTGGCGGCGTCAGCCTTAGTGGCGCCGTCCTTGGCAGCCTTGGCCCCGCCGTCCTGCTTGCCGCCCGCGCTGGCCGGCTCATCAGCGGCGGCCTTGTCGGCCGGCGAACCCGACTTCCGTGCCCGGCCCCGGTCCGCCTTGGGCTCGGCCGCCTTGCTTTCGCCCGCCTTCGCCTCGGCCGTCTTGCCCTTGACCTTCAGGTCCTTGACGGTCTCGGCCACGGCGGCGGCGAAGGCCTCCTTCTTGTCCGGCCCGGGCGCGGCGGTCTTCAGGGTGCCCTCGGTGCCCGGCAGGCCCTTGAACTTCTGCCAGTCACCGGTGATCTCAAGAATCCGGCGGACCGGTTCGGTCGGCTGCGCCCCCACCGACAGCCAGTACTGCGCCCGGTCGGAGTTGACCTCGATCAGCGAAGGGTCGACCTTCGGCTGATATTTGCCTATCTCCTCGATCGCCCGGCCGTCCCGCTTGGTGCGGGCGTCGGCGACGATGATCCGATAGAACGGCGCACGGATCTTCCCCATGCGCTTGAGCTTGATCTTGACAGCCACGGCTGAGGCTCTTCTCCCATGAAGCTTTGCTGCGGTGACGAACGCGCCAGGTGGGGACCGGCGGCATGCCCCGGACGGGCCCGGGCCAGCGAGCGTGAGAGGGCGTCGCTGACCGACGGACGATGATAACCCAGCCATTGTGCCAGAGACCACGGCCTGAACCGTAATCGCCGTCCAGTCGGCCGGTGCGGCCGGGGTGTCAGGGTGGCACAGACACCCCCGCCCCCAGCCACCGCCTGCCAACCCCGCACCTGCCGCCGCAGCCGCGATCAGGGCCGCCATCACCATCGCTGCCCCGTCCCTACCGCCCACTCTTCACGGGCTGCGGTCATTCCTGCCGACTCTTCACGTACAACCGTTTCGGTGCCGGGTTTGTGGTGATTCCCGGTGACCGGGGCCGTGAAGAGTCGCGGCAGATCATGATCACCTGACGGCGGCGGCGGGCTACTTGTTCTTGTTCCGGCGGCCGAAGAAGCGGCCCCGGCCGCTGGCCGGGGTGGTGGCATCCGCGGGCAGGTCGGCGGACGCAAGCCCGGCGGCCTCGGTGGTGCTGGCACCGGTATCGTCGGCCGTGCCGGTGCCGCCCGCGCCGTCGGCTGGCGCGCCGCCACCGGGCCCGGCACCGGGCGGCGCGCCGTCACCAGGCCCGCCACTGGCCAGGGCACCGTCATCACGCACGCTGCCAGGCACGCCGTCGCCCGGCGCGGCGCTGGCTGGCGCGCCGTCACCACGCGCGCCGCTGACTGGCGCACCGTCACCACGCGCGGCGCTGACTGGCGCGCCGT
>Ga0335078_10005742_pt1 | contig 18350 bp, 25 predicted proteins | sample Lox_Sample_32_FD_206711 | JGI IMG/M metagenome (GOLD analysis project Ga0335078, IMG submission 206711) | Soil microbial communities from Loxahatchee National Wildlife Refuge, Florida, United States - Lox_Sample_3.2 | ecosystem: Environmental > Terrestrial > Soil > Wetlands | place: USA... | reverse complement strand
TCCCCATTATCCTCGCCGAGCGAAGCGAGGGAACGCCCGCGCGCGAAGTGCGCGGGCGCGAGGTTAATGTGGGACCCGCGCGGTCGATGACACGACCGCGATGAGCGCGACTACACCGGGACGCCGCGCCGGTACCCGGGGCCGAGAACGCGGCGAGGGACTATGGCTCATTGCTCTCCCTGGCGCCTTTGGAGCCGCGATGATTCTAGTGGGCGTCGCAATGTACGTATCCTACGGTTGCACCAGCACCGGTCCGATATCCTCCTGCCCTGTTCCGCCGAGTGTCTACGAACCGGCTTTCGCGTTGATCGGCGCTGGAGTCCTCGCGGTCGCGCTCGGCATCGCGCTATTCATCGACCACCGGAGGACGCCCACATCCTAGGGTCGCGCTCGCGACCCTAGTCTGCGACGTGCGCCACCGATGACATGATTGCAATCAGCGTGCGGGACCGGGCGTTATCGAACTGCTTTGGCGCACATTCACTTGATGGAGGGCCTTGATAGCCGGGTCGGCGAGGTTTCGTTCGCTCCTGACGAATGTCCAGGTGACTTTGATCCTTGGGCCGAAGCCTTCGAGAACTTCCGTCCGGAGCTCTCTAGCGAACTCGATGTCACCAACGTGAAGAGTCAGGGCGCACAGATCCCCGCTTAAGAAGCGGATGACCTGCTCGCCGTCACCAAAGACCTCGACCTCCCCGGTAAACTCGTTGTCACGAAGATTCACCCTCAGCGCTCTCGCGGCAACGAGGTCGTAGAATTGCATTCCGCCTGCTGCCTTGGACTTGTCGAACCCAGCACGTTCCTGAGGACCCAGGCGGGGATGACTCAACCCCCAGAGGCCCTCTGCCGCGTAGCCGGGGCGACACGTCAGACAAGCCGCGGTGAGCGAGTTCCGCCAATCCGTCGCGCTCTTGCGGAAGATCGCATACCCGAGCAGAACGACTGCATCGGGATCCCCGGCCCGAGGGGTTAGCCCCGAATCGAAGTACGCGTCGAGCGAGGGCAGCTTCCACGGGCTGTCGCTCTCTTGGGGCATAGTCGTGAGTCACCGGGGAAAGGGACGCGCCCGATAAGCGAGTCGAAGGAACGTAGGTACGGAGCGCGAATGCGACCTTGATGCGGAGCGCGCGCGGCCGATGGAGGACCGCAATCAGCGCGCGGTACAGTCCCACGATTCCTTCAATATCGACCTCCCCCTACACCGATCTCGTGAGGTCCAGTGTCTTGTATGCAGTCACAGCCGCGATCATGTTGATCCTCGGCGCGGTCGTGCTTGTGACGGTTCTCGGAGTCATCGCCGTGGCCTTGATCATCGGGGTTGGTTGCATCATGGGTGCCGTTTACTGCGGCGTGGTCGCAAGCCAAGAGTACAAGAAGGAGAGTGCGAGCCGGACCCCAACCGTCGGGGAGGCTCGGGGGTTGTCTCCCCCGGATCCGCTAGATTTCAAACCGTGAGGCGGTCACGAGCTGAAACGTTCTGCCGCCGGCCGCGGCGCCTTAAATGGGCCGGAATGCGACTGCGCCTGCCGAGGTCCATGACACTGGGTCAACGGCTGCTCGCGGCGCTGCTCGCGCTCGCGATGATGTTCGCCTTTTCGGCGATTCTGTGGGTGATTGCCCCGCGGTGAAGGTGGCCACCGCGGTCGATTGCGCGGGCTTTATCTGCGACCCGCGCGGTCGAGTGCGGACCGCGATGAGCGCCTAAGGCGAAGTCATCGGAAGGCCATAGGAAGCCCAGTCTCGGGTTTGGTTCAGCGAGGAGCCGCTGGAGCTTCCGCCTTTGCGACCGTTCGGGTCAAGCCCGCAAGGATCCAGGCGCCGTCCGGGAAGCACTTGGCCGGAAAGGAGGGGTGCGACAAGAGCGCCCGAGCCTGTTCGCGACTGAGTATGTACGAACCAGAGGGCCTGCCGCTCGGTTTCATCCAGGATACGAGGAAGAGAGCGTTGGCCGCATAGCTGAAGGATCGCGGAGGTCTCAGCGCAGACAAAGGAATCACCTCGGTTTGGAACCAAGTCGAGAGACGGGCTTGAGACGTCGAGAGAGACAGATTGGTCACGTGCAGCCGGCCGAACCCGACTACCCAGCTCGTGGCGATCACCACCGAAACGGCGAGAGCGAGGACGATCTGGAGCGTCGTTGGCGATTGGACCGCCAAGAGGAGGAGGAACCCGAGTATTCCCCCTCCAAGACCGATTGCTCCGATGAGCACCACTGCGAGTTCCCGACGCGAGAGTCGCGCAGGAACGCTTGCCAGGAAGGCATCGTGAGCGGTGCCCGAAGGCGAAGCCGCCATGGAGCTTGATTAGCTGCCGCCAACCATAACGTTGGCCGCGCGACCCTCATGAAGGACGCGCGCGTCCGATAGACGACCGCAATCGGCGCGCGGGACGAGTGGTGGACCACAGGGAGGGTTACGAGACCTATGCCAAGGCTTGGTCGCCCGAGAGCGCACGGGTGCGCGGGTCGCAAGTCGCGCCGCTATTCAGTTGTCTCGTGCGAATGACCGGGGTAGAGTCCCATCAGAAATCTCGCTCGTTCGAGATACTCATGGGCCACTGCCAACTCACCTGAGGCGAGCGCTCTTTGGGCTTGACCGATTGCACGAGAGGCAAGAAGGAAAGTGCTTCTCTCATCCATGTTGTGGACTCGTTCTGCGATGTTACTCTCGAGCTCCAAGATCCTGAGCTGGAGACTCTCCAAGTCGACCTCGCCTCTCCTGCCTCCCGCCATGTCACGCCTACGGAAACTGAACACTTGCTTCCCGAAAAAAGCCTCGCGTCGAATTGGTGAGCAAGCGAGATGCAACGCCGGACCTGGGATCGTCCATCAAATCGATCCCAACAGTGCACGGGATTCGAGGCGAACCTGTTTCGGGATCCCACCCCGAGGTCCTACTCCCGCCACCGCAGTAGAGCTCCCGTGGAGCCCAATCCGACCCGCCCGAATTGCAGCACTCCGGTCGACCTGACACGGAAGAACATTGTGGAGTCCCTGGTCTACCGCCACGTGATGTGTCGTGCCTGCGGGGTCATCTGCACCTTGGACGGGCCGGAGCGGAACGTGAGGGCCCCCAAGAGCTTTCATCAACAACTGACTGCGTCGAACAGAGCCACGAGCACAAGTGAGCGCCGTTCGAGTTGACTGATGGCTACCACAGTTGACCTTGTCCAGATCGTGCTCCTCGCCGCTCAACTTGTGGTCCTGCTCCTCAGCCTCCTCGGCTTCACAGTCCGACTACCTTCTGAGGCATCATCTAGGCGGAAACGGATTCTGCAGCTGAGGTTGACGGACAAGATGTTTGGAGAGCTGTACGCGCACCTTCAAGGGGATCTCGGAGAATCGCGCCAACTCCTCTTGATGGCGATTTCGTTCACTCCTCTGCTGCTTCTGCTCCTTCCTGCGTCGGGCGCGAACCCTTGGCTGATTCTGTTAGACTCCATCTGGGTTTCGTGCGTGATTTGGGGAATGATACTTCTCTACTTTCGTTTGGAGTTCAAGGAACTGTCGAAGATTCTGAACAGGAAGCGAATCACCAAGGCGGATCGTCGGACGGTTTCCTTTCGCTACCAGTCGACTTGGGCAGTGACGGCATTGTGGTCGACATTGCTGTTTACTTTGTTTGGAATCTCTGCATCGGTGGCGTTCTTGGGAACTTACCCAAGCTCGTTCGTAAGTGCGTATGCTGCCACCGTGCTTGCAACTAGTTTGGGCCTCTCAATTTGGATCTACCCGAGGGCTTGGTCTCTGCTCCGCGAGATTGAGAACGGAGCCTATCAACAGGCGTCGAACGCGTCCGGCCCCTTGGTAGTCGAGTGTTCTCGGAAAGGTGACCCCGGGGGCGGCTCTCGCGTCGGTATCGGTAACCTAGTGGACATCGGGGAGTTCTGCATAGTCTTGCGATCTGACGGTCCCGACCCGGTGCCTTGGTCCGAGATTGCGACACTCCGGCCGATCCGGATGACGGCTGTGTAACCGTCAAGCCCACAGGAGTACGCAATCGAGGGCGCGCGGCCCATGACGTGACCGCAATCAGCGCGCGGGGCGACCTGCGCGGCTCCGAGTGTGGATCCTCGTTCCCGTGCGGCTAGTGCCCGCCAGGACTCCAGCTTCAAATAACCGAGTTACGCTCGAGCACCGTGGCTGGGCGCGGTCGCATCGCAATTGGCGCCTTCATCATTTTCCTAGCGTCATTCGTCGTCGGGATTGGTGCATACATCCTTTCTGCTGGCGTTGTTGGCCTCGGAATCTTCTGGGTGCTTGTCGGGCTATTGCTAGTTTGGTGGGGGAATCGAGATCGTGTTCGTTGGCGACAGGGACAAATGGACAAGCTCCGCCCACAGCAGATGCACTCTATGGCCAGGCGGACTGGTCCCGTGTGGTATCCGCCGGTGGTGCCCCCGCCGCCGGCGACATATCCCCCAATAGGGGCCTATCAAACGCAGCCGATCGCCCAACCCGCGCCGCGATTTTGTCCTGCATGTGGTCAGTCAAACGCGAGGGAGTCCGGGTATTGCGTCCGATGTGGGAATCCCCTCCCGCCCCCGCCCTGATATTGAGGCCGCGTCCGTCGCGAGTCCGGAAACTCGACCGTGCGATCAATGACCTATCGCGAAGAGCGCGACCGGGGGTTTGAAGGAGCCGCACGCGATTGACGACGTGGTCGCAGCCAGACCGCCGGCGAGGGCTGGGACGCCGGACTTGCCTCCAGGCAACAGATCGTCGGCGCCGATGCGCAGCTGAAGACCCTGAGCTTCATAGGGCCAACCGCACTCCCGCTCTCCGTGACGCCCATCAACAGAGATAGGGTGATTCTGGGGAAGGTTGGCTGGGCTAATCGGTACCAGGGGCTCGAGGACGACAGACCGGTGGGTGAGTTCAGTGGTCTTCGAGGTGGTAGCCTCGGTCACGAAGCGTTCAACTTTAAGCGCGCACCCGATGGGCAGTATTATGGTTATTTTAGGGCGCAGCACGGCAACTTGAATCTGAAGAGGATCGACAGTCTCAGCACGGGGTCAACGCTTGGGGGCGTGACCGTCATTTGGGTTTCACGACCACTCGGCGAATCGCTACGGGTAGTTGGATGGTACCGGAATGCGACTGTGTTTGCAAGCACTCAGACAGAGGACAGCCCGTGGATCCACGATGACTACGGAGGAAAGGGCTCCTACGTCTGTACCGCCCCGGCCGAGGGGTCGGCCTTACTCCCTGAGGAGAAGAGGGAAGCATGGAAACTTCCTAAACCCGTCACCAGGAGGATGGGCCACACCAACATTCGCTACCCACACCTCGGCACTCGATCTGGCGAGCGCGCGTCCTGGGTCGGTGAGATGGGGGAATTGATCGGCAGAATCGAGAGTTACGATCCGTAGCCGACCTCCACCGGTAGCCACGAGTGATGCCACCGCGGGACCTTGAATCGGCGCGGCAAATACCCAGCAGGATTCCCATGGCAAGCACAGTCCCGCGAATTGTCTTCGATACCTCGGCCTTTCTCGATCTTTTCGGAAGGTGGACCGAAGATCACAAGGAGAGGCAGGGCGACCTTGTCAAAGAGGTCCACATACTCGCACCCCTGAAACCCTTCCTCTTCAGCACTCGGCAGATTCTGCGCGAAGTCCACGAAAGTATGGTCATCGGGACCGACCTCGAGAGATGCCTTCCCTTCGAGACTGTGAGCGACGCCGAACTCACTGCCTGCCCGGGTTTCGTCAACGTCCGGGAAGCCGACTTCAGTCTGACTGCCTTGACCCGGCGTTTCGAAATCGAGGGCTTCCGTACGTTCTTGATAACCAAAGACAGGACGTGTGCTCAAGACCTGGCGAAGGCAGGATTAAAGACGAACGTTGTGCCACCGACCGGGTTCGCAGATGCGATCACCGTCCTCACCCCCGAGGGGAGCCCTCTAGTGGCCCTCGCTCACCGCATCCAAAACAATACATACGTGAATCTCTCCCGAGGAATGCTACTGGCCCGTAAGACCCGAGGCGAGAGGGAATACCTGGACTGGCAGGCGTTCCTCAACTTCAGGACCGCGTCGAGATACGAGCTCGTTTGGGCATTGAAGGCAACGGGAGTAACGCTGTAGAACGGGTTCGGCCGCGAGTTGAAACGTGAGACGTGGCGCGGTGAAATGTGGCGCCTTAAATGGGCCGGAATGCGACTGCGCCTGCCGAGGTCCATGACACTGGGTCAACGGCTGCTCGCGGCGCTGCTCGCGCTCGCGATGATGTTCGCCCTTTCCGCGATTCTGTGGGTCGTCGCGCCGCATTGAGGCTGGCGACCGACGGCGATTGCCCGGCTCGATCCGCGGCACGCTCAGACGAACGCGAGCCCGTCGTAACCTAAGTTGCCCTCAGTCATCACCCCTTCAACGTGAGCAGAAATTCCGGACCTTCTCGCCCTCCGTCCACGGGCTTGACAGCAGGCACGAAGAGCCCTAAACCGATTCAGAGATTCATTTTCACCCTTCGTGGTAAGCCGATCCTGACATTCTATTGGAAACCAGGAACGGATGGTTGGAGCCTCCTAGGGGTCTCTGACCCCGACCCCGACGGGGCCCACCTCTCTACCGCATTTCTGAATGGGAAATTCCGGACACACCTTACAGATCCCAAAGCCGAGAACCCCGAGGTGATGGGGAAGGTACAGACGCCAGACTACCTCGGTAAGAGGCTCAGCCCCCGATACAAGCGTGCGCTCAAACCCTACCGATCCAACCAGACCGCATGGACAATGACCTCGGCTCTCAAGAGGAAGGTTGCCCGCATCCTGCCCCGGATTGCCGGCGAATCCGTCATTGTTCCCTTCGAGGCATATCTTACTGAGATTCGACTCAACTTTGGAAACTCGAAGAGATGGAGGAAGACACGAATCCGCGACCTAGTCGGCAAGGAGGAGACATTCGTCTACATCCGCGAGGGTGGTCGAGACTACCTCATCCGCCCGATAAATGAGAAGTTCTTGGTTAGGTTCACGCACCGGGGGCTTGATTCTCTCGTCAACATCTGGGCAGGACCGTTGGGCTTGGACGAGTACCTCGAGTACATCGGAGATCGAATCGGTCCGGAACTGAGGAGGAGGGTGTATGCCGCGATTCGCTGACTTTATCGGTGGCTCAACGCCGAGTCAGAAACTTCTAGAAGACTATCTGAAGGCAAACCCAGAGTGGGTCCGCCTCGAATTCAAGGAAGCCAAGCAGGTTCCGACTCATGGCCTCCGAAAGTCCATCGCGGCATTGGCAAGCACCTCGGGCGGAGACCTCTTCATCGGTGTCAAAGATGACGGAGGAATCGAGGGATGCTCGTTCGACCCCGCCGCTCTGTCGGGCGCACTCGAACAGAAGGGGGCGCCGGTTCGCGATGATGTTTGGACAAACCTTGTTCAAGTCGTGGGTGACCCGAAGCAGATTCTCTTGGCACATGGCAGTCGAGTCTATTGGTTGGAAGTCCCGGAATACGGCTGGGTCGTCGCAGCACTAAACGATGACGGGACACTGAGCCTTTACGATCGTCCGGGCGCGAACAGCAAGGAGCTCGTAGGGCTCGCCGCGGTGGATTTCTTCAACCGGCCAAATCGCGCCCGCCTGCTCCGGAAGGTTTACGAGGAGGCCGTCGAAATCGATAGGGTCTATCAGCCAGTCTTCCAGGGTGAGGGTTACGTGAATGAGAACACTGTGGCCGCCCTGACCCGCCTCGTCAGTAGCAAAGAGTGGGACCGATTCACGAAAAGAGCCGACCGCGCATGGGTTCAGAGCGACCAGTATCTCGGACTGTTCCTAAGACTCCCGGCAAGTTACGTCGCGTGGGCAAAATACGGGGGAGGGGGGAAGATTGTCTATCGACAACAGCAGAGCGAGATGCAGCAGACCAAGAACGCAATGGCTGACGCTCTGAAGCGCATCCGAACCGAACTGGAGCGGGAAGGTATTCTCCCCAAGTCCTAGGGCGGACACGGACCGAGAAAGAGCCGGACGACGCTGACCGTTGGGAAGTCATCCCAGTCAATCCGCGTCGCCTCGCGTTCCTGCAGGTGCCTGAGATGCTCGGCAAGCGCGTTTGTGAGCTGCCTCTCGGCCTGCTCGGGAGAGGTCGCGTGCACGAGAACCTCAGGAAATCCCTCCACGATTCCGAGAAACGATAGGGGGTCCGTGACGCGCTCCCGCACATCCAGTATGCGCAGACGGAACTCGAACATTCGACCCCCCGCGAAATGGGTTAGAGAGGTCGCGACCGCGCGACTACCCCTGCGAACGACTCGCCCACGTCCAGGTCTCGGAGCTTCGCGTGGAGCTGGCGCAGCGCGAGCACCTTCTCCTCGAGGTCTTCGAGGATGGTGCGGTTCACGCGCGCCCGCAGCTCCTTCGCGGTTTCGCCGTCGCGTGCGTAGTCCGCGAACCCGCTCCGCGCCGACTCGAATGAGCCGGCGTTGAACACGAGCTGGCCGGAGACCCAGGCGCGGCCGGCCTCGGGACTCGCCGTGGCCTCTGACTCCTCGTGGGCGAACTCGATCGTGGGGCGGGGCGCGACGGGCGGCTTCTGCGGTGAAGGCGGACGCGGAAGGTCGCTCGCTCGGGTGAATCCGGGGAGCGGATCCGCACCCTCACGGGCGCTGGGCTTGCCGTGGTAAGTCCCGAAGTCGGGCGAGTGCTCGAGGAGGTAGGCGGGGTACGGTCGTGAGCCACCGAAGTCCACGACGCAGCGGACCTCGGGGTCTCGCGGGATCTGGAAACCGCAGCCGCACGCGCACTTGCGGGGGAAGCGGTTCCCGGTGACCGTTCTCAGCCGCGAAGTGGTGGGTTCGGTCGGCGTTTGGCTCTCTCGTGCCGGACTCTGGATGCTTGCTTGCATCGCTCGTTCCTCGCGAAGGCAGGGACGGGCGATGCAAGGGGTGGAATTGCGGGCAGAGCCGGCACCCTCTGTGAGCGTCCACTTTGAGCCGATAAGGCCGAGCTTCTGATGTTTTCAAGGCGACGGCGCAAGGGGCTTTCCACATCCTGTGCAGTACATGGACTCCCGAGTGTTCGGTAGTCCGCACAATATGCAGAATTTTGGGGTGGACTGGGAGACTGCGTGGGGTTGAGCCGCTCGCCCCTGGTTGTACGGAATCTCGTGCGGTATTGAAAACTTCGAAGGTGGCTGCGGAAACCACGCTTGGCGCGCCAGCTCCTTCCGGCGCTCTTCTTCCAACCGTTTCTGAGTTCGATGTCGCTCCCGGGCCGCGTCCAGCCAGGCGGACACCCCCCAACCAATCAGTAGGAAGCCTACTACCAGGAGGAAGCCCCCGTAGCCCACACCGTCAGAGTTGTACGGCGAGATCGAAGCGTAGAGGATGATTGATCCGAAGAGTACGAAGAAGACCGTCCCGATGAAGATGCGAATAAACCCGTCCACTCGACAGGGCAGTCAGCCCGAGTATATCTGTCCCAGCCGGCGACAATGCGCTGGTCAAGCCGAGTGACCCTCACAGATCACTCAGACGGAAGCAGGAAACTCAGGCACACTTGGTTCTTCTTGATGCCATTCCTCACACGGGAGTTGGCTCCGAAGTACACCGAGATTTTGGATCCGGGTAGCTGATGGGAGAAACTTACTTTGCCGCCGCGCCGCAGAACGGACAGGTTGGGGCCGTGACTTCGCGAAGGCCACCGCAGTACTGGCAGGGCACTTTGACGATCTCCCGAACGATAACGGTATGAGTTGACTTCGAACGCGGGCCGCCAGCGTCATCGTCTTCCTCGGAAGGCGCTCTGACGACGTAGCCATTCTTGTCGATCAGGTAGACGTAGCCATCCTGCGGTCTGATGTTCACCGTTCCGACTCTAGCCGGTCTCCCGTTCGAATTGAGATCCGCGGGCACCCTCCAAACGTATCCGTCTCGTGCGAGATAGTAGATGTATCCAGGTTCCAGATCCACGTGCTCCTTGGAGACTGGTTCGGTGAGAGCTCTCGCAACAAAGCCATCCCGGTCGACAAAGTACGCATACCCATCTTCGGGTACGATGCTCTCCGTTCCAACTCTGGTTCGCCCCCACCCCACATCGAGGTCGTTTGGCATTCTCCAAACATATCCGTCCGCTCCGAGATAGTAGACATATCCGTCTTCCCGAGTGATTCGGTTCAAGCCCACTCGTTCCACGGATGCCCGGCGAGCCACAATGGTCAGAGCCTGTACCAGGCCTTGAGCCTGTTGCTGGTCGCGGTTGAAAGTTCGATTTGAGGGCCGCCCAGAACTCCCCAACGATGGAGCGCGCAAGATCTTCGGAGTCTCAGGTCCGTACAGGGCTCGATTCGAACCGGCCTCCTTGCGTTCTGACTGAATTGCCCAGCAAAGTGACGGGAATCGAATGACTAATAGGATTCTCCAATGTCGCACAGCGGAAGCTCACATGCATGAAACGGGTCAAGCGAGGCACGGCGGGCTTCTGGACGAGGATCGCTGGACGATCATATCTCTCTTCGCTTTCGCTGTCGTTCTCATTGTACTCGGCGGAGCACTGCAGGCTCTGTCGCCCGCCGCGACGGGTCTTCTAATCCTTGCGGGAATCGGGCTGGGGATTTTCGCAGGCGTGAAGTACTTCTTGGCCGGGTCTGCCAGTCGCACGAACATACTCGCTCTTTTGGGCGTCGTTATGCTCACAGCCGCTTTCGTTGCTGTCGGTGTCGATGCGGCGAGCAACAACACAGGCATAGGCCTCGCTGGTGGCGGCTTACTCCTCCTATCGATTCCCGTATTCGTTCTTATGGCGGCGAGCTGGTTTGTTAGCCGGAAGGATCGACCATCGAGAATCCAGCCCGTCGGTTCCATTCCTCCCCCACCGGGTGGCCCTAGATCGGAAATGCCTGCGAGGTCGAGCCCGGTTACACTTCCCCCGCCAACGACATCGGCTGGCCCCGCTCCGACGAACGTTCCGGCGGTTCAGCCACCCATGCCTCCTCCGCCATCCGGAGGGATTGTTGTCCCTCCCTCCCTCCCCGGGCAACCCGGTTCGACCGCCGCAGCCCAGTGGGCTCCGGTTGCACCGCGACGCCCGTGGTACGCGGCACAACCCTCCGTGACGAACGTCCAGCCGGTGCAGGCCACCATGGTGAACCCTGTGCCCCCGGGGGCGTTACTCGGACCGACGGCGGACGCTGGTCTCGCCCCTTCCAACCCGGTGTCCGGTGTTGTTCCCAATGCGGAAGCTGCAGCCCAAGCACTCGAGCGAATCCCAACCAAGCCCGCCCTGTTGCCACTTTCGAATTTCCTATCGGAGTTTGAGCCCAGCCGGCGGTACGAGAATGAGCGGCACTTGAACATTGAACTCGCCCAAGCACTTCGCGACCGATTCGGGCGGGAAGCCGTGCAGGTTGAGTTGCCGATCCCCGAGGGCAGGGTTGACATTGAGGTGCTAGGGGTTTGCGTGGAGCTCAAGATTGCTGCATCAACCGGGTCACTCCAGGGTCTGCCCGAGCAGCTCGATCGATATGTGGCTCACTACGGTCCAAACGTTATTGCATTCATCTTCGATGACACCAGAAACTCTGAGACACTTCGGCAAGTCGTTGCATCGCTCAGGAGCAAAGGAATCCGTGTGTACGTGAAGCGATTCGGCTAGTGACCGGGCGCCCCTTCGGGCACGGAGACTCCCATGATGCGTCCCGCAATCCAGAGATTGCTCGCGAAGGCAGGGACGGGCGATGCGCGAAGGGCCGACCAACCGAGGGAACGCGCAAGTGGGAAGACAAATTCATCATTAGGAGACGGGATTCGGATTCTCAAAGGAGCTTGAATTGCCGATCCGGCGGACGCCCGAAGAGTGGCTCGAGCGGCAAGTTCGATTCCTGTCGGAGTGGGGCGACGAGGTCGCAAGGATTGACCCCGACGTCCACCACACGTACGGGGCGCACACGGGTCTCAAACTGGCCGCGCTCAATCACGCTGTTGGCGTCTTCGCGCCGATCGCGAGTAGGGTAGTCGAACTTGGATTGTACCAGGACTCGATGTTCCTCGACCTTTTCGCCGGTTGTGGAGTGACAAGAGTTCCCGAGACGGGCGACTACCTCGCTGGATCGCCTGTCATCGCGTTGCACGCGCGACCTCAATTCAACAAGATCCTCTGCATCGAAAAGCAGCCAGAGTACTGCCAGACTCTTGAGAGGCGTTTGAAAGGGTCGACGACCGTAAGTGTGAGCGTGGTGACCGGAGACTGTAACGAAGTCACGAAGGAACTCGAGTCGGTGATTGATCGAAGAACGATCGTCTTCGCCGCCGTCGACCCGGAAGGGATGGAGATTCTCTGGTCCACGATGCAACGGTTGAGCGGAGCGACCCATGCCATGGACTTCTTCGTGAACTTCACCTTCGGGGCCGAGCGCGAGCTTGCCGCGGCGCGTCAGGCTGAAAGGGCCTCGCCGATGATCGAAGGTCTGATGGGAGAACGGCTTGAGAGTATCCTCCTGGATGATTCAGGGAACCTGACGTCGAGGTACGAAGATCAGGTCAGAACGGTCTTGGGAAAGTTGGTGGGAGATTCTAGCCTAGTCAAGGGGGCAACGGGCCAGCCGTTGTATCACGTGCTAATCTACGCTCGGCGGACTAAGGGCGGCTCACCTTGGGGAAAGGGATACGCCGACATTCATCGGCGGCTCGAAACCCTGACCCCAGACCACGTACTAGGCGCGCTAAATCGCATCAAGAAGCGTGGTCTTGCGGCAGATTGGAGCTAGGGTACTCATCCCAGGTCCGGCCGTCCAACGAGCGCCCAGCCCGGTGCTTCCTCACCCCGCCCCATTGCTTGAAGAAGAATGGGACCGAATCTCGCCTGCACTTGGCTCGTATCTCAGTCACCCATTCTCTCTTCATTGGCCGCGCGCGGGGTCCGCTCTCTCCACCGACAATCACCCATTGAATCCCGGACAGATCCAGTGCCTTTAGCGATCCAAGCAATGGTTCGAGCGATAGAAAACGCACTGTTGCGGGAATCTTACGCAGCTCATCAGCCCTCCAAGCGACATCCATATTCTCGATGCTGACGCCCTGCCAAATGTGCGGTCTCCAAGGTAGAGAGGGCCCAATCTGGCCTAGCCTCTCGGCCCGTTTGGTCAATATCTGGAATGTATGCCAACGCGCCTGAATCATCGTCGCGAAGACGTTTCGGATGAAGGCATCTGGCACCTTCGGATGGTACAGATCAGACATCGAGTTGACGAAGATCCTCTTGGATTCCTTCCAATCGAGCGGGAGTCTCAGGCGATCTGGCCACAACCTCAGGTCGAATCCCTGCTCGTAGGGATGTCCCTTAACGCCTCGAAAGCGTTCGGCGAACCTCAGCGCATAACAGTTCTTACAGCCCTGGCTCACTTTCGTGCACCCAGTGACTGGATTCCAGGTCGCGTCCGTCCATTCAATAGACGAGGACGCGCTCATCGCCTGCTCTGAATGCAATGATGGAGACCCGGACTTATACTTAGCGGGGGAGAGGACGTGAAACGGTCCGAAACGATGGGGCAGCCACTACCCTGCATCACAGCTGGCCACTTCGTCTCATCCCCCACCGTTCCGGTACCTCTGAACCCGACTTTTATACGATGGATGAGTTCGTGTCGTTGAATGTCCCCGGCGACTGCATCTGCCCAACTCGACTCGGATCCGGTGGTCCGGGCCATCGAGAGGGCGGGAATCACAGGCATCACTGCGAAGCAACTTTCCACCGTTACGAGCCTGCCGATCGCGAACGTTACCCATCGCCTAGACACGCTTTCGTCGGAGAAGGAAATTCATCGAATCGGCCGGGGCCTCTGGGTCCTCCGCCGGTTTGCCACTGTCGGTCCTAGCCACGACGAGTTCCGAGGGCCCGACTGGTACGACCGCAACTTCGCGAAGGATTTCGACCTCAAAATCGGTGCTCGGGCGGGTGAGATTCAGTTCAACCCGAACGAGAAACGCCCGATTCACCGCTGGTGGCCGTACGTTCAAGGCTTCTCGGCCGGATTCGTGACCGAGACCTGCATTCGTTTTGGAATCGGACCGGGATCGTCCGTGCTAGATCCGTTCTGCGGGAGCGGCACGGTTCCAGTCGCGGCTCGATTGATTGGTGCAAAGGGCGTTGGAATCGACATGATGCCCATTGCCGCCTTTGTCGCAAAGGCGAAGGGAGAGTGGGACGTCGACCCGCATGGCCTTTTGCGGGCTGCCCAGAGGGTGGCAGACGACAGAACTCCTCCGACTATCTCGAGACCGTTCCTCAAGGAAACTGAACGGCAATTCTCTCCTGACATCCTCCGAACACTCTTGCGTCTCAAACAGAACATCTGGGCAATGAAGGAAGGCCCGACGAAGACCCTCCTAAAGCTCTCCTTCGCGGGGATACTCATCGATTCAAGCAACCTGAAGCGAGCTCCATGTCTCGGCTATACCAAGAAGCTCGGATTGACCGCCGATACTCCACTCCGCCTGTTCCTGGAGGGTGTCCATCGGATCGCAGCGGACCTAGTCAAACTTCAATCCCACCGAGACACATGGGGTCCCGAGCTCGAGATTCATCTCGGAAATGCCGGCATGGTTAGGCTTCCAGAAGGCTCGGTCGACCTGGCCATCACAAGTCCTCCCTATGTCAACGGCATGGACTATGTGATGAACTACAAGATCGACCTCGCTTGGATGGACTACATCGACTCGTACGAACGCCTAGCGGAGCTCCGTGCGTCGATGGTCGCCTGCGACAACATTCCTCGCGGCACTGCGGCCAATCATCGCCCCTCAGCGACCGTCCTCTCGGACGCTTGGCTCTCGTTCGTTTCTAAGTCGATCCAAAACAATGTGCTATCGAAGGGCTCGTATCGACGTGACGACATGGGAGCTATCGTCACGAAGTACTTCGACGACTTGGTCCCGGTTATCCAGAACGTATACGATGGTCTAAAGCCCGGTGGAAGATTCGTTGTCGTGAACGGCGATTCCCTGATGGCAGGAACATACATTCCGGGGGACTTGCTCTTCGCGCGGCTATCGGCCAGGATTGGTTTCACTGTCGAAGGATTCGAGGTTGCGCGCATTCGGCGGTCCGGGCAGCGGCGGGGTTTCATGCTGCGCGAGTCAATCGTGACGCTCCGGAAGCCGGGGCCTTACCACCCCCCGAGGACTACGAAAGCAGGTCAGGCCCTGGAAAGCTTCGAAGGGCCGAACTGAGCGACCGGCAGCGGTTCTAACCCCGAGGTCCATAGGACTTCCTTCTCGACCTGAAGGAAGATGTCGACCGTTTGGTTTGCGAGTTTCTGTCCCAGCCACTGTCTAACGGCTGAGTTCGGGATCAGGTAACATCGACCCCTGTTCATGCAGAGGAGTCCCTCCCCAGCGAGGACTGCTTTCCCGAAAGGTTCACCCACCCGAATCGTTACTTGGAGACCCTGGTGTTTTTCGCTTCCTTTACGGAAGTAGACAGTCTGTTTTCCCGAGCGTCCTTCGTAACCTTTGATCTCGGTAATCGCTGCCGAAGGAAAGCGAAGGGCGGCGTCCTGTGGACGGACAATGCTGATGTCCACAGCCGGTTTCGGTCGACCAGTGATGAGCTCCAATTCGTAAAGGACGTGGCCTAGTTCCTCTCGGAGATTCTCGAAAAGGGTCTGTTGCGCCACGGACAGTTCGGGCATCCTCTTCTGTTGGTTGACGGGCTGGTGGGTCCCGCTCTCGGTAACCATCGTGATAGTGGCTTGCTCGAGCGCCTCCCTCAAGGTCGAGTCATTGAATCTCGAGTGGACCGCGGCCCGGCCGTCATTGAGGATGACCGCCCGGTCGAATCTGCCGAGTTCTTTCGGGGGCTTATCGAGGTGCTGCCCGAGCCTTGACTTGAGGTTCGAGCTCTCTCCGATGTAGGACCTATCGGTTTCGTCGTCCAACAGCACATACAACCCGGGATGCGCAAGCCCCTTTCCCAACTCCTCCTCGACCACGGAACGCAGAGGCTCGACTGGGATGATCCAGACAGTCAGCTGCCCTAGCTTGGTGCGGCCCCTTACAACTCCCTTCGGATCGGCAGGATCTAGGTCCCAACCATACCTATCGCGAGCCGCCATTCCATGTGACTTACGGATTCGATCTTAGATAGAACGTTCGGGGGGACCTGGGTGGGCGGTGAAAGCTGCCAGGGTCCGGATTTTGGTCCCAAATTGCCCCAGGGTCACCCCCGGGGCCGGAAGGGGTTGGTCGATCCTGGCTACCTATTCGGCTCGTTGGAGGAACGAGAGAGCGGATGGTCGCGAAGGCGCTCGGAACGCAATCTGGGTCCACATTTCACTAGGTCCAACCCCATTCGGGTCCAGAGCCCCCCGTGTCCATTCTCCCGAAGGCTTTTCGACGGTCGAATACAGCTAGGGTGGCGGTTCCGGAAAACCTGTGGACAGACTCTACCGCAAGACGACAATCGACACGTCGAATCAGCCCGCTGAGGGGGTTTGGCGGTCTTCTTCGAATGGGTCTCGAGCAAGTTGCGTGCCTGATAACGAAGCGCAATCCGGCGGCGGCATCGTCGCGGCCGAGCGGAGTGTCACGACCTCGGACGTTCCGGGCGATGGAGACGGGATCCCGGCTCCCTATTCGCCGATAGCGGTGCCGCTCACGAGATACCACGTATGGTCACCACCCCCGCCAACCATCGGGTTCGTGTTGACGACCGATGGATTGATCCACGGCGCGAACGTCGTTATCGCGGTCTGCTGGTCAATATAGATGTAGAGAGCGAGCTCGTTCGCGACGTGCTCGACGAGGTTGTAGAGCAACACCCGGGCGGAGCCATCGGCCATTCCGGCCGCCAGGTCCAGCCCCCAGACCATGGAAGCGTAGGCGTTTCCTTGACAGTTCTGCGGAACGGCCCCCGCGTTGGCCCAGTACTCCAACCCTTCGGACGAGGCTGGCTGAGATGGCCCTACGAGCGACGCACCACTACAGGTGAGCGGGCTCAATGCCTCCTGCACCTCGTCGCCCGATGTGTACGTCGCGTCCGGGTAATAGAACGGCGCGACGTAATCGGTCGGATCGGGAAAGTCGGGCGCCCATCCGAGGGTGTACATCGGAAACGGCCAGCAGGGTCCCAGGGCGCCACAATCAAACGTGACTAAGACGGGAAAAGTGGTATCGAAGGTGGTCGGAGCGATTCGCCCGCCGGACACCGACGTGATGTAACCGAAATAATCCAGTACCATCTCGCGGAAACTCGGAAGGTTGGGTATCCCGAGGAGTCCGATGATGGGGAACTGGCACGGCGAGCTCGTCGTGCAGCTCGCCAGCTCGGGATCGTAGTACGGACTGCCGGAGGTCGTCGCTTCCGCCCACCACCACGCCGCACTGCCGTTTACGCTCGAATTCGTCACCGGGTCGCCGGCGGGCCAGCTGATGTTCGCCGGGTAGTAATTGCCCATGCCCTGCGGGATCACTCCTCCGTAGTTGATCCCGTAGGGGACGCCGTCGGTCGTGTAGAGCGTGTTCTCAACGGTAGCGTACGGGAAGGCGTTGACAAGAAACTCTCGCACGCCGATGTAAGAGAAGAAATCCCCCGGAACGGTGATGCGATCCGGGTCGAATTGTTGAGCCTGCGCCGGGTCGAACTTCAGGTCGAACGCCAAGAGGTTGATGTTCAGCGTGGGTCTGACCAACGCGAGGAGCTTGTTCTCCTGCATCAAAGCGAGCATGTCCAAAGTCTCACCGGGAAGGATGGTGGCAAAGTCGGTCTGACCCGCCCAGTAGTCCTCGATCCCGATCGTGTCCGACGTTTGATAGACGACGATGACCTTTGCCGCGTAGTGCGTGGGACCGGGGAGCGGCTCGCAGTTCGGCTGGCCCGCGCATCCCGTCGGCGCCGCGTAGGCAGGGTTCTGGGCCAGCGTGTACCCGACCGTCTTCTGGAACGGCTGGTTCGTCACGTAGTACGGACCCGAGCCGACCATGTTCCACTGAACTCCCGGCTGGATGCCCGGGGTGTTCGACGTCAGTCCCTGGAACGTGTCCCAGTACGTCGGGCTTGTGGTGTTGAGCCAGTTCGTGTATGTCGAGTCGGACGTGGTCGTGATATGGGAGCCGGATGGACCGGGCAGATAGCAGGGTCCGTCCCCGCTCGCCGCGGTCGTTCCGGCAAAGCCCGGCACGCCCGCGTTCTGAGCCGAGGCGCTGAACCATCCGCACGGCTCAACACCCGTTCCCAACGGGTCCGTGACGAGCTGCAGGAAGAACGGCCAGGCCGCTCCGCCACCCCATGCGTTGAAGGTGATGCATCCGTTCGAGACCGCCATGACCGACGACGGACAGTACTGACTGTCGTTGATCAGCATCGACCCCAACACGTTCTGCGGCGTGTTGTTGAAGAACGAGTGGATGCCACCGT
>Ga0335078_10005741_pt1 | contig 18351 bp, 10 predicted proteins | sample Lox_Sample_32_FD_206711 | JGI IMG/M metagenome (GOLD analysis project Ga0335078, IMG submission 206711) | Soil microbial communities from Loxahatchee National Wildlife Refuge, Florida, United States - Lox_Sample_3.2 | ecosystem: Environmental > Terrestrial > Soil > Wetlands | place: USA... | reverse complement strand
GTAGCGCATCCTGTTTGTTCGCGGGACCGACCATGACAAACTCCGCGCGAGCACCGGGCGGAAGCGGGATTTCGGTCTGCGTCTGTGATCGAGGAAGCGGAACGCCGTCCAAGGCTAGAATCTCGAGGGACTGGGGAGTCTTCCCGGCTAGTATCTCCAAATCGTAAATGGTATCGGCGCTGGCATTCGCAACCCGCCACAGCTGCTTTTCGTTGGCTGCAATGGGAATGATCGCCGGCACATTTTGCGGATAGATTACGGGAACAAAATTCACCGATAGATCCCAACCAGGCACCGCGGGACCATTCGCCTCCGGCCCAATGCGCTGCTGATCACGCAGGAGAATGATTCGCTCCGGTAGCTTGGAGACGAAGGGAAATCGCGCCGCAAGACCTTCGACAATCAGCGCGCCCGATGCTCCACCCTGGATCTGGCGCTCGCTGAATCCGTGCGGATGAGGATGATACCAATACAGCCCGGGAGGCTCGTCCGCCGGGATCGTGATGCAATAGTCGAACGATTCGCCTGCCTGGACTGCGGTATGAATCACATCATCTTGATGGCAGGTGGGAGGAATAGTCATGCCATGGAAGTGAAGGTTCGTGATGGACGCGCTCATCGCGACCTCTCCACAATCCTGTCCGCGGGAGGACGCAGAAGTTGCGTGCTGATGTCCGAAGGCGGGAGCGCTCGGAGGCAGGTCATTGTGTAAATGAATAATCAGCTTGTCGCCGGGAAGTACGCGCAGCGTGGGAGATTCCTGCCCGTCGTCTGTGACCAAACAATAGCGAGGCGGGCCTTGGCTGACTTGCGTTTTTTCATATCGTAAGTGCAGGCTTAGTTCGAGAATGCCGTCGCGGCTGCGTAGCTCCGGAGGATTGCTTACGACTGCGCCCTCAGTGGGGCGGGGACAAATCTCTGAAGACGAGCCCTCTTGTGCCATGCAATTGATCGGAAGCAACGATGCCAAAACAAACCAAAGCGCCAGACCTGTAACGACTGCTCCAGGTTTATTTCTCAATCTCGGGAAGTAGTGGCGGACGGCAATCTCTGGGAGTTTTTTCAGCTTATACATGGAGTGCTTCGGTGTCCCAACTACAAGACCAGCGCATGAGAATCTTCTTCCCATGCGCCGGGTCGCTCAGAGCCAGCCAGCTAGACCTATTGAACGGTGAAATTCTCCTGCGACGAGAAGTAATAGCCGGTGGAATCCCAGGCGCGAACAAGGAGTTGGTATTGCCCGGCGTTCAAAGACACATTGGCATTCAGCGTCGAGCTACTGCTTTGCGCCACGATTTGCCCGTTGGCATAGGCCACCATGCCGGTGATCTGATGTTCATTGTCTTTGGCGGCGGCCGTAATCTGTAGCGGCGATCCCACCTCGCCATTCGCTTGCGGCGAGCAGATCACGACGGTCTTGTCCTGCGTGGCATTGCAGGCCGTCACCGTGAAGTTCTCTTGAGAAGAGAAATAGTATCCGGTGGAATCCCAGGCGCGTACCACCAGATTGTATTGGCCGGGATTCAGCGGAACACTCGCGCTCAAGCTCGAGTCGCTGCTCTTCGCCACAACTTGGCTGTTCGCATAGGCGACCATTCCCGTGATCTGATGCTCGTTGTCCTTCGCAGCCGCCGTGATCTGCACGGGAGACGTTACGCTTCCGTTTGCCTGCGGATCGCAGATCACCACGGTTTTGTCTTGGGTCGCCGTGCATGTGCCGGTCTGGAAGAACTCCGACATGGAGGGCGAGCTGGCGCCATCGCCGGGGCAGCTGTTCAGGCCGAGCAGATCGCAGAACATCCGCAGCTGGCTGCCCTGCTTGTAGTGGGTATTGGATTGGAATGCCGGCATCACCTGCGGACCGATCACCACGTGCCAGATATGCCCACCGCAGTTATTGTGGTCGGGGTTACCGCCGCAGTGATTGTCGCCGCTCAATTCACCTTCATCGAAGGTGACGAGCAGTACTCCATCGCCCCCAGGTTGAAATGGGGCCGATTGCAGCAGCTGGGGCACAAATGTCTGCAGATAAGCGTCCGCAGCCGCTAGCGCCTGCTGGTCGTCGCTGCCGTTGTGCGCATCGTGATCCAGGTCGGGAGAAATCCAGGTGAAATTCGCCAGATTATTACTTTCGATGTCCTGCAGCATGTAGGGATCAGCAGGTTCAAGGTTCTTCTGCTCGGCCGGGTTGTTTACCACATCGCTGTAAAAAGCGAATGGATTGTGCCGCTTGACGTACTCTCCATACTGAGATCCCAAAAAGCCTGTTTCCGGCATGGATTGGAAGTAGCCGCGCCACGAAATTCCCTGGCTGGCAAAATGTCGAACCAGGTTGTCGATGGTAATGGTCTGCTTACATCCGTCGCCGTTACATACGCCGCCGTCTCCTTCACCGTTGAACGGGGCCATGCCGGAGCTTAGTTCGCCATATGCCAGCCACGAACCGTGAGAGTCGGAGTAGACTTGCATACCCTGACCATACTGATCGGCAAGCGACTTCAGATATGGCATGTATTGCGAAGCCTCGCTGATGCTGCGGTTTTCTTCCATGATGACGACTACATGTTTTGAGTGAGCTGGAGTGGTGGGCAACTGCTGATCATCCTGCGGAGTTCCAGCAGGTTGAGGAGGTAATGCCTGAGCGATCCCGGCAACGAAGCACAATAGACACACGACGAGCGCAAGACTGAAGCGGCGCAACATAGAGTCATCTCCAAAAGCGTGTTACTGCGAGGTGGGACCGACGTCAGTTGAGCCGACAGTTAGCTATAGATCGGAGAGCCTACTTCTGCTCGAACGAATACGGAACCCGAAAGCGAACTGTGCCCGCAGGACAAAGCGGCTGCAGCAGTTCGTACAACACGTCGAAGAGAGGGCCTGCCCTGCCGTCATAAAAGGCGGCAGTAAAGTGATGGAAGAGTAGCAACGTACAGCAAATGTGAGTAGTGAGAATTAGCCTTAGATACTATTCGAAATCTACTTAGTATTGGCTGGTGAATGCCGATCACCCGCGGGCCAGAGGCCCGCGTTCCAGCCGCCCGGAGGGCGGCGCTACGTTCGAGCTGCAGCACCGGTCTCCGCAGCCGACCCAACGGACAAGACAACCACCCAGCAAGGCGGCAACTGGGATGAACGCCAAGTCGAGCGTGGCGAGAGGAGTTTGTGTTGGCGCTAAGTTGTGTTACAGTCCGGCAAACAACGACTTCGCCATAGCCTGTCTCTCAGGAGGTTGCCCTTGGCAGTCACTATCTCCGGTCTGTCGAAGACCTATCCGAACGGCGTTCAGGCCCTGAAGAACGTTTCGCTTTCCATCGGAAACATCATGTTTGGGCTGCTCGGGCCCAATGGCGCCGGCAAGAGCACGCTGATGCGTACCGTCGCAACTCTGCAGGATCCCGACTCCGGTTCCGTTCACGTCGATGATCTTGACGTGCAGGCGCAAAAGAACGAGGTCCGCAAGATCCTCGGCTATCTTCCGCAGGAGTTTGGCGTTTATCCCAAGATCTCGGCGCTCGACATGCTGCAACATCTGGCGGTGATGAAGGGCGTCGCCTCGCCGACAGAGCGCAAGGAGATGGTCGATGCACTGCTCCAACAGACCAACCTCTGGGAGGTGCGAAAAAAGGCGCTTAGCACGTTTTCCGGCGGGATGAAGCAGCGCTTCGGCATAGCACAGGCGCTGCTCGCCAATCCCCGGCTCATCATTGTGGACGAACCCACGGCCGGACTGGATCCGGCCGAGCGCAATCGCTTTCTCAACCTGCTTAGCTCCATCGGCCGCGAGGTCACGGTGATCCTCTCGACCCATATCGTCGACGATGTCCGCGAGCTTTGCCCGCGCATGGCCATCATCGCTAACGGCGAACTGCTGCTGGAAGGCGCGCCTGCCGATACTCTCGCCGCCCTCAACGGCAAGATCTGGAGCAAGGTCGTCAGCAGCGACGAGGAACTCAAAGCCCTGGAATCGCAGCTGCATGTCATCTCCACCCACCTGATCGCCGGGCAGCACGAGGTGCGTGTCTACTCCGACAGCAACCCGGGCGACGGATTTCAGCCGGTCGACTCCGAGCTGGAAGACGTGTACTTCTTCAATCTTTCCCAGCAGGCCAGGAACTGAGGCGAGCGAGGCGTAGCGATGCGAATGTTCTGGGAGTTCTTCTCGTTTGAGCTTAGGCTGCGACGCAAGAGTATCTCGACGTATATCTACTTCCTTGTCTGGTTCACGTTCTATTTTCTGTGCGTCGCGTCGGAAAGCTTCGGTCCGGTAGCAAATGCCAACGGCAAGGTTCTGCTCAATGGCCCCTACGCCAACACGGTCTACGCTACCGGCGCCAGTATCTTCGGCATCATCATCATCGCGGCCATTTTCGGCACCTCCATCCTCCGCGACTTCCAACGCGACACCTACCAGATCCTCTTCACTAAGCCCATTCCCAAGTTCGCCTATCTGGGTGGACGTTGGGCTGGGTCGATGGTGGTCACCGTCTTTGTCTTTTGCGGATGCCTGCTCGGCGAATACGCCGGCACCTTCGCTCCCTGGGCCGACCATACGCGCATCGCTCCGAATCACCTCTCGTGGTACCTGCAGCCATTCCTTTCGATCACGGTCGTGCAGATCTTTGTCCTGGGATCGCTTTTCTTCGCAGTCGCTGCGCTGTCTCGGAAAATCTTCGTCGTCTACGTGCAGGGCGCCGCGCTGTTCATGATCTACCTGATCGGGATCACGGTTTTCAGCGCGACGCGGTCGCTGGAGCGATTCTGGTCGGGCATTTTCGATCCCATCGGTTTTGTGTATCTGGATGACATCACGCGCTACTGGACGGTGGTCGAGCGGAACACGCTGCTGCTGAGCTGGTCACCACATGTGGGTTCAGGAGTCTTTCTCTACAACCGCCTGCTCTGGCTTTCGGTCGGCTGCGTGTCAGTCATAGCTCTCTGGGCGTTATTCCCGATGTCGGTGGAGGCACTGACCGCGGTCTCGCAAGGACGCCGCGCCGCCAAGGCAAAGAAACAGGAAGAACTCGAATTGCGGCCGGTGCGGACACTGGTGGCCGCCCGTCTACCGCGGGTGAACCGCGTCTTTTCTCCATCGACCACCTGGGCGCAATTCCTCTCGCTGTCGCGGCTGCGGATTTACATCATCCTGCACGAAATACCATTCTGGGCGATCACCGGGCTGATGATCGTCTTCGCCATTAACAACGGTTACTTTGCCGGAAAGGTCGCGGAGGTCGACGTCTGGCCGGTGACCTACCTGATGGTTCAGGCGGTAGAAGGCGGGGCGACGCTGTTTCTCTACATCGTTGCTGCCCTCTACGCGGCCGAGCTTATCTGGCGCGAGCGCGACGTGCGCTTCGATGGCATCCATGACGCATTGCCGATGGGAGAAACCATCGACTGGCTCTCGAAGCTACTCGCTATCGCGTTCGTGGAAATAGTTTTGCTCCTGGTGACGATGCTATGCGGCATCCTCATGCAGACCATCGCCGGCTACTACCATTTCGAGCTGCTGCAATACTTCAAGGAACTGTTCGTCGTTACCTTCCCGCAGATCATGATTTTCGCTTTGCTGGCGATGTTTGTTCAGACCATGGTCAGCAACAAGTTCCTCGGTCACGGCATCGCCATTGGCATCTTCGTAATCGCCCCCATTCTGTTCACCTGGGGCTGGGAGAACACGCTCTACCTCTTCGGTAACATTCCCCCTTACACCTACAGCGACATGAATGGCTACGGCCACTTCGTACCGGCTTTGTTCTGGTCAATTACCTATTGGCTATCCCTTGCCGCTCTCCTGGGAATCATCTCTATCGCCTGGACGCGGCGTGGTGCCGAAGATAGTTGGAGCGCCCGTCACCGCATGGCGAGCTTGCGCTGGCCGCGTTTGATACCCGCGGCCGTCGTTTGCCTACTGATTGGACTGGGTAGCGGCGTCTGGTACTACTACAACGGGCACGTGCTGAATGAATACCTGAATGCAAAACAGCGACGGCAGATTCAGGCCAACTATGAGCGCAACTACAAGAAGTATGAGAACCAGCCGCAGCCCAAGATAATTGCCGTCGATACTCGCGTCGATATCGAACCCGCTCGCCGCTCCTTTTCAGGCTGGGGGCACTACACTCTGCGGAACAAGACTTCTCATCCCATCTCCGAAGTTCATATCACGGACCAGATGCAATCGGTTTCGAACATCAAGTTCGACCGGCCAGCGCATCTGGTGAGTTCGGGGCCTCGCGATATCTACTCCATTTATAAGTTGGAAGAGCCGCTCGCTCCGGGCGACACCTTCGAGATGACCTTTAACGTCGGTTATCAGTCGCATGGTTTTCGCGACGGCAACGAGAAAGCCGAGCTGGCCTACAACGGAACCTTCTTCGACTCCAGCTACTTTCCTACTATTGGCTACGACCTGAACCTCGAGCTTAGCGATCCACGCCGTCGCCGTGAAGAGCGCTTGGGCCCACTGGAAGAGTTGGCTCCGCGCGGAGACCAGACCCAGTCTCTCTACAACATTTTCCTCAAGCAGTCGGACTGGATTACGTACCACGCCATTGTGAGCACGTCCGCAGACCAGATCGCTATCGCACCGGGCTACCTCCAGCGCCAGTGGCAAGAGGGTGGACGTAACTTCTTCGAGTACAGCATGGGGTCCACCAACATTCTCGACTTCTTCGCCTACATTTCCGCCCGCTACCAGGTGAGGCGAGAGAATTACAAGGGCACGAATCTCGAGGTGTACTACACTCCAGGCCATGAGTACGACATCGACGACATGCTGGCGTCGTCCAAAGCCGGCCTTGACTACTATCAGACCAACTACAGTCCCTATCAGTTCGCGCAGTTTCGCATTATGGAATTTCCGCGCTACCGTCAGTTCGCGCAGTCCTTTCCGAATACGGTTCCCTACTCAGAAGGCATTGGCTTCATCGGTCGCGTAGTCAAGAAAAACGATATTGACATCACTTACTTTGTCACGGCGCACGAACTCGGGCACCAATGGTGGGCTCACCAGCTGATCGGCGGCAATGTGCAGGGCTCAAACATGATGTCGGAGACCCTGGCCGAATACTCGGCGCTGATGGTGATGGAAAAGAAGTACGGCAAGGACAACATGCACCGCTTCTTGCGCCATGAACTGGATACCTATCTGCGGGGCCGGGGCGGCGAGGTCCGCCATGAGCCGCCGCTGGCGCTGGTGCAGCGTGAACCTTATGTCTGGTATCAGAAGGGCGGTCAGATCATGTATACCCTCGCTGACTATATTGGCGAGGACAAGGTTGACGCCGCTCTGCACAACTTCCTGATGCAATATCGCTACGCCAACGCCACCAATTCGCAGACAACGCCATATCCCGACACGCGGCTGCTGGAGGCCAACCTCCGCGCCCAGACTCCGCCGGAGCTGCAATACCTGATTACGGATGGCTTCGACTCGATCGTCCTCTACGACAACAAGGCGGTGAGTGCAACCGTCACGCCGACGGCCGACCATAAATACAAGGTCACGCTGGTGACGCAGGCGCGGAAAGTCGAAGCCGATGGCAATGGCAACGAAACGCCCATGCCGCTCAACGACTACATCGAGGTTGGGGTGTTCAAGGGCAAGAAGGATGAAGAGCAGCCCCTCTATCTCAAGAAGGTGAAATTTACGCAGGAGCAGAATACCTATGAGATCGTGGTCGATGAAATGCCAACGCGCGCGGGTATAGATCCTTATAACAAGCTGGTCGACCGTATCGCCGACGACAACATGATCGATGTCACTCACTAGCAGCGTCCACCCCTGATCCTCAGCGGCAGCGAGATGCTACCTCCGTAGTCGCCTCGAATAGGATCGGGGTATCTGGTCTCTAAAAGGATCTATGCGAGTCTCAATGCATTCCGCGACGATATGAGCTCCCATCGTCCGGAGATCAGCAGCGGAGAGCCTGAGACGGTCGGATGGGTACACGGTCGTACCTTTATCCAGAATACGGTCGAGCAGATCAAGTAACTCAACGCCGGGCTTTTGCCGCCGGATGATCATCGGGTCTTCTTATGGGCCAGCGGTTAGACGGGGCGCGGGATCACGGAACTCGCAACTTGGAGGATGTCAGGCGGCTTCTTCGTTGCGCCAATCATCGTAGGACGACTGTGGGCTGGCAAAGCAAACATGACCGTTTTGGCAGCAGTATGTCACCACGGTCATGTCCTCATCAGGGGGCAAAGTGATCTTGCCCTGCAGAGGCTTGCGGTAAACGCGGGCGGAAGCAGGCGTTCCGCATATTGGACATCTCCACTGGCTCATTCCCCGCCTCCGCTTGAAATGTAGGAAGGGCAAAGAGTCCCATTTAGATGTCCAACGACGATGTTAAATTCCTGTGTTCCGTCGGAATTTTACGACCCAATGTCGTTGAATCCGGCAGATGATTCTAACGCTGACCTTGCGAAGCAAGTCATCGATATAGGTTCTTGACGCCTCCGGTCTCGTCACAACTTACTTACGGTGCCGTCGGAAACGTTCGTCACCCAAATATCTGCTCCGTCAAAGGCGGCACCGACCGCTCCTTTACCCACTTGGAAGGTCCCCTGGTTGATGCCGTCTACGGCCCGCAGCTTGGTGACCGTGTTTCCACTGCCGCCATAGTTCGCGATCCACATGCTGGCTCCGTCGAAAGCGATAGCATCAGGACACGGTCCGGTGGCGTACGTAGCCAAGGGGGCACCGTCGGATGTCCTGAACTTGGTTACGCCACTGGCGCCATAAAGCGTCACCCAGATGTTGCTGCCATCGAACGCCACAGCGTCGGGCTCGGAACCGGTGATATAGGTGCCGAGATTCGCACCATCGGAGGCGCGCAGCTTGGTCAAGGTGTTGCTAACCCAAGCCGCAACCCAGATGTTGGCGCCGTCAAAGGCAAGGCCCCAAGGGTGACTGCCCACCGTGTATGTGCCCAGCGTCGTACCATCCGAAGCGCGCAGCTTAGTGACGGTATTACCGAACCCATTTGCTGCCCAGATGTTGGCCCCGTCGAATGCCAGAGCAAGCGGATTGCCGGTACTGAAGTTTCCCAGGACGGCGCCGTCAGAGGCGCGCAGCTTGACCAGACCTCCGTAATAGGTGCCTACCCACATGCTGGTTCCATCAAAGGCAAGCGACCATGGCTCTCCGCCGACGTCGAAGCTGCCCAGGAGGGCGCCGTCGGAGGCGCGCAGCTTGGTAACGGTGTTGCTGCTGCTATTGGCGACCCACATGTTGGCCCCGTCAAAGGCGATGCCATTGGCCCCGGCTCCGGTGGTGAATGTTGCTCCGGTTTGGATGGCGGGATACCACTTCAGCAACGCGACTTTTTCATAGTTGATTCCAGGCGGCGTCGTTGGTGTCTGTTGCCCTGAGGCCAGGCCAAGGCAACCGAGCACGAACGCGATGCAGAAAGAAGCAGGAACGGGTCCCTTAAGGTACCTCATAATGATTGCCTCCCACTAAACGATCGTCGACTTTGTGGTTCTGTCATCGGTAATCCTCCATGTGGGCGCACGAGGACGATTGCGAAAGCAGATGGAGGTCTTGTCTCACAGCACGCGGAAGCGATCGCGGCGACGGAGAAGGAAACCACAGCCCTCTCCTTACACTCGTCAGAATTTCACACTGTTGGCCAGTATCTGTCAGTGATTGCTGCCGCAGCGTTGCGTGACGGACTGCTGCACGGCGGAGGGAAAATGCGGTCGGTGTCGCAATCAGGCTTAGGTGTTGAAAACCTGGATCGCGGAACTCAGGATGACCTGAATCTCACGGAACGATCGGCAGCACCAAATGAGTAGGCATGGTGGCGCCGCAGTAAACGCGCTGCCGCGCGGCGACGAAATCCGATGCCGAAGCTTTGTAAATACTGGGCACGAATTTCTGCGGATTGCGATCGATGACGGGAAACCACGTCGATTGGATTTGTACCATGATGCGATGCCCCTTAAGAAAAACGTGGTCGTGATCGCGCAGCGGGATGTTCCACTCCGTGGGCTTGCCGGGCGTGAGCGGTTGCGGCTTTTCGTAACTCACAAGATAACGGCCGCGGCGCACCTCCATGGCGATCGGCAACTCATAACCGTTCAGCGATTCGGCATATTGGCCGGCTTTCGGTCCTTCGTCAGGATCCCAGGTATTCTTCTGCGCGTTCTCAGGAAACTTATCGATCAGCTTGACGATGAAATCGCTGTCTGTGCCGGAGGTTGAAGCGAAGAGATCGGCGGCCAGCGGGCCGGTAATGGTTACATCGTGGTCGAGCGGCGCGCTGACAAACGTGAGCACGTCCGGACGATTGTCGACAAAGCGCTGGTCTGCGACCTCCCACGTGCGCCAGTCGGCTCCAGGGTATGTGGGAGAGATCGGGCGCTGGCGGTAAGGCACCGGGTTGGCGGGATCGGAAACATACTCACGGTAGCTCTGCGTCTCACTGGCGGCAGGAGCAGTAAACGATAACGTTCCATCGGCGTGGCAGTAGAGATTCGTCGGCTTCTCTTCTTTCGGAGGCCAGATCGCATACGTGTGCCAGCTATTCGATCCGCTTTGAAAGGTACTGGCCTGCCATGCCGGTTTCTCGCCCTTGCCGTGAAGGTAATAACGAAAGAATGGCGCTTCGATGTTCTCGCGAAACTCGCGCGAGGTTTCATGTCCGGCAAACGGAACAAGACCGATGCTATCGCCCTTGGGCGCTCGCCATTCGCCGTGAAACCACGGCCCGGCCACCATGAAATTCGTGTGATCCGGATCGTTCTCCTCTGCGTGACGGAAAATCTGCCATGGTCCCCAAGGGTCTTCCTGATCCCAGAAACCGGCAACGTTTAGGTTCGGGACGGTCGAGGCGTGCAACTGATTCACCCACGCTTCCCGCTTCCAGAATTCGTCGTAGTCAGGATGGTCGATGGTCGAATTCCAGAAAGGAATCGAGCCGTGCAGATACTTGGCATTGATGTTCGTAAGTGGGCCCAGGTCGAGATACCACTGATACGTGTCGTAAGTCTCAAACTCGAAAAGGGTGTTCTTTTCCTTGCTGGCCTCCTCCAGCACGGAATACTCGAAATCGTAGCTCTCGCGCAGGGCGCCGTAGCGGTGCATGTCGTCGTTCATCCATTGATCGACGGGCGAAGCCTGTTCGCTGATGGCCTTCAGCGCGGGATGCGGATGCAGCAGGGTGAGAGCAGTGGTGAGTCCGTCATAGGAAACGCCCATCATTCCGACTTTACCGTTATTGTTGGGAACATTCTTCACCAGCCATTCGATGGAATCGTAAGCATCGGTGGTTTCGTTTGTCGCCTTGGGATCGTTGAGATCGACCCAGGTGGACATTTTGAAAACACCTTCGGACTTGAAGCGCCCGCGCAGATTCTGGATGACGAAGATATAGCCATCCTGCGCGAGTTCCTTGATGGAATCGGGCGTCTTGTCCGGCGGCTTGTCTGGGATACCATAGGGTGTGCGGCGGAAAAGAATTGGCAGCGGTTCTTTTTGATCGACCGGGCTAATGATTACGGTCTGAAGATGCACTCCGTCGCGCACCGGAATCATTACTTCCTGAAGTGTGAAGATCGGTTTGGCGGCAGGCTTTTGCTGCGAATCCTGTGCTGCCGACGAAACCGCGATCAACAAGAGAGATACGAGGTACAAGCGCGACGAACGCATTGGTTTCTCCGCACGCGAAGTCAGCAAGCCGAATCGCGAAAGTGTAGTTACCGGTGCGGCATGAGAAGCCGCAACAGTTGCTTGGGCTCGGGTTCAGTGGCAGGAGCCGTCATCCTGGAAGCTGCCGCTGCTCAACATCGAGCCGAGAAATTGCCAGCAAGCGATGAGTTTTTGGGATTGTGGATCGTCTCGCAGCGCGCCCGGCGACATGGAGTATTTCGCTGTGTTCATGTTCTTGCTGGCCTCGACCAGTCGATTGCTCCAGTCCCGCACGCCATGGTACTCGTTGGTGAGCAATTGCAGAGCATTCTTGTCGCCGGCGGTCGTCGCTGCTACCGCAGCCATCGAAGCCCCCTGTGCCGCCTTTTGCTGATAATTGGCCGCCCATGCTGGTTGGATGGGATAGCCATTTTGAATGGCATAGGCCACGGCAGCACCCCACTCTCTGAGCAATGCCATCTCCTCGATGCCGGCCTTCATAAAACCTCGCGAGAGCGAGGAGTCATCGGTTGCGGCAGGTACTTCAGTAGCTGCAGAGGCACTCGCGGACGACGAAGGAATCGTCAGCGCAATTCCGTTGTCGCTGAAGCTGAGCGACCCGTTTGCCAGCCGCGCCAGTGCTTCCACATCGATGTACGTCCGCCCGCCTTTCTGTATAGCCGGTACTTGCCCGGACTTGCCGTTGACGCTCAGCATGGTCGACTGCCCGAAAGCCAGTGCCGACGTAAAAAGTAGTACAAACAATCTCGCTGAAACCCAGCCATGGGTGAGTCGCATATAGCCTCCCGAGAAAGCTTGAGTGTAGCCTACACAATGCTTCTTGAGAATCGAATCGGATAAGGATGGTGCATACCGATTCTGAGCCAACCGGATTCGCGATGATGTGAGGACCTGCCTGCGGCAACCGGTCTTCTGCTTCTCCACATTAGTGTCTTGTGAGGAGGAAATGGTCATGTTGCGCGGGGCAACCAGGGGAATCTCATGGGCAGGACTATTTAGGCATTCTGGATGCCACGTGGTTCAGCTCCACCCGGAAACAGCGCGGCGTAACCTTCACGACACCCGAGTAAGGCCGGTCGAGCGAAAGTATCAGGAACATGCAGAACGCGATCACCGCCGCAAGACACGCGGTCATGACCGCGTGCGTCGTGATGCTCTCATGTCCTACGAAGTAGCTGAAGACGACCAGCAGCACACCGCTTACGGTCAACAGAACCCACAGGATCCAGGGAGTGGTTCCGTTGCTGGTAAAGAGCCGGGTTCGTCGCAGATCGGATAACCGGGTCAAGTGCATCAACGATTCGTTGAAATAGCTCTGCAGCCTCAGATCATTTACCGGCAAGCTACCGTAGGTGTTCCACAGGCGGGTAACGGCCGTCCAGGTACGTTCGCTGTTGCGCCCCTGGGCCATGGCAGGAAATTCGTCATCCACAACAGCGTTCAAGTATTCCATCAGCGCCAGCGTAATGTTCCTGCGAATCTCCGTAGGCATGGCCGTGGAGAGGCGAGACAGATCCGCGACCTCCGTCGCTTCATGTTCCAGACTTGACCCCGCATCCTTGAAACCAACCCACACTTCATAGATGGCGAAGGCAATCAGAACGGCATAGATCGTTCCCAGAATTTGGAAGTAGTAACCGGCAAGTTCGTGATGGCGCCTTAGCCACTCGGTCGGCACATTGCGTCGAACCAGCAAAAGACCAATGATCGACAGCAGCATCGACGCGACGACTATCGTGGCGCTGGCCAGTGGCGAATCCATCTGGCAGCATGATGAAACCCCTCCGCCGGAAAAGGCGAGAGCTGTTGTCACATGGCTGCGTGATAACGGAAAGCGCCAAGCAGAACGTTGTTAGAGGGGAAGACTATTGGCCCATAGCAAACGTCTCTACTGCCGGATGACGAACCATCCGTCGGGGCGATGAATCCAGTATTCACCGGTTTCCATCGTCCACTCCGGGTGGCCCGATTTCGTCAGCTTCTTTGAGGCCAGCTGAATCGGCGCCTTGCCGGCGGCATCGGTGACGATGAACAAGCGGCCGGCGTAAGCGCTCATCACTTGCAGGTTGGCCGGCAAGGGTTGCAGCTTGGCTTCCGTGGCCGCCTCGCTAAGATTCGCCGCGAACTGGGCCGGCGTGCCCAGTGCGGTTGCTCCCAGGTATCCCAGCACGTCGTTGTACATGGGCTTAAGCGCAGCCTCGATTGCCTTCGCGTCATGGTCGGCGAAGGTCTTGTGCATGGCGCGCACAGCAACCAGCACCTCGTCCTTGTTGCCGGTAAACGGCTGCACTTGGAGGAAGGCCCACTTGGGCACATTCTTCAGCACCATTGTCTTCTCGACCTTGCCGCTGCCGTTGATGGTTTCACTGAAGATCGGGTGGTCGAGGTCGCCGATGGAGCCGGTTGCAATAATGCCGATCACCACCGTGGTGGCCTTCGTCTGCCCCTTCTCCGGCCGCGCCTCGACGACGACCGCATTGGGCCCATTCCTGGCGAAGAGCGCGAGCGTGCCGAAGGAATCGGTCATCGGGCCGCCCTCGGAGGCCAGCTGGGACGAGAAGTTGAGAACAGGTATGCCGTTAACGAGCACCTGTCCCTGCGACCCGTCGTGTTGAATGTTCAGGAGCGCCTGCTTGGCGTCGATGGCTGGGGTTTGGCCGGCGGCGGGTAGAACTCCACAAAGCGCCAGCAGAAAGGCGTACTTCAGCTGACTTTTCATGACCGCAGCATTATACGGTGAGCAGTGGCCAAGGTCGCATGCCCAAGTCTCGAGACCTGCGAAACCTGGGACGATCGCTCGCGCCATCCCCGCTATTGCGAGAACTCCAAAAACGTAACTACCGGATGTCCCAACGCGTATTGCGCCTCGGCGGTGACGTGCACAATGTCCGGCATTGAAGGCAGGGTCAGCACCACCGGCGCGTTGCCGTTGGAATCGGTGACCACAATACGATGCGAGAGCGAGCCCGCATCGGCGGAAAACAGGATCGTGGCTCCCGCCGCGCTGCCGCCAGACTGTCCCGCGTTCAGCGTGACCGAGAGATTCAGCCTGGTGCCCCTTTGGCCATGCTGGTTGTTGCCGGTCATGGTCAATGTCGCCGGCGGATTACCCACCAGGATCCATCCGCCCTGCTGCTGCGCCACACCTGCACTGTCCGTGCTCGGCACTGAGTAGTGATAAAAGCCGGCAGTGTTGCCTGCAGTGACGGTGATGGCGCCGTTGCGGCCCGGCCTGAGGGTCGGCTGAGTCACCGTAACCGTGATTCCGCTGTCATATTGCGGCGTACCCAAAGTGACGGTTGCCGTACCGGAGGTGATGGTCGGATTCAGTCCTACCTTTCCGCCGGCGGGCAACTGGGTGGTGTCGGGATTCAGGTCCCACTCCGCGCCCGGAACCTGCGCCGATCCGCTTATCACCAGCAGCGTCGCTGAGTAAGGCGCGAAGTTCATGGTCGACGCCCATGAGTGGGGCCCCGACGCAACGATCTGATTCGGATTCGAAGATGAAAGCGTGTAGCTGATGAACGTCGAGGGAGTGAATCCGTTGAGCGCAAACTGCACCTGCGCGGTATTCGACGGATCCTTGTTCAGAATCATCGCCGTCACGGTGTTGCCTGCAGCATTCAGCGAAGCGTAGCTGCTGAACAAGTCAGGATCGCCGTTATTGGCCGCCGAAATCGAAGTGGGCTGAAACGCGCTGTGCTGGCCGTCGTAGTTGCGGTACAGCCTCAGCGCGAGATAGTTCGGATTGCCGGGAACGGGCGCGACCCAGCGCGATGCCAGATAAGCGCGCTCGCGGCCCAGAATTCCATAGGCATCGGCATCGGCCAGCGCCGTAGAGAAATCCGATTCGCCGGCGAAGTTGGCACTCCATTCCGTAACGCTCAACGGCGTTCCGGGATAAGTCATGTTGGCAATCGCCCGCATGCGCGGCAGGCGGAACGGGATAGTCTTGTTGGGCTGGATGAAAGTCGTCCAATACTGATTGATCGTGCCCGATTCACTCACGTAGGTCGGGTCCCAGTAATCGCGGTAGATGCGACAGGAGAGCGCCTGCAACTGCGATTGGTTCCAGCCGGAGGTATCGGGTCCGTCCGGATAGGCGTGAATGTCGAACACATCCACCGACCGCTGCTGTGGGATGGAAATTTTGTCCTGCCAGTAAACCTCGTTGAGCCACCAGGGCAGAAGGTCGACTCCCGCGTGCGCGCCTTTGTCATTGTTGTTGGCGCCATTCCAGTAAAACCACCAGCAGCAGCTCACCGGGCCCAGGCGGACGCCATGTGGGTCCCAGAGCTTCATCTTGCGGGCTTCCGCCAGGTAGGTGTCACGCAGTTCGTTGTAAGCCGTAGGGTTGGGGTGGACATCGCGATGAGTTCCACTCCAGATGTCCACCTCGTTGTCCATGTCGTAGAAGTGCGGCGTAGTAGTCCCAAAAGCGGTCGACAACGCCGCCGTCCACTGGTTGCGATATACGGTTCCCGGAGGATCTCCACTGCCCGGCTGATCGTACAGCGGCACGTTGGCATCGTTGGGATCGTTGCCAGTGATGTCGGTGGCGCAATCGGTCCGCACGCCATCTCCGGCGTCACCGTTGTAAGGGTCGCTCCCGCATTGCGAACCATACTTGGCGACCGAGAAGCTCCAGCCCGAACTTTTCGCCACCCAGGGCAGCATGATCATCGTCATCAGCGGATTGCCGCCCGCGGCCTTCACATCGCGAATGTACTGCGCGGAGTCACTATCGCCGATCTCGGTGTAGTTGAAGTCCTCGAAGTACCAATCGTTCGCCGCGTTGTAGGTGTAGAGCTTCCAGTTGTAACGCGAGGTCGCATTCCCTCCCCAGCGCACGGTGGTCATGCCGCTATCGGTGATGGTGGATGCGCTCTGCGGATACGCACCACCGTAGACGTAAGAACTGATGGGATGGCGGTTGGTCAGGGCATCGAGCGTGACGCTGACGTTCGTCGTGCCCGGAGGCGGACTGTCCTGCGATTGAGTGCTCGATTCCTTGTCAGCAGCGGAAGAAGCGATGGGCACCAACAGCGCGAGCAACAGAACGGCGACTGCGCTAGAAAGAGGACGCATGGGGTGGCCTCCGTCCCGCTAATTTAGCACCTTGTGCGCGCAGCGCCAGTCCACAAAGGTGCTCCTAATGTCGCCGGCGGGAGATAAATGTCGATTGTGCGAATACAGAAGCTGGTCAGGCCCACGGTTCTCCATATTCTGCAGCTCTCAAAATTCGGGGAAAGGCTTTTCCGTGGTCTGTAGACGTGCGATGACTCTATAATCGCGCCGTGGCACAGCCGTCCAAAGCCGGCGCGGTCGTACTGTTCCTGTTTGGATTGCCCTTCTTTGCCTTTGGTTCGTACGCCACTTTTGCCTTCTTCACCTCAGCGCCTTCTGTGCACAATAACTCGAATCCGATAGCCGGTGCGATTTTCGCTTCGGTATTCGCCCTCATCGGCGCCGGGCTTATGTTTGGCGCTGTGTATGGCTATTGGTGGCAGAAGCGGGACGCAGCAGTCAAGGAGGCAAATCCGCAGGCTCCATGGTTGTGGCGCAGCGACTGGGCTGCGGGCCGCGCCCTCAGCAGTCGTCGCGCTACCCTGTATGGCTGGTGGCTTGGCACCACCCTGACCGGCATGCTTTTTTTGCCAATGGCGGTGATCACTGTACCGCCCATGCTGCGCAGTTCCGATCCCAAAGCATTTGTCTTGCTTGGACTGTGCCTGATACCGGCGGCTCTGCTGGCCGGAGCGCTGCGAGCTACACTCCGCCGCCAGCGCTACGGCCAAACCTACTTCGAATTCTCGACAATTCCCTTTTCGCCGGGCGGACGAATCGCCGGACAGATTCATCTGCGTCTTGATACCGCTGCCGAACATGGGATCGATTTGCAGCTCTCTTGCATTCGCCGCATTGTAACGGGCTCAGGCAGGGACCGAAGCGTCAGCAATGTGCCGCTCTGGCAACAGCAGAAGAATGTTCCGCAGGCGGCGCTGATGATCGGCCCGGTTGGCACTTCTATTCCGGTCGAGTTCGAGATTCCGGAAGAAGCTTACGAAACGAATCACGATGTGCCCGGGGATCAGGTGCTCTGGATGCTGCATGCGCAAGCAGATATGCCGGGAGTCGATTACTCGGGCGACTTCGAGATCCCGGTGTTCCGGACGACGGCGAAAGCGGCACGTGCGAACGCCGCGGCGGGGGATGCAGACTGGGCGCCGGAGTTCCGCCCACGTTTTGCCACAAGTGCGCCAAAGTCAGATTCTCTCGATGTGCCCGCGCCCGCGCATCCGAAAGTGGTGGTTTCGACTACCGCTCAGGGCGCGACTGAGTTCTACTTCCCGGCATTTCGCAATCCTGGGCGAACGCTCTTGCTGCTATTCTTCACGGCAGTCTGGACGGCCATTGTCTATTTCCTGGCACATTCGAAGGCGCCATGGGTGTTTGCGTTGGTTTTCGGGTGCTTTGATCTGGTGCTTGTCTATGGGTGCCTGCAAGGGCTGTTTGGCAGGGCCCGCATTGTGGTTGGCGATGGGAAGCTGCTTTCGCAGCGGGGCACGTTCAGCATTGGTGCGGGCAGCGAGATTCCATTCGGCGATATTGACTCGGTTCGAGCAGCGGGAGAAGCGCAGAACTCGACCGCATGGAGTGCCTCTTACACCATCCAATTGATGACCAAGAGC
>Ga0335078_10005738_pt1 | contig 18359 bp, 15 predicted proteins | sample Lox_Sample_32_FD_206711 | JGI IMG/M metagenome (GOLD analysis project Ga0335078, IMG submission 206711) | Soil microbial communities from Loxahatchee National Wildlife Refuge, Florida, United States - Lox_Sample_3.2 | ecosystem: Environmental > Terrestrial > Soil > Wetlands | place: USA... | reverse complement strand
AGGAGGCGGGGGACGGCAAAGTGCCCGAGCAGGCCATCATTGTCGGGCCGGGCGGGGCGGCGGGGGCGGTGTTCCCGGAGGTGGAGTTGGGCAAGTTCGGTTCCGAGGAGTTGGTGATGCGGGTGAAGGGCGGGCGGCTGTTGCTGGCGGGCGGGCGGCCCCGCGGGACCATTTATGCGGTGTATCGCTTTTTGCAGGAGCAATGCGGGGTGCGGTGGTGGGCACCGTGGGCTACGACCATCCCGCATCGGGCGGACTTGAGCGTGCCCGAGTTGGAGGTCAGGAGCGGGCCGGCGTTTGAGTATCGTGCGCCGTTTTGGTGGGCGGGGTTCGATCCGCAGTGGAAGACGCATAATGGGGCGAACGGGGAGTCGCAGCCGATTCCCGAGGCGCTGGGCGGGTGCATCAAATACAAGGGGTTCGCGCACACGTTTTATGCGCTGGTGCCGCCGGACAAGTATTTCGGGCCGCACCCGGAGTGGTACAGCCTGATCAACGGGAAGCGGACGCACGAGAACGCGCAGCTTTGTCTGTCGAACCCGGAGTTGCGGGACTTTGTGGTGGGGCGGGTGAAAGAGTGGCTGCGGGAGTCGCCGGATGCGAAGATCATCTCGGTGACGCAGAACGACTGCGCCGGGGCGTGCCAGTGCCCGAATTGCAAGGCAATTGACGAGGCGGAGGGGAGCCCTTCGGGGAGCATGCTTACTTTCGTGAATTATATCGCGGAGAAGATTGAGCCGGAGTTCCCGGATGTAGCAGTGGATACCTTCGCCTACCAGTACACGCGGCATCCGCCGAAGACGATTCACCCGCGGCCGAACGTCATTGTGCGGCTGTGCTCGATTGAGTGCAACTTCCGCGAGCCGCTGAACGACCCGTCCAATGCGAGCTTTCTGGCGGATCTGACGACGTGGTCGAAGATCTGCCACCGGCTTTACGTGTGGGACTACGTGACGGATTTCGCGAATTACGTGCTGCCGCACCCGAACTGGTTTGTGCTGGGGCCGAATCTCCGGCTGTTCAAGGACTACGGGGTGAAGGGGGTGTTCGAGGAGGGCGCGTATGCCGGGCCGGGGGAGGAGATGGCGGAGATGCGGTCGTGGGTGCTGGCGCAACTGCTGTGGAACCCGCAACAGGACGATCGGGCGCTGATCAAGGAGTTCCTGCGCGGGTATTATGGAGAGAGGGCAGGGGACCTGATCGAGCGCTACCTGGAGTTGATGCACGATGCTTCCAAGGGCTACGTGCTGCGGTGTTACACGGGGGCGAGCCCACCGCACCTGCGCTTCAAGACGTTGTCGGAGGCGGAGCGGCTCTGGGAGCAGGCGGAGGAGGCCGCGGCAAAGGAGGCCGACCCTGAGGTGCTGATTCGGGTGCGCCAGGGGCACTTGCCGGTGCGCAACGCGTGCCTGAGCCACTGGGAGTCGTTGCGGCGGGAATGCCGGGAGCAAAACGCGACCTGGCCGTGGCCGGAATCGCGCAAAGCGGTGGCGGAGGCGTTTCGCGAAGTGTGCCAGGGTGTGCCGGGAAAGGATTGGACCCCGGTGCGGGTGCTGAGCGAGGGGGGCCGGCAGGTGGACGATTTCCTGAAGGCGTTTGCGCAGGACCCGCCGGAGACTGGGCGGCGGCCGGAGACGAAACGGTAGATCGGACGACCAAGCCCGCGGTGCTGAAATCCGAAGGCCGAAGACCGAAGGCCGAAAGAAGGTCGAAGGCCGAAATCCGAAGCGCCGCTCGTTGCGGCAGGGCAGGGGGCGATGGGATTGTGTAACCTGTGGGCGGGTCAGCGCGTATTCTCCATTGAAGCGAGGCATGAGCATGTCTCGCCGGGAATGAAGAACGAACGACAGCAATTGGCGATACGAATGAACGCAAATCACCTAAGAACGGCCCTTCTTGCATGCGGGCTCGCCGCCGCCAGATTGGCTGCCTTTGCCGGGCCATTGCAGCGGGCCGATGTAGCCGCGGAACCGACGTGGGTCGTGCATCTTGACTGTGACAGACTGCGTCCGACTGCGATTGGGCAGTACATCATCGCGGAAATGGACAAGCCGGAGGCGCAAGCCAAGCTGGGCGCCCTCGAGACCATGTTCGGCTTTGACCCGCGCAAGCAACTCCACGGCCTGACGCTCTACAGCACCGGCAAGACACCGGAGGATGGGGTGTTGCTGGTCTATGGCGACTTCGACGCGGACCGGCTCCTGGCGATGGCCAAGGCGGCGCAGGGTTACGAGGCGACACCCTATAAGCAGCATGTCATTCACAACTGGATTGATGAGAAGAGGAAGGCGGTGAAAGGCGGCCAGCCGCGGGTGTACGCGGCGCTCGAACGGGAGCACATCCTCATATTTGCGCAGCAGGAGATGCGGGTGGCCCAGGCGCTGGACGTGTTGGATCGGGCGGCGCCAAGCCTCGCGGCGAGCGGGGTGTTCCCGCAACTGGGCGCCAGCGGCAACGCCAGCATCATTCAGGCGGCGGCTCGCAAGCTGGATATCCCTGACTCGACTCCCAACGCGGCCATCCTGCGGCTGGCGAAGGCGGCTCGTTTGCAGGCTGACATAGGGCAGGGGCAGTTAAGGGCGACGCTGAACCTGGAGGCCAGTGACCCAGACGTGGCGAAAGAAATGGCCACGGTGGGGCAGGGACTGTTGGCACTGATGAAGCTGCGGAAGGACAATGCCGGCGCGTTGAAGTTTGCCGAGGGGCTCTCGCTCAAGCAGGATGGGGCCGAGGTGACGGCCACTCTGGTTATCCCGACAGGCGAGGCCGTCGAGTTGATGAAAGCCGACGCGGAGCGCAAGGCGCAGAAACAGGCGGAGAAAGAATAGTGGGTTCTGAGTTCCAGAGATGCACGGACGGTGAGTTGGCCCGGCAAAGCCAAGAGGGCTCGCTGGCGGCATTTGAGGAGCTGGTCTATCGGTTCGAGGGCCGCATCTATGGGTTCGCTGCGAGTGTTTGCGGCAACGCGGCGGATGCCCGGGAGGTGACGCAGGATACTTTCGTGCGGGCGTTTCAGGCGATTGGACGGTTTGATTGCCGGCGCGCTTTTGGGGCGTGGCTTTTCACTATTGCCCGGAGGAAGTGCATTGACCGTTACCGGGCGGCGCCGTCTGGAGCCGGGGAACCTTTGCCGGAGCTGCGGGATGATGATGATCCGGCGGAGTTGCTGGCCCGACAGGAGGAGCGGCAAAACTTATGGGGGCTGGCGCGCCGGCGCTTGCCGGACGCGCAGTTTGAAGTGCTTTGGCTAAGATACGTAGAGGGAATGAGCGTGGCGGGCATGGCCCAGGCGCTGCGCAAGACGCAAACGCACGTCAAGGTGCTGCTCTTCCGTGCGCGGCGGGGGCTGGCTCACGAACTCAAGCCGGGTCACGTGCCCGGCTTGCCGACCGGGCGTATGGCTGCCCGAACCGCGCTGGAGCGGGGAGCAGGGCGTTTGTCCGTCGAGGCGGAGCAGTACGCAGGGCAGGGGAGGTGTGCGGTTGAGCTCACGGGGGCAATAGCCGGCTCGGCTCCCCGTGGTGCAACGAAAGGACCGGTATGAGAGAATGGTTTGCGAAGATGAGAATCTCCGCGGCTTTGGATGGCGGCCGGACACCGGCAGCCTGGCCGCAGCGGACGACAAGCGTTTCGGATGAGTTGCGCGACTTCGACCGAGAGATGGCAGCGCTCGACCGCGCCTTGCGGCGCACAGCCCCGAGGCCTCACGGACCGCCGTCACTCCACAGCTCGATTATGCGCGCGGTGCGGCAAGCCGCGCGTCCGGCGGTGAAAACGTGGCGTGCGTGGGCCTTCCTGCGCTGGGTGCCCGCGCCGGTTGTCGGGGCGCTTGGGCTGATGATAGTCTTGAGCGCGGCGCGAGGTCCAGCGAGGCCGACGGTCCAAGCCACGCAGTCGCTGGCGGTCGCCACGACGGCATTGAAGGCAGGCGGCGAGATGGCGCGGGCGGTGCCATCCGCAGTCGTCAGCCCGCTCACTGACGAATTGACGAAGCTCAACCGGGACTTGGATAACACGGCGCAGTTTCTCCTGGCAAGCCTGCCTTAAGCTCCGATTGAAAGACTCGGTCTGCTCAGGTTGGGCGCACTGGCGAAGAGGTGTGAATGAAGCGACTCCGGCCGGCTGGTGCTATGGCGCGGCGGAGCGCGGAGCTTGACCGGCATCGAGGAACAGACGGCCCGCCAGGGCTTCAGGTCAGGGGAGGGTGTCAACCTGGATTCGCTTCAAGTCGTCCACGCCGAGCTGGAGCAGGGCGGCGATGCTGTAGAGCTTGAGGTTGGGCTTGACGCTGGGCTCGTCGGCGAGCTGGCGTTGCCGATTCAGTTCCTGGATGGAAAGCACGTCCAGCGCGACCGGATCAAGGCTGAAGCGAAGCTGGTTCAAGATCGCTGAGTAGTGGAGCAGCGCGCGTTCCCCGCCCTCGTACTGGCAAATCAGCGCGTCGGTGATGTTCAGCACGACATGGTCGCTGAGGGACGGCAGGCTGTAGATTTCGGGGATGGCCGTGGTCAGCGCCTGCTGGCTGGATTCAAAGCGGATGAGGTTATCCACGCTGCCGGTCGCCAGGCTGTAGAGGTTGCCCGAGACCCCGGCCTCATTGTGATTCAGCAGCGGGGTGATGTTAATGATCTTGGTCATCTCGCGGCTGACGAGCTTTGAGACGAAGGACTTCCGCCCGACGCCATCGCCCTTCTTCCCGAACTCGAAGTCACCCCAGACGAGGTTGCCGAGGATGGGGCTGTCGGGGTTGTAAAAGGTGTTCTCGTCCCAACCGGCCTGGGCGCTGCCGGCGACGCGAATGCCGTAGCGGTCGGAAAGCTCCCCAAAGCCCGCAAGCCGCAGGTCGGTAATTTGCCGGTCCCACACGATGATGTGGTTGGGGGGCAAACCCGCGGCGAGCAATCCTTCGACGACCGCCGCGACCACCGCCACACGCGTGCCGCTGTTCGGGCCGGGCGCCGAGAAGACTTTGATGCCCACCACGTCTTGCGTCGAGACGAGGCTGCGCCAAGCCGCCGGGACGGCGGCCTTCCGGGTCAGGTTCGTGATCGCTCGGTTGACCATGAGCCGGACTTTGTCCGGGAATGGCCGGAAGGCTTCAGTGGCCCCCGGATCCTGCGCGATAGTGACATAAGCACGCGGGACGCGACTGCTGGGTGGGAGAGGGTCCGCATCCTGCGCCGGCAGGAGGCAGACGCTGTTTAGCCAGGCGAGCAAAGCTGCGAGCAGCCAGCTCGGCACTTGGCGCGTGGTAGCGGCGCCTGTAGCGGATCGGCGGAATGTGTATCGTGCGTTTCTTGACACTTCAAAGCCCGGATGTTACCACCCTCGCCGATGCTGACCATCAAAAACCGGGTTGGAAGGGACCTCGTCGCGGCGCGGAAGAATGCCACGTTGAGTTCCTCCAACGCGGCCGGGCTCATGCTCTTGGTGGCCCTGCTGGCCGGCTGTACGCCTTCAGGCCCGCGCGCTTTGTTCGCTGGCAAACGGCTGTTGGACGAGGGAGAATACCCGCAGGCGATCGAGAAACTCAAGACGGCCACCTCGCTGCTCGGCGGCACCAACGCGCTGGCATGGAATTATCTGGGACTGGCGTACCATCACGCCAACGAGGCGGCTGAGGCGGAAAGGGCTTACCAGAGAGCGTTGGCGCTGGACCACGATCTAAACGAGGCCCGCTACAATCTCGGCTGCCTGTGGCTCGAGCAGAACCGGCTTGAGGCAGCCAAGGCCGAGTTCACCGCCTGCACCTTGCGCCGGCCAAACGTCATCGAGGGTTTTCTCAAGCTCGGCTCCGTGCAATTGCGCACCCACGAGGCGGGCGCGGCCGAAAAGAGCTACAGCGACGCTTTGCGGCTGAATGCGCACAGCCCGGAGGCATTGAACGGGCTGGGATTGGCCCGGCTGGAGCGCGGCCGGGCCGACGAAGCGGCGCAGTGCTTCGAAGACGCGCTTAAGCAGCAGCCCGATTACCCTCCCGCCCTCCTGAACCTGGCGATTGTCTCGCAGCAGTATCTTAAAGACCGCCAATTGGCGCTGGAAAAGTATCGGCAGTATCTCGCATTGAAGCCGCCACCGGCGAACGCGGAGGCCCTGATGGCCACTGTTCAGCAGCTCGAAATGGAACTCAATCCGCCGACGCGAACTACCGCTACGAACGATCTGGTTCAGCGCACCTCGAAGGTCAATCCGCCGAGGCCGGCGGTGACGAACGTGACAAAGATCGCTAGTGTCTCCAATCCGGAGCCGTCGCTCAGTCCTCCGAGGACGGCTCCGGTTTCCGTGGCGAGAACAGAACCGGCGGTCCACGTGGCGAAGGCGGCACCGACAAACGTGACTGAGCCACCGGCGAATACCGAAATCGTAAGATTGCCTGCGGAGCCGGTTTTGAAGCGGGCGCAGGACGTTTCCGCAGCCATGGTCGAAGCTCCCGGTACGGCGTCTGAACCCTTGGTCACGACCTCATCGGTGCCGTCCACCGCCACGGAGCCAACGGTCGCCCGGCGCGGTTTCTTCCAGCGCGTCAACCCGCTCAATCTCTTTCGCGGCGCAAAGAGGACACAGGCGCCCCCAACGCAATTGGCGGCCGGTGGGGCTTTGACTGGAGGCGAGACGGCACAGAACGCCTCTACCGGAGTGGAGTCCGCGTCCGGTGTCCCTTTGCCTTCTGCTAGTGGAGAAGCCAGAAGCTACGCCTACAGGTCACCTTCCCAGCCCGTGCCCGGGAATCGCCCTGCGGCGGAGCGCGCGCTCGCGCAAGGGGTGAAAGCGTATGAAGCACGACAATGGCCTGAGGCGGTTCGGGCTTATCGCTCGGCCGCGCTGCTCGATCCGAGCTTTTATAAAGCCCATTATGATCTTGGCCTCGCGGCCACCAAGACCGGAAATCTCCCGGTAGCGCTGGCGGCCTACGAAGACGCGCTGGCAGTTGATCCGACCTCCCGTGACGCCCGCTACAATCTTGCGCTAGTCCTCAAGCAATCCAACTACATTGCCGACGCCGTCAAGGAGTTGGAGAAGCTACTGGTCATCAATCCCGACGAGACTCGGGCCCACTTGGCGCTTGGCAATCTCTACGCGCAGCAATTGCACCGGCCGGATAAAGCCCGCCCGCACTACTTGAAAGTGCTGGAAGAGGAGCCGCGGCACCCGCAGGCGCGCGACATTCGCTTTTGGCTGGCGGCGAATCCGCCTTAATCTGGGCATGGATTAAGCCCGGAGCCGTCGGAATCGCTCTTTCCAGGGCGCGCGAAAGCTTGGCAATCTGCCTCCCAGGAGCCTCTCTGGCACAAAACTGGCTGCCCATGCACATAAATGTTGCGTTCCCGACGGGATGCGAATGACCAGACGCAAGAATGAACCTGGATCAGTTGCCAATAAACCTGTTCGATTTGGTGGTGATCGGCATGTTAATCGCCGGCATTGCCCGGGGCCGCAAGCACGGCATGTCTGAGGAATTGCTCGGCCTGCTCAAGTGGCTGGCGATTCTTTTCGTGTGTGCCGCAGTTTATGAGCCCGTCGGGCTGATAGTTGCGGGGTACGCCCCCATGTTTGGCCACTTGACCTGCTATTTGGTGGCCTATATCGGCGTGGCGCTGTTCGTTTTGTTGCTGTTTGCAGGGCTCAAGCGCGCGCTGGACGGCAAACTGTTGGGCAGCGATATTTTTGGACGGTCGGAGTATTATTTGGGCATGGGCTCAGGGCTGGTGCGGTTTAGCTGCATGCTCCTGGCGGCGCTGGCGCTGCTGAATGCCCGCTATTTCAACCCAACCGAGGTCCGGGCCATGGAGAAGTTCCAGGACGATGTTTATGGCAGCAATTTCTTCCCAACACTGCAATCGCTGCAAGCCTCGGTTTTCGATAAGTCGCTGACGGGTCCGTGGATCAAGCAAAACCTGGGCTTCTTGCTCATCAAACCGACCGAGCCGGAGAACAAGGATTACCACCAAAAGGAAGCGGTCATCCCCTAAGCGCCAATCGCCCCCGGGCGCGCGCGCCTCCTCGCTGCCTCAGCTTAACTCGTCGTCGCCGAACCGCTTTCCGCTCGGGCGGCCCCGTGGCCGTGAGCCCTTTCCCCAGGGTGGATTCAAGACAGGGGGCCGTCCCCGATCCGAATTGGCGAGCTTCTTGAATCCACCGTGGCCCATTCCCCACTCAAACGTAAAAGCGCTTTACATTCCTGGCCTCTCAACCTACAATCCCCTCACTATTTATATTAAATGACTGATTGAATGGATGGATTGGAAGTATGGAAGCGAAAGCGAAGACGATTGACAGTTTTAAGCTCCACGAGCGGGATACTGGTTCGGCGGATGTACAAGTTGCGTTACTCACTCAGCGCATCAATCATCTGACGGAACATTTGCAGAAAAACAAGAAGGATCATGGCTCCCGCCGCGGACTCCTGATGATGGTCGGCCAACGTCGCCGCTTACTGGACTATCTCCAGTCTATTGACGTCAACCGCTACGTCGCGGTGACCAAGAAGCTCAAGCTGCGCAAATAATCGTGGCCCGCTCTCCTTCGAGGAGTGGCCGTTAGGTCAACCCGGAGGTTCTTGATTTGAACCGGGCCGGTAAACGCGAACGGTCTGGTTTTCTGCCTTAACAATCGCGTAAGAGAAAGCTCCATTGCGCTGGGTAATTTCGTTCAGTCCCGAATGGTTTCGGGATTCACTGAAGTTCCTCGGTGGCGATGGAGGGTTTAGATTATATGTCAGACAAAGTCACTGCCCCTGTCGGGGACAAGTCACTCATCATTGAAACGGGCAAACTCGCCAAACAGGCCGACGGCGCCGTAAGCGTTCAACTGGGCGAAAGCATCGTCATTGTGGCGGCCGTCGCCGCCACTAAGGCCAAAGAAGGCCAGGATTTCTTTCCCTTGACGGTGGACTACCGGGAGAAAGCCGCTGCGGCCGGCAAGTTCCCCGGCGGCTACTTCAAACGCGAAGGCCGCCCTACCGAGAAGGAAATCCTCACCTCGCGCCTCATCGACCGGCCCATCCGGCCGCTCTTTCCCAAGGGTTGGTATAACGAAGTTCAGGTCCAATGCATCGTATTGAGCGCCGATGGCGAGAATGACCCGGATATGCTGGCCGTGGTCGGCGCCTCCACGGCATTGATGGTCAGCGACATTCCTTGGGCGGGCCCGATCGGGGCGGTTCGCGTCGGGCGCGTCGGCGGCCAGTTCATTGCCAATCCCACCCACAGCCAAATGCTCGAAAGCGACCTGGACCTCGTTTATGTTGGCAACGAGTCGGACATGGTCATGTACGAAGGCTCGGCCAAGGAAATCAGCGAAGCGGACTTCAACGCCGCGCTTAAATTCGGCCAGGATGCGATTCAACCGGCGATTGCCGCACAGAAGGAACTGGCTGCTCGCATCAATAAGCCCAAGCGCCAGATTACGCTCAACGTCGTTCCGGACGAGATCCTCCAGGAAGCCAAGGCGCTGGCGGGTGACCGCATCGTCTCGGCTCTGCTCACGCCGGGCAAGCTCGCGCGCGAAGGCGCCGTCGCCGCCATCACGGAGGAGATCGGCCAGAAGCTCGTTGAGAAGTTCGGCGAGGAGAAGGTGACCGAGTTCGTGCTCAAAGACGCGTTCTACTACATCCAGAAGGAATCGGTCCGTGGTCTCATTATGAACCACGGCAAGCGGCTCGACGGGCGTGATTTCGAGACTGTCCGCCCTATCGTCAGCGAAGTAGGCATCCTGCCTCGGGCGCACGGCTCGGCGATGTTCCAGCGTGGCGAGACCCAGGCGGTCACTCTCTGCACGTTGGGCACGGGCGAAGACGCGCAGGAGTTCGACTCTTACACCGGCGGCGCCAGCGAGAAGAAATTCATCCTTCACTATAACTTCCCGAACTTCTCCGTCGGCGAAACCGGTCGCATCAGCGGTCCGGGCCGACGCGAAATCGGCCACGGCGCGTTGGCTGAGCGCTCGCTCGAACCGATGGTGCCGACCGCGACCTACCCCTATTCCATTCGCATCACCAGCGAGATCATGGAGTCCAACGGCTCCTCCTCGATGGCCTCGGTTTGCGGCGGCTGCCTCGCTCTCATGGACGCAGGCGTGCCGATGACCCGTCCGGTGGGGGGCATCAGTATCGGTCTGTGTACCGAGCATGACGCCCAGGACAAGATCACCAATTACAAGCTGCTGACCGACATCATCGGCTGGGAAGACGCCTTCTGCGACATGGATTGCAAGATCGCCGGCACGGAGAAAGGCATCACCGGCTTTCAGCTCGACCTCAAACTGCGTGGCATCCCCCTCAGCATGATGGCCGAGGCGGTGGAGAAAGCTCGCGTCGCGCGGCTGCACGTGCTCGCCGAGATGGCCAAGACGCTGGCCGCCCCGCGCCCGGACATCAGCAAGTATGCCCCGCGCATCACGACGGTGAAGATCAACCCCGAGAAGATCGGTCTGCTCATCGGCCCCGGCGGCAAGAACATCAAGAAGCTCGTCGAGGAATCTGGCTGCGAAATCAACATTGACGACGACGGCACGGTCAACATTTATTCCGTCTCAGCCGAGGGAATGAAGATCGCCGTCGATGCCATCCAGGGCATGACGGCCGAGGCCGAAATCGGCAAGGTTTATCGTGGCCGAGTCGTCACCATCAAGGAGTTCGGCGCATTCGTCGAGTTCCTGCCCGGCAAGGATGGTCTCGTCCATATCAGCGAACTGGCCAACTTCCGCGTGAAGCAAGTCGAGGACATTGTTAAGATGGGCGATGAGATCTGGGTTAAATGCCTGGGCGTGGATGAAAAGGGCCGCGTGCGGCTCTCCCGTCGAGCCGCGATGGCCGAGCGCGACCAGGCGATGGGCGGCGCGCCTGCCGAAGTCGCTCCAACCGGGGAAGCCGGCCAGCCCAGTGCGAATGCCGACCAGGGCCAGCCTCGTGAAGGCGGCGCACCGCACGGCGACCGGGGCGAGTACCGTGGCGAGCGTGGCGGCGAGCGGCGTGGGGGAGGCGGCGACCGCGGACCGCGCCGCGACGGTAGTGGCCGGGGCGACCGGCACGGGCGGAGGTAATTCGACCCCCAATCAATTCACAGGCGAGCCGGCAACGGCTCGCCTTTTTGTTTTCGGGCTGAGGGTCAAAGCGCGGGCGCCTGGCTCGGCCTCACGCCGCGGATCGAAAGACCGCAGCGTGCGCTATTTCGCGATCATGCCCGTCTTGCGCGCGTAATTGAACAGCCCGCCTGCATCTACCACCGGCCGGACATCGCCCAAAGGCTTCAACTTGCAGACCCGGCCGGTGCTTTGCATCGTTACTGAGCCGGCGTCCAGGTCCACTGTGACCACGTCGCCCGTCATCAACACCTCGCACAGCCGGTCCATCGATTCGCACGGATAGAGCTCGCCCGTCGCGACGGAGTTGCGGAAGAAGATGCGCGCGAAGCTCTCCGCCAGCACCACCTTGCAGTTCGCCGAGCCCAAGGCGATCGGCGCGTGTTCGCGCGAGCTGCCACAGCCGAAGTTGCGTCCGGCCACCACGATCGGATACTCGCTGTCGAGCTGTCCTGCTTTCACGTAGCGGGTGGGATAGACCGACTCCGGCAGGCCGGCGAACGCGTAGGTGCCTAATTTCTCGTATTCCTCGGGAATCGTGGGCACTAGATTCAAGTATTGCGCCGGGATGATCTGGTCGGTGTCAATATTGTCACCCACCACGAAGACCGGTCCTGTAAAAACAGATTGCATGGCAGGAGATTGGCGTCAGATCCGGCAATACTCAACCAGATTTGCATCCGCCCATCGGGTCTGATTTGCATTGCCTTATTGCATGTCCTCTGCCACCCTTACTCTCAAGCACCAATGCCCATGAACCATAAAAATCGAATTCCTCTCAAGCCCTTGGTAACCGGGCAAGTCTGGCGGATGGAGGGTTCGCACCTCCACATTGATCTGGTTGGCAAACACCTGGTGCATTACAAGCTCGTCAAACACGAGGCCAAGCGCACCCCCATGTCGCTGTCCAATATCAAGACGGTGGAGAAGTACCTCAAAGACAACAAGGCTGTTTTGGTTCAGGGATAACAAGGGCTGAACGCTCCCTCGCCAGGCACCCCCAGCCAGATCACGCCGATCCTGATTTCTTCGCTGTTCTCGGTGGACCGGCTGGAATAGAGTTCCCGGCCGCCCCCTCATACTTCGATAGTCGCCCCGCTTTTCAAGGGAGGGGCCGTGTGGATGGGACTCGTGACTTGCGTTAGGAAGGGGGTCGGTCTAAAAGGAGGAGCATGAACCGCCGGAAATTCATCCAAATCGGTGCGGCAGGGTTGGCGTTGTCGGCCCTCGGTAGCTACGCCGCAGAGTTTGCAGACCAAAAGAAGCGTGTCGGCCTCATCGGCTGCGGCTGGTATGGCAAGATTGACCTGCTACGGTTGATCCAGGTGGCGCCGGTGGAAGTGGTGTCGCTGTGCGACGTGGACAAGCAGATGCTGGCAGAGGCGGCGGAAGTTGTCACGGCTCGTCAGGCGTCGAAAAAGACGCCGCGCACTTACCACGACTACCGGGAGATGCTCAAGGAAAAGGACCTCGACATCGTGTTGATCGGAACGCCGGACCATTGGCATGCGCTCCCGATGATCGCCGCGGTTCAGGCGGGTGCGGATATTTATGTGCAGAAGCCGATCAGCGTGGATGTGATCGAGGGCCAGGCAATGCTGGCCGCCGCGCGGAAGCACCAGCGGGTCGTCCAGGTTGGCACCCAGCGTCGCAGCACGCCGCACTTGTTCGAGGCTCGCGATCTGATTCAGGAAGGCCGCCTGGGCCGGATTGGGATCGTCGAGACTTTTTGCTACGGGCGGCGCGGCATCAACAACCCGCCCGACCAACCGCCACCGGCGAATCTCGATTACGAGCTGTGGACTGGTCCGGCGCCGATGCGCCCGTTCAACCGCGGCATCCACCCCCGGGGATGGCGCGATTACATGGAGTACGGCAACGGCACGATTGGGGATATGGGCATTCACATGGTGGATATGGTGCGTTGGATGATGGACCTGGGCTGGCCCCGGCGGATTTCCTCAACCGGGGGCAACTATTTCCACAAAGAAGGCAAACCGAACATTCCCGATATGCAGACCGCCACGTTGGATTACGGGGACCTGCAAATCACCTGGGAGCATCGCCACTTTGGCGATCAACCGGACCCGAAATACTGGTGGGGCGCGAACTTCTATGGCGAAAAGGGCACGCTAAAGGCGAGCGTGTTCATGTTCGACTACATCCCGCTGGACGGCGGGACTCCCATTCATCGCGAATGGAATGACCCTAATGGCAAATACCCGGTTGATAGCGACAAGTATCCCGAAGACAAAACGGAAAGGGGGATCGAGTATCATGTCGCCCCGGCCATCCGCGGCCACATGAAGGATTTGCTGGCCAACATTGCGTCCCGCGGCAAACCCGTTGCGGACATTGAGCAAGGCCATATCTCCACGGCGGCGTGCATCCTGGCGAATCTGTCTTTGAAGCTGGGCCGCAGCCTGGCCTGGGATCAAGCCGCCGGCCGGATTGAGGGTGACGAGGAAGCCAACCGGCTGCTGCAGCGGAGTTACCGCGCGCCGTGGATGCACCCGACTCCGGAAACCATCTGAGGTGCGCACGAAGGGCGGCGCGTTGACTGCGCCGCCCGTGCAGTGGTTGCTTGGGTTTCTTCTGAAGAGCCTCGGCTCAGATACCGCCATCCACCTGCCACCGGTGCGCCGGATTGTCGTTCCGCACCGCCAGGTTGTGCTTCTTTACCGTGCCGTCCTTGAGCTTGATTTCGTAAGGAATAAACCGGCCGCCGTACGATTTGGACGCGAAAGGTTGACCCAGGCTGACGATTTCCAGCCCACCGAGGTAATCCTTCAGGCCTTGGCTGACGGGTGAGATGAACTTCCCTGCTTCACTCCAGTCCTGCCTGGCGCAGGCATCGAAGAAGGCGCGGGCGGCCTGCTCGGAGGTCATGGAGGCATATTTGTCATTATCCGGCAGCTTCTCGGGCTCCTTGTACCAGCTCACGTCCGCCGGCAAATCAAGCTGCCAGACGGTGGGATCCATTGACTGATCATAGTCGATCTGGTTGAGATCGAAGATTTTGACTTCGCCGCCATTGCGGACCAGATAGATCTGCACCGCTTCAAGGCGCTCGCTCTGCGCGTCGAACCGATAGACGCGGCGCGTATCCGCGTCGTGGAAGAACTTGTTTTTCACGTAGTCATCGTCGGGCAAGCCGCTCTTGGCATTCACTGTGACGATGGATTTGACCCGGCCATCGGGGGCGGTTTCCTCCATGAGGTCGAGCTTCCAGCCCTGGGCCTGCGCGTGGCGCAGTTCACTGCTGATGGTGTCGCTCAGGTTCGCGATGCGGTGCAGCCAGTCGGTGTCAAACGCGCTGGGCGTGGGTGCGGGGACTTTAACGGCTTCCTTCCCCGGCTTGATGAACATCACGGTTTGCTGGCCATCCATGACCACGACGCGACCGGGTTTCTCCACGCGCCATTTGGGGTCGGGCGAATACTGCTTCCACAGCTCGATGGGGACAAACGGGCTATTCGCATCGATGTAGCTGAAGTTGTCCGCCGGCAGCGTGCGCAGTTGGCCGCGCAAGTGGATGCTGGTGAGTTTGGCGACGGCCCTGGCGCCCCTGGCCAGCACGTCGGCGGCTTTGGCCTGGGCCTTGGGTGCCGTCAGCCCGATAATGAGTAATACGGCTGCCGCAGTCGCGACAGCGCCCAATCCGAAACCCCATCGGCTCTTGAAGAATAAACTCATAAGTGTAGTCCTTTCCGATTCGATCTGTTTTTGGTGAAGAACGCGCATTACCGGTTCCGCCAGGGATACATCGGCAGCAACTCGGCCCCGGGCCATTAGCCGTTCTTGCAAGCGGTGGATGGCCCCGTATTCCGTGCGACAGGCTTCGCAGCTTTCGAGGTGTGCCTGGCATTGGGAGGATTGCTCGGCTTCGAGCAGCCCTTCCAGGCAGGCGACCAGGTTTTCCCGGCATTCAGCGCAGTTCATATTGCTTTCGTTCAGTTGACTTTTGTTGCCGCGCTTTCACGGGCCTGGAGCGCCTGGCGCAGCAGGGCATAGGCTCGCGAGAGCGTTTTAGTGACGGTGCCCAGCGGCATGCCGAGGCGTATGGCCACATCCTGACAGGAGAGCCCCTCGTAATACCGCATGAGGATCACCTGACGATAGGATTCGGGCAGCAGGGCGATGACTTCCTCCAAGGGATACTCCGGCTCGCTGCCGGGATTCTCCGCCAGCAAGGTCGCCGCAACCGCACGGTCCTTTTGGCGGCGTTCCGCGGCCCGGAACTGTTCCTTGAGGACCCTTCCGGCGATGCCCAGCAGCCAGGCATAGAACGACTCCGGCTTGCGCAGCTTCTTCAGCGACAAAAAGGCCCGCACAAACGATTCTTGTGCGGCCTCCTCCGCCTCCAGTTGGTTTCCCAACCGGCTGGACAGATACGCGAACAGCGGACGTTGATAACGTTGCACCAGCAGCCGGAAGTGGTCCGGACAGCCGTTGCGGCTGCTCACGACGTATTCCCCGTCGGTCAGCTTCGTCTCCTCATCCTGCTCCAATGAGTTCATATCGTCATGCTATAGTGACGCAAGACCCCACTTTGCGACAAAAAAAGTAAATGCTCCGCTTTGTTCAGCGCAACGTCCTCATTCGCTCCGGTCTCAGGCTCCGGCCGGATACCCCCAATTCCCCCGCAAAATCCCGGTTTTCAAGTCGCAGCGTTTGGCAATAGGAGCACACCGGATCGTTTGAGGGAACCTGCGGGGAGCCTCAGGGTAGCCTGGGGGTAGCCTCGGGGTAGCCTCGGGGTAGCCTCCGGGTGGCTACCGGTTGGCTACCAGATAGCCTCAGGGTAGCCTCAGGGTGGCCGTGACCCGGCCTTTTCGTTCCCGGTTCTGCTTCGACGTTCGAGGTTCGACGTTCCGGCAGCCGACCCGTACGCCCCCAATTTCCCGCAATCCCCGGTCTTTCACTCGGTGCCATCGCAAGCAATCTTCGCTTGCAGACAGCGGAAATCCTGTTGCGCCCGGAGATACGCCGATGCTAGGCTCCGCGCATGTCTCGACACCGTTTGTTTCCGGAACCTGCCAAGATCCGTCCATCCGCTCCTGTTTCCAGTCCTGCTGCCTTCTCCCGGCGCCAGTTTCTCAAACGCGCTGCAATCGCTGCCGGCGCCGTTGCTGCTCCCTGCCTCATCCCCGCTTCAGCGCTGGGGTTGAACGGCGCGGTGCCGCCCAGCGAGCGCATCGTGCTCGGCGGCATGGGCGTCGGCAACCGCGGCTCCGACGACTTGAGATGGATGCTGCCGGAAAAGGACGTGCAATTCGTCGCAATATGCGATGCCAAAAAGTCCTCGCGCGAGGCGGTCAAGCGCATCGTGGACACCAAATACGGCAACAAGGATTGCGCCATGTATCGCGACATGCGCGAGTTCCTGGCCCAACGCACGGACATTGACGCGCTGCTGATCGCCACGGGTGACCGTTGGCATGCGCTGGCTTCCGTCATGGCGATGCGTGCCGGCAAGGACGTCTATTCCGAAAAGCCTTCCTCGATGACCATCGCCGAGGGCCAGGCCGTCGTTGCCACTGCGCGTCGTTACGGACGCGTCTATCAGACCGGCACACAACGGCTGAGCGAGGACAACTTCACTTTCGCCAACGAACTCTTGCGCACTGGCCGGCTTGGCCACGTGCACACTGTCCGCGCTCATATCGCGCCGTGGGATGCCGCCGAGATGAAATACAACTGGCTCCCCGCCGAGACCCAGCCGCCGCAGGATGAGGTGGACTGGGACCAGTGGCTAGGTCCGTGTCCCTGGCGGCCTTACAACTCCGCCTACCCGCGCGGCGACTGGCGCGGCTACTACGATTTTCACACCAGTTGCATCGGCGAATGGGGCGCCCACACCTTCGCCCAGTGCCAGGTGGCCATCGGCGCCACCAATACTTCCGCCATCGAGTACGGCTACGTCAATAATCCCACCGCAGACGGCATGGTCACCGTCTTTCCCAACGGCGTGAAGATGATCCTGTCCCGCGGCGACCAGTGGTGGCACGGCTCCTGTGGCGTGCGTTACGAAGGCACCGAAGGCTGGGTCGCGGTGGCCGACGGCTACGCCAAGCCGGAACTCTCCTCGCCCGCCTTGCTCGCCGACTTCTCGAAGCTGGTCAAGGACTACATGGCGCGCACGGAGCGCCCCATGAGCCACGTGCGCAACCTCTTTGACTGCATCAAATCCCGCCGCCTCACCGTGGCCAACCCGGAAGTCATGCACCGCTCGATGTCCACCGTCCACGCCGCCAACATCTGCATGTGGCTCAAGCGCGACCTGAAATACGACCCCGTCAAAGAGGAATTCGTCAACGACCCCGAAGCCAACCGCCTCCGCTCCCGCGCAATGCGAGCGCCCTGGATCATTTAACCCGTTGAAAAGCCGCCAACTCATTCACTCAATGCATCCCAATCATCCCATTCTTCCCATCCGTTTCATGCTGGCAGCCGCGCTGGCATGCTCCTGCGCCGCGACTGCCTTTGCGCAGTCCCCCCAGCCCTCGCCCGCAGACCAAGTCAAGAAGCTGGTCGCCGTGCTGAAATCTGACGCCCCTCAGAAAGAGAAAGCCGACGCCTGCCGCGAACTCGCGCGCATTGGCACCGAAGACGCCGTCGCGCCACTTGCCGCGCTTCTGCCCGACGAGAAGCTCTCGCACATGGCCCGGTATGGGCTCGAAACCATCCCCAGTCCGGCAGTGGATGATGCCCTCCGCGACGCGGCCGGCAAACTCCAGGGCCGACAACTGGTGGGCGTGATCGGCAGCATCGGAGTGCGCCATGACACCAAGGCCGTCATGATCCTGGCTAAACTGCTGCCTGACCCAGACAACGACGTGGCTCAGGCCGCCGCTAGGGCCTTGGGCAGCATCGGCAACCAGGCCGCCACGCAGGCGCTCCTCGATGCCCTGTCCGCCGCGTCTCCCGCGAACCAACTCTCCTTTTGCGAAGGGTTGTTGCGCTGTGCTGAGGCTGCTGCTTCAAGCGGAAACCGCCAGGCGGCCACGGCCATCTACGACCGCCTGCGTGAGCTTCGCGCGCCCCACCAGGTCCGCACCGCCGCCCTGCGCGGCGCCATCCTCACCCGCCAGGAGGCGGGCCTGCCACTGCTTGCGCAGGCTCTGCATAGCGACGACTATACGCTGGTTCTCGCCGCCGTCCGCACCTCCCAGGAAATGCCGGGTGCCCCGGTGACGCGCCTCCTCGCGGGCGAACTGGCCGCGCTCCCCGCCGACCGCCAAATCCTGTTGATCCAGACCCTCGCCCAGCGACGCGAT
>Ga0335078_10005737_pt1 | contig 18359 bp, 16 predicted proteins | sample Lox_Sample_32_FD_206711 | JGI IMG/M metagenome (GOLD analysis project Ga0335078, IMG submission 206711) | Soil microbial communities from Loxahatchee National Wildlife Refuge, Florida, United States - Lox_Sample_3.2 | ecosystem: Environmental > Terrestrial > Soil > Wetlands | place: USA... | reverse complement strand
CTTCGGCGCCACGCTACGACAGTCGCAGATTGGACTGGAAGTCTTCGGACCAACCTTGGCCGGCGCCAGAACCTCCGCCAACCTGCAGGCCGATTTTGGCGGTGGATTTGCCAACACCTGGAACGGCGCCAACTCGGGAATCTTTCGCCTGCGCATTGCCAGCATGCGGATGGATTGGGATCACACCTCTGTTGTCGTGGGCCAGGATGATCTTTTTGTTTCTCCGCTCTCGCCTACTTCGTTCGCTTCTTTGATTGTTCCCGGTTTCACCTATGCCGGTAACCTGTGGGCATGGACTCCGCAGGTGCGAGTGGAGCATCGCTTCGACCTCGGAGACGAACAGAAAATCACCCTCCAGGCGGGCATCCTGGACAACCTCACCGGCGAGTTCCCCGCGGATCCCTACTTCCGTGTGCCCGTCGCCGGGGAGGAATCAGGTCAACCCGCTTATGGTTTCCGCGCTTCCTGGACGAAGATGCTCTTTCACCATCCCTTAACCCTGGGAGCGGCCGGCTACTACAGCCGGCAGGATTGGGCGTTCGAACACTATAGCGATGGATGGTCCGGTATGACGGATTGGGATATCCCGCTTTCGGACCGAGTCAGCCTCTCGGGCGAGTTCTACCGTGGGCGCTCGGTCGGTGGTATCGGCGGCGGTATCAGTCACAGTGTGCTGTATGTCGGCAACCCCGAAAGCCCGAGCACGGCGGTTCGCGGGCTGGATTCGCTCGGTGGTTGGTCGCAGTTCAAAGTTCGTGCCACCAGCAAACTTGAGTTCAACGCCGGCTTTGGGCTGGACAATCCGTACAGCGCCCAAGTCCGCGCGGCGGCTCCCAGCGAGCTTTACTTGAACGGGCAGCACTTACTCGTACAGAATCGGAGCGGGATGGCAAACTTCATCTACCGCCCGCGCTCGAATCTGTTGTTCTCCACCGAGTACCGCTATCTGCAGTCGCTCGGCTTGTACAGCTTCAACAACTCCGCTGAGCAGATCAATATGACCATGGGAGTGTTGTTCTGATGAGGTATCGCCTTACTCTAAGCTGCTGCCGGATCATGCTGCTACTGGCGGCGGGGTATGGCTTTGCGCAGGAAGTGACAGTAACGGCCAGCGTGGCCTTGACCGGCCAGTCCAGAGCAAGTAAGGGGTATGGATCGGGCAACGTGGTCATTTGGCTGACGCCGCTGGAAGGGACGGTGGTTCCAGCCAGCGATCCTTTAGCTTCGCCGCCGCGGCTGGTGCAGAGGAACAAGAGCTTCCGGCCGCACGTTCTGGTGGTGAGAGTAGGTTCGCAGGTGGAGTTTCCCAACCGCGATCCGTTTTTTCACAATGTGTTCTCCTTGTTTGAAGGAAAACGCTTTGACCTTGGTCTGTACGAAGCTGGGAGTACTCGCAAGGTGCTCTTTGACAAGCCAGGAGTTTCCTATATTTTTTGCAATATCCATGCGGAGATGAGCGCGGTGGTGATCGCGGTCAACACTCCTTATTACGGTATCTCCGACCGCAGGGGCCAAATCGTAATTCCGAGTGTGGTCCCGGGTAGATACATGTATCGGGTGTGGTTCGAAGGTGGGCTGCCCGAAGCTATGAACGCCATGGCGCGGGAGATCACTATTTCTGAGAGTACCTCTACCCTGGGCGTTCTGCACCTGTCGGCGTCCGCGCTGCCTGCGACCCATAAGAACATGTACGGTAGCGATTATCCACCACCGGCACCTAACAGCCCGACCTACGAGCATCCGTGACGTACGGGGTACCATCCGCAACAACGTTTGTAACTAGAAAATTACAATTACATGAAGCGGTTTTGACAACCCGGTCTCGAATCAGGATTTATTCTTCGGCAAACGTGAACGGGTGATCCGCTGCTGGCCCGTTCCCGGCGAGAGGCCCCGGGGCTTCAGGTTAGGTCGCTGCACAGCAGGGACGGCGAGGGTGCTGAGCTCTCTCTTACAGCTCCCCCCTGTGATTGCAATCCCGCCGCCCCTCAAGGCCGTTGCTTCCCGCTGGCCGCCATCTGGTCGTGATCATAGTACTCGTAGGCGGACATCGGTTTTTCCCCACCCTTCTTCCACAGCCGCTTGTCTTCCTCCAGTTTTCCCAGCACTCTGGCCATTTCGCGGATGTGCATGGCCACGGTTCCACAGCAGGCACCAATGTAGTTGATGCCGATCTCCCGTGCGCGCAGGGCGTAGTTCGCCATGTCCTGGCGCGTGAGTTGCAGAGGATCGAGCGCCAGCGGAAACTCCGGCAAGCTTGTAAAGTCGGGCTTTTCTTTGGGAGTGCGGTACGCTACCGGCTGGCAAGCCAGGAAGCCATCGACGGCTCGCCGCATTTCTTCCATACAGCCGAGGAGATGCTGCGGCGGGCGCAGACAATTCATGCCCACGATGTCGGCCCCCGCATCGCGCAGTGCCTTGGCAGACTCCGCCGCGCTCTTGCCTTCGGCGGTCTCATCTTTATTTTCGAAACAAATGGTGACCATGACCGGCAAGCCTGTCTTCCTGGCCCTTTCGACGGCGAGCAAAGCTTCACCCAGGAAGGAGAAGGTTTCGCCGATGATAAAGTCCACGCCCTCGCCCACCTGAACTTCCAGTTGCTCATCGAACGTTTTGCGCACCCGATCCGCGGCAGAGGGACTGCCCGGCTCATACATCCAGGTGAGGCTCAGATTGCCGGCAACCAGACATTTGTCGCCTGCGACCTCGCGCGCGATTCGCACGGCGGCGCGATTGAGATCGGCCAGCTTGTTTTCCAGGCCGACTGTCGCGAGCTTGTCGCGGCTGGCATAGAAAGTGAGGGCCTGCAGGACTTCGGCTCCTGCCTCGCGAAATTCGACGTGAAGTTCGCGCAGGGCGTCGGGGCGGGTGAGCACGACTTCCGGAGTGAACGGACCCGCGCGCACCCACCCGCGCTTTTCCAGTTCCAGCAGGTAACCTCCGTCACCCAGGACGGGGCCTTCTTGTAGACGATCGAGAATGCTTTTCTTTGCCATAGTTGCTCCTTGCGTCTTATTGAAAGCTTTGCATCCGCGGGATCTAGCTTGCCCAGAGCAGCTGAGCTCAGGCCAAACTGTCAAGCGGGCCCGCGCCTACACCGTTAGTCGTCTGTGTATTCATACTCCGCCTTGATCGCTTTGCCTTCGGCGAAACGGCTGGGGCCGAATGAACTGATGTCGACGGTCTTGCCTTTGCCATCCAGAAGTAGTTCCGACATCACCAGGCCGATGGCCGGAGAAATCTTGAAGCCCATTCCGGAGAAGCCGGCGCATACGTAGAGTCCGCGAATGTCGGGAATTTCGCCGAGCAGCGGGCGCGAATCCGGAGTCATGTCGTACACTCCGGTCACTCCGCACATGACTTCCGCCCGTTCAAGCTTGGGAATGCGATGGCAGGCGCGTTCGATCATCTCCTCCAACGCCTCGTCGGAGGCTCGCTGAAGAAAGTCATCGGGATCGACATGTCGTTGCCCGTAGAAGTCCCCGATGAGAAATTTGTCGTGCCCATCGGAGCGAAAGTAGGTCGCGCTGAGTGAATCGATGCATGCGCATCCCCCGCCTTTCATTCCGGCAGGATTCTTCAGAATCGCCACCTGATGGTACTCAGTTTCAATCGGCAGGTCGCATCCGACCGATTGAAAGAGCGGACGCGTCCACGGGCCGGTGGCCGCAACCACAACCGGCGACTCGATTTCGCCCTGATTTGTGCAGACGCCGCATATCCTGCCGTTGTTCACGCGAAAAGCCGTGGCCTGAGTACGCGGGAAATAGCAGACGCCAGCGTCGCGGGCGCGGCTGAGAAAATCGTTGGCCACCCCGGCGCCGTCGCCGTAACCGGAGTCGGGCTCATAGGCCGCCAGTTCGACATCATCTACTTGCCAATCCGGCTCCAAATCCCGCAACTCTTGCTGGTCGATCAGGAGCACGTTGACCCCGAGGCTGCGCTGCATTGCGACATTCTTCCGCAGGCGCTCGTTCTCATTGGGATGCACGATGCGTACGAATCCGGTCTTGCGAAAATCTCCCGGCTCACCGACGATCTCTTGCCAGCCCTGAAAGATGCGCAGGCTAATCAACGCTAGCCGGACCTCGGGAGGATAGCTGTAGTGCATACGTATCAGCGCGGAAGACCGGCCGCTGCCGCCGCGCCCGATGTGATCTTTGTCGACGACCACAACTCGTCCCGCTTTTCGCTTAGCCAGATGAAAGGCGATGGAGGCGCCCATGACACCAGCGCCCAGGATCAAAATGTCGGCGGATCTAGTCGTGCTTGCCATTCAAATTCCGAAAACCACAGAGAGCGCACCGTCGCACAGCAGAATTCTCATGCTGCCAGCTTTCCATTTTTCCGATCGCGCAATACCTGATGTGCCGCGTTACGGCCTGGGGCGCCGGTCACTCCGCCGCCGGGATGGGCTCCAGCCCCACAAAGATAAAGACCATCAATGGGCGTTCGATACTGGGACGAACCGGCAATCGGGCGCATAAAGAACAGCTGCTCCAGCCGCAGGTCGCCGTGGAAGATGTTGCCCTCGGTCAAGCCATAGGTGCGCTCCAGATCGAGTGGGGTAAGCACCTGCCGCGCCAGAATTGCGTTGGGCACATTGGGTGCGTACTCGCTGATCTTCCGCACTACGCGCTCTCCCAGCAGTTCCCGCTTTTCATCCCATGTTCCTTGCCGCAAACGGTATGGCACATACTGCACAAAGCAAGTAAGGATGTGTTTACCCGGAGGAGCCAAGGAATCGTCGGCATTAGACGAGACCACGCAATCGACCCACAGCTCCTCGGGAATTTCGCCAAACTTGGCCGTGTCGTAGCAGCGCTCGGCAAACTCGAGCGATGCAACCAAGGTGTAGAAGGTGCGCTGCAGTTGCGTCGCGCCGGCGGGAGTTCCCGTGAAACGAGGCTCTTCGGCCAAGACCAGGTTGACTTTGGCGCACGGACCATCCATCCTGATGCCGCGGATGGCGTGCAGGAATTCCTCGGGCAGCTCCGGGGATGGAATCATCTGCAGGAATGTCCGCTTGGGGTCGGCGTTCGAGAGCACGAGGCGGGCGGAAATCTCGCTGCCATCTTCCAGAATCACGCCACGTGCTCTACCATCGCGGACATCGATCTGCGATACCGGGGAAGAGGTCCGTATCTCTACGCCCAACTTTCTGCCCGATGCGGCCAGCGCCTGCGTGATCGCGCCCATTCCGCCGATCACGTGTCCGTAGAATCCTTGCAATTCATGCTCGCCGCCGCTCAACAGATGAAACAGCAGGCCAATCGCAGTCCCCGGCTGGTAGGGGCCCCCATGCTTGCCATAAACATTGTTGGCAAGAAACATGGTTTTCATTTTTTCCGATTCGTAATTGTGATCCAGAAACTCACCCAGGCTTCCGGTGAGGAACGAGACCAGTTGCGCAACTTCAGCGCTGGTAATGCCATGAAATCGTCTGCCCAGGCGAAATAAATCACCCCAGCCACCAAGGCTGGCGGTATTGATCTCGGGTGGTGGCTCAAGGAAGAAGGGCTGCAAGTAGCGAGCCAGCTTTTTCAGTTGATCGTCGACTCGAACGAAGGTCTCCGCGTCTTTGGCAGACAGCTTATGGAACTCCGCCTGCGCGCGCTCACGCTCAACCCACCAGGAGACGACTTGCCCGTCGGGAAACGGAACCTGAATCGCCGGATCGCAGGGAACCATGCGCAGCCCGTACTCCGCCAGGCGCAAATCCTGAATTACCTCCGGGCGCAGCATGCTGGCAATATACGAAGTGGTCGAAGCACGGCAACCCGGGGCGATTTCCTCCGTAACACAGCACCCGCCGACGATCTCACGGCGTTCGAGCACAAGCGTCGACAGTCCGGCACGAGCCAGATAAGCAGCGGCGGTCAGGCCATTGTGGCCTCCGCCCACAACTATGGCGTCATACCTTTTTGTCGGAGCACCCTGCACTTTGTTTGACCTATAGTCAATTACGATTACGGTTGCGAAACCCACATTAACTCATGTGTCAGAAAAATAGAATTGAAAATGGAGTTATCTTTGTGTAAAGTTCTCTGACCTGAGGTCAATCATGACTGGAATCGGCAGCAGTCTCGTTTCCCCTCCCAGCTACCGTCATATGCCGCCACGGCCCCGGTCCGAGGGCAAGCGCAGCAAGATCATTGACACCGCCATGCGCCATTTTGCCGAGCAGGGTTACCATGCCGCCCGGGTAGGGGACATCGCGGCGCTGCTGGGCATCGCCAAGGGCTCAATCTTCCAGCATTTTGGCAGCAAGGACGGCCTCTTTTTCGAGGCTTACAAGAAGGCAGTCCGGTCGTTTCCCCGCTATCTTGACGCTCCCGCCGAGGTACGTGACCGCGGTTTCTTCGAAGTTCTGCGTTACTGGCTGGCCCGCACCGAGCACCTGATCCGCGAAGACTGGATCCCTTATCGCGTCTCGTTGCTCGGAAACTACGGTACGGATCTCGCTCTCAAACGGGAAATCAACCGCTTCCTGATGGCGGAAGACCCGTACGGGACGGTGGCGTTTGTGCGCTACGGCGTAGAGCGCGGAGAACTACGCCGCGACCTCGACCAGGAGATGATTGTCTCGATTCTGGACTGGACCGTCGAACGGTTCCAGGATGCCTTGCTGACGGAAGAGCTCGATCCGGGCCTGTTCCGGCGGCAGGGAGATCCCTCGGAAAAGAAAGAAGCGCGAATCGCGCAATTCCTGGACCTGCTGAAGAGAGCGATTGGGTCAGGACGCTGACAGAGTAAATCGTCATGCAAACACTGCAAGACATTCTCGCCAGTTACAACGACCGGGCACCCCTTTCCGAGGCCGCAACCATTCCCGCACCCTGGTATGTCGATTCCCGCATCGCCGATCTTGAAGCCAAGACCGTCTTTAGCAAGACCTGGCAGATGGTCGGCCGAATCGAGCAGGTGGAAAATCCGGGCCAGTTTGTGACCGCGAATATTGCAGGAGAGCCGATCGTCGTGGTGCGAGGCAACGACGGCGTCCTGCGGGCGTTCTACAACGTATGCCGCCATCATGCTGCCGCCGTGGTCACGGAAACCTGCGGGCAAGCCAACATCCTGCACTGTCCTTACCACGGCTGGAACTATGGGTTGGACGGCTCGCTGAAAGGTATGCCCGAGTTCGATGGCGTCAAGGGCTTTGAGCGCCAGCAGAATGGATTGGTTCCGGTGCAGGCGGACACGTGGGAGAAATTCGTCTTTGTGAATCTTGATCCTGAAGCGATGGGGCTGCGCGATTTTTTGGGCGGACTCGTCAGGCAGGTCGAGCCGCTGGGTGTCGGCGGACTGCACTACTTCGACAGCCGGACTTACGACATCGCCTGCAACTGGAAGGTGTTCGTGGACAATTATCTCGATGGCGGATACCACGTTCCTCATCTGCACAAGGGCCTGAGCTCGGTGCTCGACTACAAGGAGTACACCATCGAAAACGAAGACCGCTACTGCCTGCAGTCGAGCCCAATGGTGGCATCCGATGAGGACAAGGCTACAGGCGCGACCCGCAAAGGTGACCGGGCGCGGTATTTTTGGCAATATCCCAACCTGATGATCAACTGCTATGAAGGGTATATGGATACGAACCTGGTCTTACCCCTCGATGTTGACCATTGCAGGGTGATTTTTGATTTCTATTTTGCCGATATCGGCAGCTCCCGGCGCGCCTACAACGAGGAGAGTGTAGCCGTCGGGGCTCGTGTGCAGGATGAAGACCTGGGAATCTGCGAAGCCGTGCAGCGTGGGCTCAAGTCGCGGGCGTATGGCGCCGGCAGACTATCGGTGCGGCGCGAGGCTGGCGAACATTTGTTCCATCGCTTGTTGGCGGCCGACTTGAAGGCGGGAGTCGAGAATTTTGCGGCCGCTGCGGATTGACCGAACCGGCTATCTCCGCAGCACCCACATAACCCAGCCTGCGGCAAACACTCCACCCACGAACATCGCGAAACAATACAAGCCGTAAAGCAACTGCTCTCTGGAAGTATTTCGTTGCGTGATGCCGAAGACGACAGACGCGAATACAGAGAACAAGACGGCGGCGGTGAAGTGGGAAGGCGAGTAGATCACGATTTTTTCCCGATCGCAACGTGGTAGGCATCGGCTGCGCTGATAAAGTTCAGCAATCCGGCAACAATCAGAAATTTGGTTCCGTAGTCCGCGGTGGCGTGAGAAATCGCCCCCTGCCCCCAGTTCATCACCTGCGCAACGATATACAAACCTCCGGCGCCAACATCGCCGACGAATCCCAGAATGTCGAGGATGTCTCCGCCATTGGGCTGGTAAATGTGACCCTGCATGATCAATCCGAGGACGAACATCACAGCAATCGAGCCCATCAGCAGCAAGCCGCGCCCCCAGCGCCTCTGAATCAGGTGGCCCGCGCCGGGGATGAACCATCCTACGGCCGGGGCAAGCACTGCCATGGTGGTCAGCGGCTGGGCGGCATCTTTAGCGGCGGCCACCGGTTCATTCTTAGCGGTTGAGGAGTTTGCCATTCAGATGATTACGATCTCTCTTTGAATTTTACCCGTTACTTCGGCGCTGTGCGGCCGCACCAGCATATTGACCTCGCTGCGCACGCCGAATTCCGGCAAATACACGCCGGGTTCGATGGAGAAGCAGGAGTTGGGCAGAATGCGGCGCTCGTCGTGGATTTCGAGATCATCCATGTTCGCGCCGTTGGAGTGGACCTCGGTTCCGATCGAATGCCCGGTCCGATGCACAAAATAGTCGCCGTACCCGGCTTTCTTGATGTGACTGCGAACCGCGCGATCGACCTGCCAGCCGGCAATCGATTGGCCTGCGGCAACCGCGTCCTGCACTGTCCTGATGCCGGCATCGCGAGCATCCCTCACCACGGTAAAGACCTCTCTCATGCGCTCCGAAGGCGCTTTGCCGAGAAATCCCGTCCAGGTGATGTCATAGTAGACAGCCGAAGCCGTGTTTTGTTTAGCCCATACGTCGAGCAGGACAAAATCTCCTTCGCGGATCGGCGTCGAACTTTCCGCACGCGGTTCGTAGTGCGGATTTCCACTGTTGCGATTCACGCCGACGATCGGCGGCTCATCAGTCACCAGATTCTCCCGCTGAAACGCTTCCATAAACCATTGCTGGATGCGGTATTCGTCGGTGCCGCCGTTGCGGGCTCGCTGACCAATCTCCTGAAACGCGGCGTCAAGGATGCGGTCCACTCCATCCCGCGCAGCGAAGTGGGTCTTGATCTGTTCCTCGGTCCAGGTAGCCTCGAATTGCGCTACCAGGTCTGCCGAACTGACCACGTTCTTGCCCAGACCGCGGATCATCTCCAGCGTGCCGCCGTCCACCATGGACACGGTAAAGACAAGGTTGTTGGGTGAGTACTGCATGGCGATATCGCGGAATCCCGCGAGCAGAACTCTGATCTGATCGAAAAGTTCCTGCCAACCGGCATATTGCAATTTCTTCCCCGGCAGTGAATCGAGATGGCCGGACTCAATCTTATGAACCAGTTTGACCGGCTCGCCCTGCGCCGGAATCGCATAGTACCAGCGGCGCGTGACCATCAGCGATGGGGAGAGACCGAGGACACGATACGCAATGGGGTCGCGATGATGATGATCGTAGAACAGCCAGGCATCGATGTTGCGCTCGCGCAGGGAAGCCTGGATGGCGGAGAGATTCATGGGCAAAAGACTATTCTAAACAAGTGTTGCGATTTGAGCGAATCGCGGAGCGAATGATCTCTAGCTTTGAACCCAAGGGCCGGTCACTTGCCCGCCAAAATATTCTTCCTCGTGCCCGCCGGCAACGTCTCGCACGCGGTCCGCAGCACCAATCGCGGCGCCCGATTCCGAATGCTCATGAGATACGGTACGGTTCGCTCGGCATCAAATTTCGCGGTTTCTCGCAGCAGCCAGCCCAGTCCCTTCTGCACCATATCATCTTCGTCGAGAAGCAGTTGGTCAGACAATCGCTGAATTTCCGGAAAAAACATTCGCTGCCGGGTTCCCTGAATTAGCGCGACGCAAGCCGCCCGCCGGTGCCAGCGGTTTTTCGACTTCGCCCAGCGAAACACCGCCCTAACTCGACTCGGTTTCGCAGCGACCATGGGCCCAATCAGGTAATGCACCAGCCCGTCGTGATCGGACCAATTGCTGATGCGCGGCAACCAGTTTTCAAACAATCGAAACTCCGCATCGTCGAAAGCGTCGGTGTGTTTCTCGAGCAGCAGGACGGCGAAGGTTTTCTCCTCCAAAACCCGGCCGTAGAAAAGTTTGTCGGCCACCTGAAGCAGGAAAGAGTGTCCTTTCTCTCTCAGGATCGTCCGCCGAAAGCGGACCGCCAGCTTACGAAGTTCGCCCGTATACCAGCCGCGCGACTTGACTTCTTCTTTGAAGAACCGCTGTACGTCCTCCGAGTGCGGTGCAGACCCTCCGTCCTTCAGTACTCTACGGATATGGGCGGCAATGTATGCGGGAGTAATCTTTCTTCTTGACATGGGGTTGAGATAGTCAGTGGCCAGCGTTTTGCCGCCAGTTGCAACCGAAGAAGGTGATGTTTCTGGCCACTAACCGGGAATCATCGAGCACCGGCTCCTGACTCCTACACTCTGATGGTCCTATCGTAAATCCAAAGGAGCGCGGCCGTGAGCAAGCCTACCGACATCACCACCCACCAGATGCGTTCCGGTTGATGGGTGACCTCTCCAAAATGGTGCATGAGTTGTCCTCCGAACCAACCGCCGATGAGACCACCCATCCCGATCGGCAAGAACGCAAAGCCCATGTAGGTGCCTTGTTGCCCCGGTGGCGCGAGACGAGAGATGTAGTCGTAATACGGAGGTTGCTGCGTGATCTCGCCCAGCGCCAGCACAAAGATTGAAAGTACCGCGGCCCACACCGTGGGACGCAGTGCGAGAATCAGCCATGCGCCCGAGGTGATCACCGTTCCCAAGATGATCGCATGAAACCTGGGAAGCTTGCGCATCACGTAATTCACCGCCAGCGTCAGGCAGATGACGGTCAGCCCGTCGGTGACCAGAATCTTTTCAACGTCGGCGTTCGGACTGATGTATTTGTGAATATAGCCGGGCAGGCTGATGTACTGTTGCCAAAAGACAATCCAGTAACCGGTGAACAGCACCAGAAACCACATAAACCGGCTGATGCCGGCGAGTATCAGTAGAAGCAGAACGCCCCAAATCCACCACGGAATCCTGAATGCAGGATGAAGCCACAGCGCAATTCGCAGCCCGATCGCAATCATAAAAACAGGGAAGACGAGGCGATAATTCCCCAGCACAATGCAGAAATTGCGCACCACGGTCGTAATCGAGGGAGGGGGCGCGTCTCCGGGTTTGTGTGGTTCGCGGAAAAATAACAGGACGACGAAGAACATGGCAAACACGCTCAGCGCCGCCACCCGATAGACATTTTCGACGCCCAGGCGGTGATGAGCCCAGGAAGCGACGAGTGGTCCGGAAGCGCCGCCAATGTTTACCATGGTGTAATAGATCGAATAGCCGAGGGTGCGGACATTTTCTTTCGAGGCCCGCGCCGTTGTGCCCACCACGCAGGGCTTTACCATGGCAATGCCAAGCGCGGGAAGAATCAGAACGAATCCGACAAACAAGCTGAGCGGTACCAGGGTTCGGACCGGCGCCAGCCAGGAGGCGCCGATGGAGCCAATCAGGAAATACGCGAAGGCCAGAATCAAGTATGCCATCGCGAGGGCGCGGCGGAAGCCCAATCGGTCAGCCACCGCCCCGCCAAAGATGGCAAGAAACCACACCGCTCCGCCGAAGATGCCCGTGAGCGTCCCGGTCTGTTCGGTGGAGAAACCAAGTTTTTCCTGCAGATAAAGGGCAAGCGACGCGAACGCGCCGTAGTAAGAAAGCCGCTCGAAGATTTCGCTGAAGTTCGCAACCCAAAAGGGAAGCTCGAAGCCAGTGCGAACCTCATGCAGACGTTCAGAAAACGCCAAGAGCTGCGCTCCTCTCGTGTGCCCCGGACATTCTGCCGCGTTTATTTCTCCAGCTTTTTCCTGGCCTGGTCCGAAGACAATCCGGTCACGCGGATCACTTTTCTGCGGCTGCCCTCGCCGGACGCTATGGTAACGGAAGAGCGGGGCACATCCAAAAGATTTGCCAGGAACTGAATGCAAGCCGCATTGGCACGACCATCAAGCGGCGGCGCCGTCAACGCGAGTTTAAGTGCGTCGCCGATTTCACCGCCAACGGCGTTCTTCCTCGCACGCGGCTGGACTTTCACCACGAAGCTAACGCCGGCAGGGCTGACGTGGAGCGGGATCATGAACGGGCTTTCAAGAAATCGGAGGCAGCAAGCTTGTTCAGGAAGCGAACTACCTGTGCCCAGCAGCCTTTTCTGCCGCCACACGCTTGAGGTGGTCCTTGTATTGATCCAGGTTCGGGTCACTTGCCTTCGTCCCCACCTCAATCGCTTTCTGAATCTGATCGGTCGCCACATCGAACTTGCCGGCATTCTCATAGCCTTCGCCAAGGCTGTCGTAGACATTGGCGGAGCCGGGATAGAGCTCAACATTGTGTTGAAATACGGCAATAGCCTGGTCGAGCTTCTTCATCCCCATGAGCTGGTAACCGAGATTATTGAGCGCATTCTCCGGCACTAGGATTTGGAAGCCGTAACGCTCGGAGAGTTCGCGGTAGTGTTTCTCCAAACCGTCAAACCCGCCCACGGGAAATCCGTTACCGGGATCACGCGGCACCTGCCAGTCGGCAAACACCGTGCGCAGGCCGGCATAGTGAGCACGAAGCACGGTCGACCCATGATCCTCGTCGCGATAACGCGCCGAATCCCAATGGAAATCTTTCGGCGCCTTCGCGGTGAGCGTCTTCTGGAGTTCCTCGAAGCCTTCGCCCATTGGGTTAGGCGTGTTGCCTTCGTTGGCCAGCGAGAAGAACAGCGTCTCTTTGAGTTCCTTGTGCGCCGCGAAGAACTTCTGTGCCTGATGCAGGGTTCGCTGGTTATCCCATTGCAAGCTCGGGCTGACCGCGATATACGCCTGAAACATCTCCGTGCGGGTGATGAGGATATGGATGGCCGTCAAACCGCCAAGCGAGTGTCCGGCGAAAATCCTGTACTGCGCGGTGCGGTACCGCTTTTCGATTTCCGGCATCAGTTCGTTCTGGATGAAGTCGATGAAGTGGTCGCCGCCGCCACTGGTCGGATTGGCGACCGTGCCGTCGGGGTTTTTGTCGTCCGAGTGGCTGGGTGTAAGGTCGCGGGTACGATCGGTGTTGGCGATCCCGACCACAATCAGCTGCGGCATCCGGTCGTTTTGGACCAGAAAATCGATGGTGCTGCCGATCTCGTTGATATGATCCGGGCCATCGGTGAGGTAGAGCACGGGAAGTGGGCGATTGCCCTGATCATAGCCGCGCGGCGTTCGAACCCAGACCACGCGGTCTTCGTTAAGCACACTCGAGTGCACCGTGAGCTTCTGCGGAACAGGAGGCGCCAGGTCCTGGGCGGCGGTGGTGATCGACAGCGCGCCGAGAAGGGCGAGAGATGCAAGACTGCACAAATTACCTTTCATAAGGCCTCCTCGTCTCTACCTATCGACGCATCCCTGCCGTAACGGTTAGCGCAAATCAAGATCTTGAGCCGTCCGCGTTCTCTCCCCAAAAATCGCCGTCCCTACCCGCACGCAAGTCGATCCCTCCTCAATCGCCACTTCAAAGTCGTGTGACATACCCATCGACAAGATATTCATGCCAACTCCCGGACACCGGCGTGCGGAAATCTGATCCCGCAGTTCGCGCAGCGCGCGAAAGAATGGCCGAGCCTGCTGAGGGTCTTCGCTAAAGGGCGGCACAGTCATGAGGCCGCGAAATTCAAGACTCTCCAGAGCGGCAGCGCCTTGCAGCATCTCCTCCAGTTCACTCGACCCCGGAGCGACGCCACTCTTAGCCGCCTCTCCGCCAACGTTAATCTCAATCAGAACAACCAGCTTCTTGCCCAGTTCCTGCGCAGCCGCATTGAGTCGTTGCGCTAACCGCGGCGAATCCACCGACTCAACCGCTGCAAACAGTTCGACCGCCTTTCCCGCCTTATTGCTTTGCAGGTGCCCGATCATGTGCCACTCGGCGTCGCGCAAATCCCGCAAAGCGTCCACCTTGCCGGCAAATTCCTGCACCCGATTTTCGCCGAACAGCCGAATCCCTGCGGCGTATGCCTCGCGAATACGCTCTGCTGGCTGCGTCTTAGTGACCGCCATCAGCAATACCTGGTCAGGATCACGTCCGGCGCGCCGCGCGGCCGTGTCGATCCGATCACGAACCAGCGCGATATTTTCCGCAACCGCCATGAGCCCCTCGTGGTTGCGGCCGCCCTGAAGGCGGCCGCACTGTTACTCGTGTTCCTGCGCGCAGCGCGCGGGCGCCTGGATGGCCAGTCCTCACATGATCGCGGTCGGCGGCGCGGGTTCATCCGGGCTGCCGGCGTTAGCCAGCGGTACTCTCATCATGACGAAGATCAGCACCGCCATTCCAATCAATCCGGAAAAAGAAAAATCGCCGACATCGATGTGCCAGAGTTGGTGGTTACTTCCCACAATGGCCGCAATCACCAAACCACAGAGTGCCTCCCCGGCGATTAGGCCAGAGGCAGTCAGCACACCGGCGTTATCCACCCGTGCCTTCTGCGCATCGTTATATCCGCGGCGGTCACGCGCTTTGTCGGTAAACCAGCGGATGACTCCACCCAGGAAGATCGCAGACGTGGTTTCGAGCGGGAGGTACATGCCGACCGAAAACAACATGGGGCTCTTCACTTCCACCAGGATCATGGCGAAGCCCATGAGGATGCCGACAATCACCAGCGGCCATGCCATATTCCCGCCAACGATTCCCTGCGCCAGCATGGCCATGAGTCCGGCTTGCGGAGCGGGCAGGGCGGCGCTGCCGAAGTGATAGGCCTTGTCGAGGATCATCAAGGGAAAGAACAAAACCAGCGAGGCTACAATCGTGCCAAAAATGTCGCCGACCTGCATTTTGGCCGGCGTCCCCCCCAGAATGTGGCCGGCTTTCAAGTCTTGTAGCATCTCCCCCGCGACGGCCGAGGAAACACAAACCACCGCCGCCACTCCCAGGACTGCTGCCACTCCTCCGATGCCCGACACTCCCAACGCCACCATCAGCAGCGCCGCCACCACCAGCGTGCAGAGCGTCAGGCCGGAAACCGGGTTGTTCGACGATCCGATCATGCCCACCAGATTGCCCGACACCGCGGCGAAGAAAAATCCGAGTACGATCATGACCGCTGCCGACACAAATGCGCCCGCTATGATCTTCCCCCCGGACAGGTTGTGCGCCCCGGCAATAAAGTAGTAGTACAAACCGATCATGGCAAGAAACACCAGTCCCACCCCTGTAAAAACCACCTTCGCGTTTAGATCGCGGTCCACGCGGCTAGTGGCTTGATAGGCTTCGGCCGATTTCTTCAGATCAGAAACCGCCCGCTTCATGCCGGCCATGAGCTGCTTCCGCATGCGGAATAAGGTGAAGCCGGCGCCGACTAACATGCCGCCCACGGCAATCGGGCGCACGATCGAATACCACACGCTGAAGGCAACACCTCCCCAATACATGGCGGGGCTCGTACCGTTCGGAATCGCAGGCAGATTCGGCCCCAGGAAGTAGACGAGGAGAGGAACCAGCAGGCCCCAGGCCACCACGCCCCCGGCAAAATTGAGCGAGGCCAGCCTGGGCCCAATGATGTAACCCACGCCGAGATAGGCGGGGCTCACTGCAGGCGAGGTAAATTGCGTCATACCTCCGGTTGCCAAGATCGGCGAAGTCGTGCTGCGTCCCAGTCGCAGACCGCTCGTCATCTTTGGAATGTTGATCAGGACGTTCTTGGTGTACCAGAAAAGATTGATCTGCGACAGAAAGTACATCAAACCGCCAAATCCCATGTTGGCGAACAGAATCTTCGCAGCTTTCGAGCCTTGCTGTCCGGCTTTATGGATCTCCGACGCGGCCACCGATTCCGGGAAGGGAAGTTCCGGATCCTCCACCATCACTCGCCGCAGCAGGGTGACGAACAGGATGCCCAGCAATCCTCCGATGACCATAAGAACCACCGATTGCCAGTACCGCTCCATGCCGAGGCTGGGCCACAGACCCGCGAGGACAAATGCCGGAATGGTGAATACTGCCCCCGCCGCTACCGACTCGCCGATGGCACCGACGGTCCGGGCGATGTTCTCTTCGAGCAGCGATCCCTTCATCAGGCGCAGGATCGACATGCCGATCACCGCTGCCGGATAGGTCGCCGCGATGGTCATACCGGCCTTCAATCCGAGATAGGCATTGGCCGCGCCCAGAATCCCGGTCATCAACATGCCAAGCAGAACAGCGCGGAAGGTGAACTCCCGCATTTCCATGTTCTCGGGTACATAAGGGCGGAATTTCTTGGGAGCTTCTGTAACCGTAGATTGAGGGCTCATAGGTGACATCCTCGCATAGGCAGCGCGGTTAAGGATACATCAAGAGCGGCGCACAGTAGCACGCCAGGAACCCGCCCGGTTCGCGCAGAGAACCAGCGCGAATGATCCGCTGCGGCGCGATTGACACACTACCGTAACCGTGCTCGCGTTGCGCGGCGAATCCAGCACCGCTATACTGGGAGGGATTCGTCCAGATGGACGCCCCTGCGACCGCGACTGGGCGAGGGAGGATCGTCTTCAGCAGTAGTGGGACCCAAACTCGGGCTACCGAGACCACGCCAAGTACGCGGGAAGGGTCTTTGTTTTCTGCTTTGACCTCTGGAATCAACGGGCTCGCCACCGCACTTTTTGCCACGGTTTTTCCCGATGATTGTCGGCTCTGCGGGAATCCGCTGCGCAATATCTCGCGGCTTCCTGTCTGTGAGGAATGCATCCTCGCCATGCGGCCAGTAACCGGGGCATTGTGCTCGGTGTGCGGCGAACGGCTGGGTGGGCCGTATCGGTTATCGGTGGCCAGTGGCGACGCCCTTTGCGGCTTGTGCCGACGGCTGGAACCGCCGTTCGTGAAATCTGCCGCGTATGGCAGCTATGAGGGCGGGTTACGGGAACTCATCCATCTGCTCAAATATAACCAGGTGCGGCCGGCTGCCAACGTGCTCGGCCGCATGGTTGCGGAAGCCATTTCCGATCTGCAACCGCTTTTTGCGGGTTCGCCGGTTTTGTTGGTGCCGGTGCCTCTGCACGCGCGAAAGTTCCGGCAACGCAGTTTCAATCAGGCGGAATTGATTGCGCGATCCGCCTTGAAGCTTTTGCCGGGGACAGATCTGCGCTTGAGCTGTGCTGTGCTGGAACGAACCCGCGAGACCAAGTCACAGATTGGATTGTCCCGCCACCAGCGCCGGGAAAATATGCGGGGCGCTTTCGCCGTGGTGAAGCCAGAGGAAGTGTCCGGTCACGAGGTCTTGCTGCTAGACGATGTTTTCACCACCGGCACCACGGTTTCCGAATGCGCTCGCGTGTTGCGGCGCGCCGGGCATCGAAGGTGTACGTGGCTACGGTAGCGCGGACGTTGAAAGCCGAGGCTCAGCATGTCATGCCTCCGGCGGATGTAGAGGGCGAAGTGGCAATGGCAGCGCACGGATGAGAAGGTAGTGCTCAGTGAGCAGTTGTCAGTGTTCAGTGATGAGTAAGAACCTATGTCGGGCAAGTGGCACAATGCGATCGTGAGCCGCGGAGGGGCGCCGCCGGCTGGAATGGTGGGCGTTCACCAGGACAACGATGGCCACGTCCTGCATGCGCCGGTTTTGGTGCTGAATGCGTCTTACGAGCCCATCAACGTGTGTGCGGCGCGCCGTGCCATCGTGCTTGTCCTTAAGGGTGTGGCTATGACTGAGGAGGAAAACGGCCACTTTCTGCACGCGGCCCGCTTGGCCGTCCGGCTGCCTTCGGTAATTCGCCTGCTCGAATACCGGCGGATCCCCCATCAGACTCGCGCTCTCTCGCGCAAGAACATCCTGCTGCGTGACCGCAACACCTGCCAGTACTGCGGAGAGCTGTTGCCCTCGGGTGAACTGACCCTCGACCACGTCGTGCCTCGATCTCGCGGAGGCGCTTCCACCTGGGAGAATCTCGTGGCCTGCTGCCATCCTTGCAATCGGCAAAAGGGGAACCAATTCCCCGCCGAGGCCGACATGAAACTGATGCGGGAGCCTCGCGCCTTCAATCTGCACACCAGCCGCCACATCATGCGCCTCATGGGGCGCTCCGACGACAAGTGGCGGAAGTACCTCTTCTATTGAGTGACCGGCGGCCGGTCCTCAACGGGCCTGCAGGAGCTTTACGCCAGCATCCTTGCTGCTAATGCCTTGCTGCGCCCG
>Ga0335078_10005736_pt1 | contig 18359 bp, 13 predicted proteins | sample Lox_Sample_32_FD_206711 | JGI IMG/M metagenome (GOLD analysis project Ga0335078, IMG submission 206711) | Soil microbial communities from Loxahatchee National Wildlife Refuge, Florida, United States - Lox_Sample_3.2 | ecosystem: Environmental > Terrestrial > Soil > Wetlands | place: USA... | reverse complement strand
GTCGCCGACGTTGTAGGTGTCGACGACCCGCTGCCACGGGTCCTCCTGGGTCTGCTTGAGGCCCAGCGAGATCCGCTGGCGCTGCCGGTCGATGTCGAGCACCTTGACCGTCACCTTGTCGCCGATCGACAGGATCTCGGAGGGATGGTTGACGTGCGACCAGGAAAGTTCGGAGATGTGGATCAGCCCGTCGATCCCATCGAGGTCGACAAAAGCACCGAAATCGACAATGTTCGAGATCGTGCCCTCCACGACCTGGCCGGGCTGCAGCCGGTCGAGAATGCGCTCGCGGTCCTCCTTGCGCTGTTCCTCGAGCACTGCGCGGCGGGACAGGACGACGTTGTTGCGCGAGCGGTTGAGCTCGATCACCTTGCACTCGATCGTCTCGCCCATGTACTCGTCGAGGTTCGGCACGCGGCGGATATCGACCAGCGACGCCGGCAGGAAGCCACGCACGCCGAGGTCAATGATCAAGCCGCCCTTGACGACTTCGATCACGGCGCCCTCGACGGGGTCGCCGGACTCGGCCGCGGCCTCGATCCGGCGCCAGGCCTTCTCGAAGCGGGCGCGCTTCTTGGACAGGATCAGCCGTCCGTCCTGATCCTCCTTGGTCAGCACGAGGGCGTCCACCTCTTCGCCGAGGGACACCTCCTCGCTGGGATCGACGGACTTGCGGATCGAAAGCTCTGTGGAGGGAATGACCCCTTCGGACTTGTAGCCGATGTCGACGAGGACCTCGTCGTTGTCGATGCGGACCACGTGTCCGCTTACGACATCGCCTTCCTGGAACGGGTGGACGGTGGCGTCGTAATTGGGAACGATCTGGCCGTCGATCTCGAGCAGCAGACCGTCGGAGCCCTCGACGACCTTGGCGTTCGACTGATCGGCGGCTGGGTTTAGCGTTGTGGTAGTAGACATGCTTCCAGCGGAGGATAGCCGCACTGAGCGGGCAGAGCGTGGCTCAGTGCCTCCCTAACGCGTCCCTATCATCCGCTCGCGATGCCGCGGAGAGCGACCAAGCGGGGCCTGGAGCGTACCCCACTAGAGCGTGATTGCGACGTGCTGATCTGCGGCGGGAGCTTCGCGGGCCTCGCGGTGGCGCGCGAGCTGGTGGACAGCGGCCTCGATGTGCTGGTGATCGATCGGTACGAGATCGGGGAGCGACAGACATCCGCGTGCGGGATTCCGACCGCCTGGCTCGAGCAGCTCGGGCTGCAGCGCTCCTTGCAGCAGACGTTCGGCGAGCTCGTGATTCACACGCCGTACACGACCGTCCGCTACCGGCTTCCGTGGACGTTCTCGACGTTCGACTACCGGACTTTGTGCGAGCTCCTCGCCGACCAGGGCAGCTTTGCTTTTGAGACGGCCAAAGTGGACGGGCGCACCGAACGCGTCGTCCACACCGACCGTGGTGATATCCGGGCGGGCTACGTCGTGGACGCGCTCGGGTGGCGACGCGTGCTCGGCGCCGGCAACAACATCCAACCCCCGGACGCGCTCCTGTCCCGGGGGCTCGAGGTCCATCCGTTCGGGTCGGGCGAGGACCTGGAAATCTGGATCGATCGCTCGTACGTGCCCGCCGGCTACGGCTGGAGCTTCCCCGCGAGCGGCGAGGTGCGGATCGGCGTGGGCTCGTTCGACCCCCGCTTCCACGTGCGCGAGTCGACCAACCGGCTGGCCACGGATCTGTCAGCCGAAAGCGTCCGCTACCAGGGCAACTGGATCCCGCACGCGCTCCGGAACGCCACCGAGGACGGCGTGTTCTTCGTCGGCGACTCAGCCGGCCACTGCCTGCCGCTGACCGCCGAGGGGATCAGAACCGCGCTGTATTTCGGGCTCGCGTGCGGTCGTGAGCTGGCTGAGGTCGCCGGCGGGCGGCGATCGGTATCCGATGCGTTGTCGAACTACTCGCGGTTCAGCGCCTCGCACGCGCGCCCGTTCGACTGGATGCTGCGCTGCCAGCGGCTCGTCCCGCGGGTGGCGCCGCGGCTGCTGGCCGGCGCGCTGCGCGCGATGGAGGCCAAGCGCTTCCTCGACTGGTCGTTCGGCCATTACCTCGAGATCGCGCATCCACGGTTCGTCGCGGCCCGTCCGCGCCGGACGCCGACGCAGGTGCGCGTACCCGCCTAGGTCTGGCTCTGGCTGGGCTTCACCCGCACGGTGCGCCCGGAGTACACCCAGTTGCCCCAGCTGTCGGTGGCGCGGAGCGTCACGCGGTAGCTGCCCGTGTCCTTGAACAGATGGGAGACGTGTCGGCCCGAGGCGGCGCGGCCGTCCCCGAAAATCCACTCGAAGGACACGAGACGCCCATCGGGGTCGAAGCCATGCGCGGTGAAGCCGAGCAGGTGCTCGTGGCCGTCCCGGTGGGTCATCGCGAACGACAGCGAGTCCGGTTTGGCCCGCGGCTCGCAGGCCGAGTTGGCGTTGCTCCACTCCTCCTGGAGGAAGTAGTGGTCGCCGTTGATCGTCTCGTTCCAGGGCGTGACCCCTGGGTCGCGGGCCGCGCTCAGGCTGGGCCCGAAGCTCGTCAGGCACAGGTCGGCCTCTTCGTCGCCCTGGCTGTCGATCCAGGCGTTGCCGTCGGGGTCGGTGACCGTCTCGTTGTGCTCGTGGCTGATCGTCGAGATCGTCGGATCGGCCGTGCTCGAGTTCGGGCGAGGGTTGTTCGACTGGCAGTGACCAGCCACCGCGTTGTACGGGATGACCGCGTACAGGATGCGGTTCGGCGTCTCAGAGTGGTAGCCGCAATAGCCGTTCGCCCTTCCCCCGAGCGCGCAGCTCGACGAGCTCGCGTCGGTGCAGCTGCCGAAGCCGTTCGGGGTGATGATGAAGTAGATGTTGCCGCCGTTCGTTGGCAGGTCATCGGCGGCAACCACGTGCTCGAGCTCGGTCTCGAGTTGGTCGTCGGTCAGGCACACGCTCCACCCGGGGCCGGTCGGAGGCTCCGTGCAGCCGTTCGGGGGCAGCGCGTCGGTGTCGACGACGGCGCCGGCGTAAGTCGAGGCGTAGGCCGCCGTTCCGGTGGAGTCGGTGTACTGCCCGCTCAGGCCATAGACGTTGCTCGTTTTGTGGCTGTCGGCGGCGACATCGATCAGGAACTTCTCGATCAGCGCCTCATAGCCGGGGTCGAAAGTCAGCGCGGAGCCGGCGGGCTCCCAGAAGATCGGGTGTGTGCGGTTGGAGTGCAGGACGGGACCGCCGTCATACGGGAGGTCGGTCTCGCGCATCGGGAGGCTGGTGATATGGGCGTGGTAGCCCGAGGGGACGTCGCCGACGACGCCGCTGATGAGGTGGGCCTGCGCGCCGGCGGGGATCAGCAGGGCGACCATCATCGCGACGATGACGGCGAGCCCCCGGCGAGCGCTCACTTCGCCGCCAGCCAGTCGGAGCCGATACCGACGTCGACGGCGAGCGGCGGGTCCATCTCGAACGCGCCGCCCATCTGCTCGACCGCGAGCCGCCTGACCTCCTCGGCCTCATCGGCAGGCCCTTCGAACAGCAGCTCGTCGTGAATCTGGAGGATCATGCGCGAGCGCAGCCCCGCGTCCTTCAAGGCCTGGTCGGAACGGACCATCGCGACCTTCATGATGTCCGCAGCGGTGCCCTGGATCACCATGTTGACCGCGAAGCGCTCGCCCTGCTTGCGCAGCTCCCAGCGGCGGGCCCGGAGCTCAGGGACCTGCCGGCGGCGGCCGAACAGCGTCGAGACGTAGCCGTGCTCCGTCCCCTGGGTGATCGTGTCCTCGATCCACCGCGCAACCGCCGGGAAGCCTGCCATGTAGCGATTTATGAACTCCTCGGCCTCTTCCTGGGGGATGTCGAGCCGGTCGGCCATCCCCCACGCCGACAGCCCGTAGACGATTCCGTAGTTGATCATCTTCGACTTGGATCTCATGCCGGGGTCGATCTGCTCCGGCGTCACCCCGAACACGCGGCAGGCCGTCGCGGTATGAACATCTTCGCCCTTTCGGAAGATTTCCTTTAGTGCGTCCTCCCCGGCGATGTGGGCCAGCAGGCGCAGTTCGACCTGGGAGTAATCGGCCGAGACCAGCAGGTTGCCGGGTTCAGCCACGAAGCAGGCCCGGATCTCGCGCCCGAGCGGGGTGCGGATTGGGATGTTCTGGAGGTTCGGGTTGTTGGACGAGAGGCGCCCGGTGGTCGCCGCCGTCTGGTTGAAGGTCGTGTGAATCCGGCCGTCGTCGGCGATCAGCAGTGGGAGCGCGTCGAGGTAGGTCTGGGCGAGCTTGGTGAGCTCGCGCCAGCGCTCGATCTTGGGAATGATCGGGTGCTCGTGCCGGATCGCCTGGAGCACGCGCGCGTCGGTCGAGTAGCCGGTCTTACCGCGCCGCTTCCGCGACAGGCCGAGCTTGCCGAACAGGACCTCCTCGAGCTGCTTCGGCGAGCCGAGCGTGAACTCCTCGCCGCAGATCTCGAAGATCTCACGCTCGAGTGCGTCGGCCTCGTCTTTGACCCGGCTCGAGATCTCGCCGAGGCGCTCGGTGTCGAGCTTTGAGCCGGCGAGCTCCATCTCTCGGAGGGTGCGAACGAGCGGGAGCTCGACGTTCTCGAACAGGTCCGTGAGTCCGCGGCCGCGGATCTCGTCCCTTTGCCAGGCGGCCAGCGCGTGGACGAGCAGCGCGTCGGCGGCGGCCTCGTCGGCGATGTCGGTGCCGAAGCCGCGTTCCTCGGTGAGCTCGCGGAAAGGGTAAGCGCGGCGGGCGGGCTCGAGCAGATACGCGCCGACCTCGGTGTCGTGAGCGAGGTCCGCGGGCACCCGGCCGAGCGACTTGGCGTCGTGGGCGGTGACAGGGCGGGGGTCTAGCGCGGCTACGAGCTCTTCGGCGCTCGGGGATTCGCCGGAGAGGACCTCGGGCGAGCCGTCCACGTACACGCCGAAACGGTAATCGGGGTCGGTGGCGAATAGAGCGTCCTCGGGAATCTGGGGAGCTCTGATCGCGACTGACACCGGTTTGCTCGGGAGGCGGGTGAGGGCGTTGACGTTGACGGTCTTGAGTCGAGCGGTGATGGCTTCCTCGGCTTGCGGGGCGGGTGCCGCCGCGTCGGCTGAGCCCAGCGCCTCCTCGAGCCGGCGCAACGGCTCGCGGAGCTCGAACCTGCGGAACGTGTCCCTGAGCTTCGAGCGGTCCGGGGCGGTCGACGCGAACTCCTGGAGGTCGAGCGCGACGTCGATGTCTCGCTTGGCCGTGGCGAGCTGTTTGGACACGCGCGCGATGTCGGCGTTCTCGGTCAGGTTCTGCTTGCGCTTGGCGCCGCTGATGTCGTCGATGTGGTCGAGGACGTTCTCGAGCGTTCCGAATTTTTGGAGCAGCTCGGCGGCGGTCTTGTCGCCGATGCCGGGGACGCCGGGGATGTTGTCGCTCGTGTCGCCCTTCAGGCCGATGAAGTCGGGGATCAGCTCGGGCGGGATTCCGTAGCGGTCGATCACGCCCTGGCGGTCGTACACGCGGGTGTCGGTGATCCCGCGGGAGGTGGTCATGATCTGGACCACCCCGTCGTCGACGAGCTGGTAGGCGTCGCGGTCGCCGGTCACGACCATGACCGGGATCTTGGGGTCCGCGGTCCGGGCCTTTTCCACGATCGACGCGATCACGTCGTCGGCCTCGAAGCCCTCGACCCGGAGGTTGCGGTAGCCGAACGCGTCGACCAGCGGCTCGAGGTGGGGCCACTGCTCCTTGAGGAGATCTGGTCGGGACCTTCTCTGTGCCTTGTACTCGGAGAAGACCTCGCGGCGGCCCGTGTCGCCGGCGTCCCAGACCACCACGGTCGCCTTGGGCCCGTAGTCGGTGAGGATCTTGACCAGCATCGATGCGAACCCGAAGATCGCGTTCGTCGGCATCCCGGTCGAGGTCGCGATCGACTCGGGCAGCGCGAAAAACGCCCGGTAGGCCAGGCTGTTCCCGTCGATCAGGAAGAGCTCATCTGGTGTAAGAGCCTGGGTCAAAACGGGGTGCGTGGCTGGCGAGCGCTGGATCGAGCGAGGCAAGGACGCAGGGGGTGAAGGCGTGGCCCAGCCACGTCGAACCCCCGAGGACGCAGTATCGCGACGATCCGCCGCCGCCAGACGCGCGCCAACGTTTTGAGACAGGCTCTTAGCGTGGATGCCACTTATGTCAGGCTATCTCGCCTCGTGGCCGCAACACCGAGCGCCCAGTACAGCCTCACTTTGAGGGTCGAGATCGAGCACCGACCGGGGATGCTCGGACGGGTCGCGTCCGCGATCGGCGAGGCCGGAGGGACGATCGGGGCCGTCGATCTGGTGCAGGTCGAGCGCGAGCACACCGTCCGCGACATCACCGTCGAGACCGGCGACGCGTCCGACTGGCCGCGGCTGACGGCGGCCGTCGAGGCCGTTTGTGGTGCACGGGTGCTCGACACGACGGATCGGACTTTTTCATTGCATGTCGGGGGCAAGATCGAGATCCGCAATAAGAGCCCGCTGAAGACTCGCGACGACCTGTCGATGGCGTACACGCCCGGGGTGGCGCGGGTCTGCCGGGCGATCCTCGAGGACCCCGACAAGGCGTTCCAGTACACGATCAAGCGAAACACGATCGCGGTCGTCTCGGACGGGACCGCTGTTCTCGGGTTGGGCGACATCGGGCCGCGGGCGGCGATGCCTGTGATGGAGGGCAAAGCGATGCTGTTCAAGGAGTTCGCCGGGGTTGACGCGTTCCCGATCTGTCTTGACACACGCGACGTCGACGAGATCGTTCGTGTTGTTCAGGCGCTCGCGCCTGGGTTCGGGGGTGTGAATCTTGAGGACATCTCCGCCCCCCGCTGCTTCGAGATCGAGGACCGGCTGAAGGCCTCGCTCGATATCCCGGTGTTCCACGACGATCAGCACGGGACGGCCGTAGTCGTGCTCGCGGCACTGCTGAATTCGCTGCGGCTGACGGGGGGTAGTATTTCGGATCTCCGGATCGTGGTCGTGGGGTTAGGGGCCGCCGGGGTCGCCGTGACGCGGATCCTGCTCGAAGCGGGGGCGCGGCACATCATCGGGGTGGACTCCCGGGGGGCGGTGTCCGTCGACCGCGCCGATTACCTGGACGGCTCGATGCCGTCGGCCAAGCGGTCACTGGCCGCGGTGACGAACCTGGAGCGCCGCTTGGGAGCGTGGTCGACGTGCTCGAGGGGGCGGACCTGATGATCGGGCTGTCGGGAGCGCGGGTGGTGCCGGCGTCCGCGCTTGGGCGGATGAATCCGGATCCGATCGTGTTCGCGCTCGCCAATCCCGACCCCGAGGTGGCGCCCGAGGATGCTTTGGAGTACGTACGAATCCTCGCCACCGGGCGCTCGGACTACCCGAACCAGATCAACAACGTGCTGTGCTTCCCGGGGGTGTTCCGGGGAGCTCTGGACGTGCGCGCGTCTCAGATCACCGAGTCGATGAAGACCGCGGCGGCGCGCGCGATCGCCGAGATCGTGACCGATGACGAGCTGCGCGAGGACTACATCATCCCGTCGGTGTTCAATCGAGAGGTGGCGCCGGCGGTGGCGGCCGCGGTTGCGGCCGAGGCGCGCGCCTCCCGCACCGCCGAGGCCGGCGCCGAGCTCGGGTTCGGGTCGACGGAGGAGTTCGGGGCGATACCCGGGCGGTAGCGGCGATGCGGTGGCCGTGGCGTTCGGGTCGATCGCGCTTCTTGCTCGGGCGGTCGGGTGGATCGCGGTGCTCGCTCGGGCGGTCGGTGGATCGCGGTGCGAGACCGGACGGGGCACTGGCGGGCTTGCGGCGACCGTGCACAAGTCGCCAAACCCCGTTGCGGGCTATGGACGTCGGGCACATAAGTGGGCATGGCCGCTGCGCTGGCCGCCGGGAACGGATGAAAATGAGCAGGCTGCGCAACGTCCCTGGGGCGGCTGGCACATCGCGGGTAGGACGAGTTCCCGCGCCGCGCTACATAAGTGGCACCGTTGCGTGGATTCTTCACCACCAAGCGCTCCGGCGCAAGCATTTTCGATTCAGCGCCGCTGAGGCGCTTATCTGCACTCGGCGCCCGGCACGAACCGGCCTTGGTGAGTTGCGCACGCGTGGGACGCTCTCGCCGACCCCCGACCCCCGACCCCCGACCCCCGACCGCCGACCGCCGACCGCCGACCGGCGGCAAGCTGCCGTCCGGGTCGCTCGAAACACTTCCGCATGGTGCGTCCAGGGCGAGATCACAGCCTCGGCAAGGAGGCCAGGCGCGATCGGACCGCGCGGCGCGCCCCGCTTCGCGTGGCCGGCATCGCGGCAGCGACCGTAGCCACGGTTGTTGTCGCCGGCGGGGGGCAGGCGGTGTGGGTGTGCGTGCCGGCGGCGCTCCTGGCCTGCGCCACGTGCCGCACGATCCGCGGTGGCGCGATCGGCGCCGGCGTGGTGGTCGCGGCCACGGCCGGAGCGGCGCTGACCCGGGCCGGCGATCACGCGCTGCCGCCGGCGCTGCTGGTCGTGGTCGTACCGGCGGCGAGCGTCGCGATCCTCCTGAACATCAAGGCGAGACTCGAGGACGAGCGCGACGCGCTCCGTGCGTCGGCGTTCAGCGATCCGCTGACGGGCGTGGCCAACCGCCGCTCGCTGCTCGAGAGGATCGACTACGAGATCGCGCGTCACGCCCGTAGCCAGCACAGCTTCACGCTGCTGATGCTCGACCTCGACGGCTTCAAGCTGCTCAACGACCGTTTCGGTCATCCCGCCGGCGACGATCTACTGTGCGACGTGGCCGCGGCGCTGTCTCGCGTGATCCGCGACCAGGACACGCTCGCGCGCGTGGGCGGCGACGAGTTCTGCGTGCTCGCGCCCGAGACGGACAGCGCCGGCGCCGAGCACCTCACGAGCCGGGTCGAGACGGCGGTGGCGCGCGTGGCCGCCGGGGTCGATGCGCTCGGCGCCAGCGTCGGGGCAGCCGTGTTCCCGCAGGACGGCAAGTCCGCGCCGGCGCTGATGGAGGCTGCCGATCAGCGGCTGCTCGGGGCCAAGCGCCACACCCGCGCACCGCGACGCCGCGCGGCCTGAACAAGGACCGCGACGCCGCGCGGCCTGAACAAGGACCGCGACGCCGCGCGGCCTGAACAAGGACCGCGACGCCGCGCGGCCTGAACAAGGACCGCGCCGCCCAGCAATCCTCAGAGCACGTGCGCCGGCGTGATCGTCTTGTCGAACGTCGGGTCCCCGCCGGCGCCCACCTTGTAAAGGCCGATTGCCTTGAGCGTGGTGTCGCCGACCTTATTGAAGCCGTAGGTGCCGAGCACCGAGTGGCGACCCGTGGTGGCGAACAGTTCGCTCAGTACGGCCGACTTACTGTCGCCGTTGGGACCCAGGAGGGCGATTGTGCTCAGCCCGAGCCTCATCGCTTCGTAGCCGAGGATTGCGTACGGGCCCGGATTCGAGCCGGGGTACTTCGCCCTGTAGGCGGCGAGGAACGCCTTGCCTCCGGGGTAGGCGGTGAGGCTTTGGGTCGCCTGGGTGCACTGGATCAGCGGATCGACCGTGGCCGGCACGCCGCCGTCCTTGGCATTCGTCCAGGCGCTCGTGCACATGTCCGCCGGGCCGAAGAGCTTGGCGGCCGGAAGCTCGGCGTGCACCTCCTTGCTCAGCTCGACGGCGCCCTTCGAGACGACGCCGGCGATGAGCAGGCAGTCGGCTCGTAGCCCCCTGAGCGCGAGCGCGTATTGGTGGAAGCTGTGAGCGCTCGGATCGATCCCGGTGTTGTTGACGACGTTGATCCCGTACAAGCCCTTCTGGAGGTCGATCAGCTTGGCCAGGCCCGTGCCGTATGCCTCCTCGTCGCTCGCAATCGCGACCTTGGTACAGCCCGCCTCGTGCATCGCGAGCAGATCGGCCGCAGCCTGAACGGCGTCGGTCGGCACGATCCGGAGGTACGTGCGGGTGCCGGTCGGCCAGTAGTTCCCAGACCCGCTCGCGGTCAGGCCGACGTAGGTGTTCGCGGGGCTCACCTGGGGGATGCCGGCCTCGTTCAGGATCGGCATCGAGACCTCGCTGGCGTCGTCATCGAACTCCCCGATGTAGTAGACCGCGCTCGGGTCGGCCGCCGCCTTGCGGGCGTTGGCGGCGGTTTGGCTCGCGTCCCAGCCCGTTCCCGCCGAGTCGTCAAGTGCGGTGTACTGGACCTTGAACGGACCCGCCTTACCGCGCGACTGCGCGAGCGCGAGCTTGATCCCGTTGACGATCGACGCAGCCTCGGCCGCCGCAGGCCCCCGCATTGGAAGGCTCGAGTAGATGTCGACGGTCTTGCCGGCCGGGCCCGTCGAGCCGGCGCCATCGGTGCTTGTGCTGTTGCCACCACCGCCGCAGGCGCCCAGCGCCGCCGCGGAGAGGAGCGCAAGGCACCCGGCAAGTGCCTTGCTCAAAGCGAGCCTCATTCAACGTCCTCGATTTTGGTTCCGGGCGTCCCTCGGCCCGAGTGCGCCCGAATGTAATCGCGGCCCACGGACCCGCCAAGCGAATGCGCGCCGGCCTAACGCAACTCCAATGGCGCGATCCCGATTGTAGAAACGGTCTGCCAGACCTACTCGCGTCTGATCAGCACATCATGCGAGCGGGTCAGCGTCACGACCCACAGCCTCGCGAACCGAAATCCTCTACGGGGGCGAGACACCGAGACCGAGCAGACAGTAAGGCCGTCACCAAGCGTGAAGACCGGCACCGTTCGGCGGCACTCTCCGCGATTTTCACGCGCCATTCGTGCCGCCGTTCTGAGAATTGTTGACTGCAGTGCATCTCGGCGTTGCGCGAGCTGCACTCGTTCCGCAATCAGAGCTTCCTGCTCCTTGCGTGCGGCGATTGTCTGTCGCTGGAGCTCTCTAACCCGCTCTTCGCCCGCTGCGCGCCAGCGGTCCGCATCGTCCTGAAGCGTCCGGGCGAAGGACAACAGAGTCGCCAGCTCAGCGCGCAGCGCCATCGGGCCTTCGTTCCGCCCCTCGGCAAGAGCCACACGTTCACGTAGCGCGTCCAGTTGACGGGACAGATCCTTGTGTTCCGCCGCTCGCGAGCGTGGATCGTCATCGCCCGATCCCGGCGGACGCGCCCCGAGCACGACATTCGTAGACACCGCTGCGCGATCGATCGCGGCTCTCAGCCGCGCAATTTCGGACACCGTGCTGGTCTGAGGCTCAACGCCCAAGCCCCGATTGTCTCGCCGTCAAGAATCGGCGTCAACGGACCGCCGTCGAGATCAGGCCCCGCCACTGCGTCGCGTCGGAAGCCACCCCTCGGTCTTCCACTTCGAACCCGGGCGCCCAGGCAGCACCAGCACGATCACCAACCCGATCGCCGACAGGATCAGCCCGAAGGCCAAGCCGACCCGCTCGCCATATCCCTTTCGCTCAGAGACCCACGAGCCGATCGCGGCGGACAGCAGCCATACGAACAGGAGGTACAGCGCCTGAGCCCCGATGACCGCGAGGACGATCATGTCCCGAGGTACGCCCTCTGCACAGCGGGATCGTCTCGCAGCTGGGCCGATTCGTTGGTCAGCGCCACCTCTCCCGTCTCGAGCACGTAGCCTCGCTTTGAGACGTCGAGCGCGTAGTTCGCGTTCTGCTCCACCAGGAGGATCGCCACCCCCTGACGATTGATCTCAGCGATCGTCTCGTAGATCCGCTCCACGAGGATCGGCGCGATCCCCATCGAAGGCTCGTCCATCATCAGCAGCTTGGGGCGGGCCATCAGCGCCCGGCCGATGGCCAGCATCTGCTGCTCGCCGCCCGACATCGTTCCCGCCTTCTGTTTCTCGCGTTCCTTCAAGCGCGGAAACAGGTCAAACACGCGGTCGATGTCTTCACCGATCTCGTCGTCACGGCGGCGATACGCGCCCAGGTCGAGGTTCTCGCGCACCGTCATCCGCGCGAAGCAGTGGCGTCCCTCCGGAGCGAGCGCGATGCCGCAAGCGACGATCTCGTGCGCCGGGAGGCGGGTTATCTCCCGCCCCTCGAACGTGACCGTGCCGGACCTCGCCGGCGTGAGCCCGGAGATCGAGCGCAGCGTCGTCGACTTGCCCGCGCCGTTGGAGCCGATGATCGTCACCGCCTCCCCGTCCTCGACCCTCAACGAAACGCCTCGAAGCGCTTCGATCGCGCCGTAGTAGGTGTGGATCTCTTCGACCTCGAGGAGTGCCATCAGCCCTGCTTTCCGAGGTACGCCTCGATCACGCGCTGATTCTCGCGGACCTCGCCCGGCGGGCCCTCGGCGATCTTCTCGCCGTGGTCGAGCACCGTGATCCGCTCCGAGACGCCCATCACGACCTTCATGTCGTGCTCGATCAGCAAGATCGTCAGCTCGAGGTCGTTGCGCAGCTTGCGCATGAACTCGGTCAGCGCCGCGGATTCTTGCGGGTTCATGCCGGCAGTGGGCTCGTCGAGCAGCAGCAGCTTCGGATCGGAGGCCAGCGCGCGCGCGATCTCCACTCGGCGCTGGTCGCCGTAAGAGAGGTTGCTTGAAAGCTGGCCAAACTGCTTGGGGCGCAGCCCCACGTACGAAAGCGCCTCGGCCGCTCTCTCCTGCACGGCGCGCTCCTCGTTACGCACCCACGGCGCACGCACGATCGACCCGAACAACCCTGCCCGCATCCTGCAGTGGCGCCCGACAACCACGTTCTCGAGCGCCGTCATCGCTCCGAACAGCCGGATGTTCTGGAACGTACGCGCGACCCCGAGCTTCGTGATGACATCGGGTCGGTCGTGGGTGATGTCCCGGCCGGAAAACACAATCTGTCCGCTGGACGACTTGTAGAGACCCGTCAGCATGTTGAAGAACGTCGTCTTCCCGGCGCCATTCGGGCCGATGATCGAGACGATCGACCCGATCGGGATGTCGACCGAGACCTGGTTGACGGCCACCAGGCCGCCGAACACCTTGGACACGTCCTGCGCGCTCAGAATCGGTGGCCCGAAGGTTGTCCGGCTAGGAGCCGGTGCCTCGATGTTCATTTCACCGCCTCCCCGGGCTCGACGCTCGCCCAGGCGCGGTCCACTTCGGGCTCGTCGAGCTCGGTCTCGCCGATCCCCCGGGTGAGCTCGAGTTTTCGCCGTTGCTCGGGGATCAGGCCCTGCGGGCGCAGCACCATGACGATCACGAGCAGAAAGCCGAAGATGCTCACCTGCAGGTCGGTCAGGCTGAAGTTGAGACCGAAGGTGCCGGGTAGCGAGTTGAAAACATCCGGGATCAGGTAGTAGTTGATGTTGGCGAGCAGCAGCGCTCCCAGCACGACTCCCCAGATCGATCCCAGACCGCCGAGGATCACCATCGAGAGGACGAAGATCGAGAAGCCGAACTGGAACTCGCCGGCGTCGATCAGGGTCGTATAGGCGGCGAGGAACGCGCCGGCGATGCCCCCGAACGCCGCGCCCAGCGAGTAGGCGAGCAGCTTGGTGCGCACCAGCGGGATGCCCATCGAGACAGCGGCGACCTCGTCCTCGCGTAGCGCGATCCAGGCTCGCCCCAGCCGCGAGTCGCGCACCCGCAGGTTGACGAACAGCGTGATCAGAACGAGCACGAAGATCGTGTAGTACCAGGGTCTGATGTTCAGCTCGCTGAACATGCCGACGCCCGGAAGGTACGGAGCGTCGGTGCCGCTGATCCCAAGCTCGCCGCCGGTCAGCGGCATCCCGAAAATCTTCAGCGACGGTCCCTGCAGCGCGAACACCCGGATGATCTCCCCAAACGCGAGCGTCACGATCGCGATGTAGTCGCCGCGCAACCGCAGCGTCGGCACGCCGATGATGGCGCCCGCGAATGCCGTGAAGATCCCCGCGCAGATAAGGATCAGCACGAAGCTCAGGTGGATGCCCGGCAGCGTGCTTGGGGGGCCGTGGGTGAGGACGTGCACATGGGCCTTGAAGAACCACCCGGAGCCCAGCCAGCCGAACGCGTACGAGCCGAGCGCGAAAAAGGCGACATAACCGAGGTCGAGCAGGCCGGCAAAACCCACGACGATATTCAGACCGAGCGCGAACATCACATACGTCAGCGCCAGGATCTCGGTGTTGACGAAGTTGCTGGTCGTGGAAAAGAGTTGCGGGAGGATCAGTCCGAACGCGATCAGGGCCACCGCCAGGGCCTTCGGCCACCATCGCGGCACGAAGCGCTCGATGGCCGCCTTCCATTCCTGCAGTTGCGCCTGCAGTTCGTTCACCCTGCCTCCCTCGTCTCCTCGCCGAGCAGGCCTTGCGGGCGCAGGACCAGGACGATGATCAGCAGACCGAAAACGAAGAAGGGTGTCCACTGGGGCCCGACGCGGGCGTCGATGGTCTGCTGGATGCAGCCGATGATCAACCCGCCGAGTACGGCTCCGCGAAGATTCCCGATTCCTCCCATCACCGCGGCTGTGAACGCGATCAGGCCGGCCTCGAACCCCTGGAGATACCAGATCGTCGTCTCGTAGAGCGCGTACACGAGTCCGGCGGCGCCGGCCAGGGCCCCGCCGATGAGGAACGTGAGCGAGATCGTCCAGTCGACGTTGATCCCCATAAGCCGCGCCGCCTCAGGGTCCTGCGCAGTCGCGCGCATCGCCTTGCCCTGGCGTGTGCGGCTGACAAACCATCCCAGCAGAATCACGAGCGGGATCGTGACCCCGATCGAGAGCACGTCCGCGCGGTGGACCACCACCCCCGATATCTGGACAACGGTTTTGTTCTCCCGAACCAGGTCGGACACGCCGACGGTCGACCCCCCGCGCCACAGTAGCCCGACGTTCTGGAGGATGAAGGAGAAACCGACGGCAGTGATCAGCGGTGCCAGCCTCGGAGCGCCCCGAAGCGGCCGGTAGCCAACCCGTTCGATCAGCACGTTGAGGGCGCCGCAGACAAGCATGCACACGAGCAGCGCCAGCGGCAGGCCAACAACGAGCCCGAGCGTCGAGGTGGCAAGTCCCAAACCGATTGCCGACCAGAAGCTGACGCCCGTCATCGAACCGATCATGAAGACGTCGCCGTGAGCGAAGTTGATCAACTCGATGATTCCGTACACGAGCGTGTACCCGATCGCGATGAGCGCCCAGATCGAGCCGTTCGAGATGCCCTCGACGATGTTGGTGCCGAGGTAGGTGAGGTCGTGGATCCTCGTCACGTGGCCGTGCGCGAACCCGGGATACCCGGTGGTGAGGTCGTGCACGGCGAAGTAGATGGGAAACGCCAGGAGCAGGGCCACCAGGCCCCACCGGCCGGCCGCGCGCCGGATCTCGAGCAGCGCTTTCCTGGCAACCGACGTTGCGGTTCTGCTGGGGAGCGATCTGGCTTCCATGGACCCCCAGTCCAGCCTAATCGTGGAGCGGGGCCGTTGCAACGGCCCCGCTCCCCTTCATTGCTTGTTAGGAGACCGTGATGGTCTTGAAGAACAGCGGGTTGCCGTCCGAGCCAACCTTGTACAGGCCGTACGACTTCAGCGTCGTGTCCCCGTTCTTGTCGAACCCGTAGGTCCCGATCGCGCCCGCATAGTTCTGGGTCGCGAACAACGCGGCCACCACGGCGCTCTTGCTGTCGCCCTGGGCGCCCAGCTTCGCGATCGTGGTCAGCGCGAGCTTCATGTCCTCGTAGCCATAGATCGAGTACGGGTCAGGGTCTGAGACCCCGTAGGCCGACTTGTAGGCGGCCAGGAACGCCTTGCCGCCTGGATACGTGGTCAGCCCCTGCGTCGCCACCGTGCAGAAGAACAACGGCGCGATGCTCGCGGGGAAGCCGCCCTTGGAGGGGTTCGTTTCCCCGCCGGAGCAGACGCCGTCGCCGCCGAAGATCTTGGCAGTCGGGATCGCGGAGTTGATGTCCTTGACCATCTCCACCTCGCCGGGCGGGTTGAACGCGGTGTAGACGCAGTTCGCCCCAGACGCCTTGACCGACGAGGCGTACGAACGGAAGTTCGGCGACGTCGGGTCGACCGGAGTGACGCCCGTGACCGTGATCCCGTAGGCCTTGCCGTGCAACTGGATCTGCGTAGCCAGACCGACGCCGTACGGGGTCTTGTCGTCGGTCACCGCGACGCGGGTGCAGCCCTCCTGCTTCATCGCCACCAGGCCCGCCTGGCCCTGGATGGTGTCGCGCGGAACGATCCGCAGATACGTCCGCTTCCCCGTCGGGTAGTACTTGGCGGGCTCACCCGACGATGTTCCCGGGTCGTTTGTCGTGAGCCCCGGGTATGTGTTCGCTGGACTGACCTGTGCAAGACCCGCCTGGTTGGTGATCGGGATCTCAACCTCGGCGCAGCCGGAGTTGAACGGGCCAATGAGGTAGACGGCCTTCGGGTCGGTCGCCGCTTTTCTGGCGTTGGCCTGACACACGTTGAGGTCGTAGTTGGTGGGCGATGTCGCTGTCGCGTCGTTCAGCGAAATGAAGTTGACCGTCCACTGACCGGCCTTGTTGCCGGCTTGCTTTAGAGCGAGCTTCTCCCCATTCAGTGCCGGGACCGTCTGTGCCGTCACGGCACCCGTGAGTGGCAGGTCGGAGTAGATGTCGATGGTCTTGCCACTACTGCTCGAGGAGCTTCCGCCAGTTGACGCGGTCCCCGCACTGCTGGTCGTGCTGCTGCTCTTACTGCTGCCGCATGCGGCTATGGCGAGCACGGCGCCGGAGACCAGCAACCCCGCCAGCGCCTTGCTGAGAACGAACCTCATACAACCTCCTGTGCTTTTCGTCCCGGGCGTTCCACGTCCCGGTGACGGCGCAGCGTAGTCATGTCCCCGGACGACTGCCAAGCGAATGAGGCCAATCCTTAACGGAACGTCAATCCCGCATTAAACCTCGTTCAGGCGTCGATGGCCTCCCAGAACGTCAGCCCGCCGTTGACGATGTTCCACACGCCATACCGTCGCAGCGTGGTATCGCCGTTGCGATCGATGCCGTACGTGCCGAGCACGCTACGCCGGTCGTGCGTGGCGAAGATCGCGGCCCGTACCTCAGACCGGACCGCCGGCCGCCTGCCGTGGTCGGTGGCGCGGTCGATCGCGCTCAGCAGCAGGCTCATGGCCTCATAGCCGTAGATAGCGGCGGGTTCGGGATCCCCGTAGCGGCGCTCGTAGGCGGCGTTGAATGCGCGAGCCGAGGGCGGATAGTCGCTCAACGCGAGCGTCGGCACGGTGAGCACGACGCGTGGGTCGACCGACACCGGGATCCCGCCCTTCTCAGGGTCGCAGTACGTGCTCTCGGCCAGGTCTGCGGTCCCGAAGATCTTGACGTCCGGCATCGCCGCCGCGATCTGCGTGGTGAGCAGCACCGCGCCCGACTCCGTGTCCGCGGCGACCAGCACGCAGTCGGGCGCGACCTTGGCCAGCGCCGCGGCGAGCGACTTGTAGCTGGTGGCGTCGCGTACGAAGGTTGCGACGCCGGCGAGAGGCAGATGCGCGGCCTGCGCGGCGACCTCGAAGCTCCGCGCCGCGTCCGCGCCGTCGACCTCGCCGTCGTTGAGTACGAAGGTCGACCTGCAGCCCATGCTTCGCTGCACGCGCACCTGGGCGATCGCCTGGATCCTGTCGTTGGGCACCACCCGGGCGAACGTCCGGATGCCGGTCGGGTAGTACTTCTGGGGCTCGCCGGGCTGGGCGCCGAGCGCGGCCGAGGTCAGCCCGACGGCAGCGCTGGTCGGGCTCACCTGCGGAATGCCGGCACGGTTCAGCGGAGGAATCGAGATCGCGCTCGCGCCTGAGTCGACCTCGCCGACGTAGCCGATCGTGGTCGGATCGAGCACGGCGAGCCGCGCGTTTATCGTGGTCTGCCCTGGATCCCAGCCGCCTCGGGCGGCGGTGGCGTCGTCGAGTGCCTTGAACGCGATGCGGTACTCGCCGATCCGGGCTCCCACCTCGTCGAGTGCGAGCCTTGCGCCGGATACGACCGCCTGTCCGGTGACGCTCGAGCGGCCGAGCAGCGGCGCGCTGACGTAGATCGTGAGCGTCCTGCCGCGAATCCGGCTGGCCGCCAGCGTGCGGCCCGAGCTCGAGCCACAGCCAGCCACAGCGAGCGCCGCGAGTACCAGCGCCGCGAGCACTGCCGCCACGGTCACCGACCGCCCCATCGCCCGTTTCGACGCCGTCGCGAGCCTCACCCCTGCACGGCCGCGACCGGCACCAGCTGATCGCTCTTCACGCGGGTGAACACGAACGGCGCGAGGCTCGTGTCACCGTTTGAGTCGATCGAGTAGGCGCCGAGCACTGATTGACGGTTCTTGATCGCGAAGAAATCGTGCACGACGGTCGTGCGATTCCCGGCCGACGCGCCGGCCTGCTTGAGCACATACAGCACCGCCGACATCGCCTCGTAGCCGAAGATCGCCTGCGGCGTCGGCGCGCGGCCGTATGCCCCGCTGAATTGCGAGACGAAAGTGCGTCCCATCGGCGTGAGATCCGAGGCGGTGAACCCGG
>Ga0335078_10005735_pt1 | contig 18361 bp, 14 predicted proteins | sample Lox_Sample_32_FD_206711 | JGI IMG/M metagenome (GOLD analysis project Ga0335078, IMG submission 206711) | Soil microbial communities from Loxahatchee National Wildlife Refuge, Florida, United States - Lox_Sample_3.2 | ecosystem: Environmental > Terrestrial > Soil > Wetlands | place: USA... | reverse complement strand
ACATTCGGCGAGGGGATGTAGCGCAACAAGCCGAGAGCCGGTGAGGACCAAGCGCGCGTGGGAACAACCGCGTTCGGGAACACACAGGAAGAGCTTGTCGCGCAGCCTCCAGTGTAGTACGGTTCGCCGGCAGACACCCTGTAACCAAGCTTCTGTGAGAGCAAGGTCGCCAGGTAGGGACCGCCCACGGTCCCCGTCAAAGAACTTGCCAGGTCCCGCAGATTGCCGGCGCGGTCCTGCGCCGAAGGAACGGAGATCAGTCCCGTTTCCACGCCCTCGTTGGTTCGAGTGCCTTGATAATCGCCGAAAAAATAGGCCTTCTGATGCCTGATGGGGCCGCCAAGCGTGCCGCCAAACTGGTCCTGCTGGAAAGCCGGCCGGTCGGGATCGAAGAAGCCGCGGGCGTCCAGGACGGTGTTGCGAAGGAATTCAAACGCATCGCCGTGGAAGGAATCGCTTCCCGACTTGGTGACGACGGTCACCATGCCGCCGTTGTAATTCCCGTACTCGGGATCGAAATTGTTGGTGAGCACTCTGAACTCATCGATCGCGTCCAAGTCCGGTACGATGGAGGTTCCGCCGTTCATGTGCTCCTGCACATCAATTCCGTCCACCATGAAACCGTTCGACGATTCTCGCTGTCCGTCAATCGACAAATTCCCCGGATTCAAATCGCCCGACGGCGCCAGCGCACCCGTAACTCCGGCCATGATCACCGAATTCGGCTGCAAGGTCGTCACCGGAACCACGCCGGGCTGAATCGGCAGCAGGTCGGTGTAGCTTCGTCCGTTCAACGGCAACGCGCTCATCTGCGCGGCCGTGACGAGCTCGCCGAGGTGAGTCGCCACCGTATCAACCTGCGCCTCGGTGGCCGCTTCCGTCGCCACCACCATTACGGTTTCAGATTGCCGGCCCAGTTCCAGGACCGCGTCCACTTTAAGCGCTGCGTCGGTATCGACCGCGAGATTCGTTTTCTGCTGATCCTTGAACCCGGCTGCTTCGATCACCAGATTATAATGACCCACCGGAATGGTTGGAAATGAATAGAATCCCTGTCCATCGGAAATCGCTTTGAATTCGGACTTAAGGGCGGTATTGACCAAGGTAATCGATGCGCCGGGGATGACTGCGCCGGTTGGATCCTTGAGCGTCCCGGAGAGGCTACCGTTGGCCGCTGCCCGCATTGAGGCGGTGGAGAGAGCCACGCTTAAAATGCTCCCAATGCATAGAGTCAACCTGGCTCTTCCCCGCAAAAAACACATCGCTCCTCCACACATGCGCTACTGGATTCAAATGTGTTGCTCGTGGCACACAGCCCTTGCAGATATGATACGGCCTTTTCGAAGGCCGTGCTACGGCAGGATGCCAGAAGGAGTACGCGCCTGACGGCGGGTCTGGATTCTCTGTCACAACGCTGTGCGAAGGGTTTTCCGGTCTTAGGGCGGCCTAGTGTCGCCCTCGGGAGGCACCCAGGGCAGGCGCAAGGCCTGCCCCTACTCTGCTCGCAGCGCGTCCACCGGGTTCACGGCCGCGGCGCGCCGGGATGGCAGATAGCTGGCGAGAGCGGCGGTTGCCACCAAGCCTGCGGAGACGGCCGCGTAGGTGAGAGGATCGACGGGCTTGACGTGGAACAGCAGGGATGACATGACGCGCATCAGGGCGAAGGCGGTGACGAGCCCACAGGCAACGCCCACGCCCGTCAGCAGTAGTCCCTGACCGACGAACATTCCCGCCAGTTCCCTCCGCTCGGCCCCCAGCGCCATACGAATCCCGATCTCGCGCGTCCGCTGCGAGACCGAATAGGCGATGACGCCATAGAGTCCCACCACGCCAAGCAACAGCGCCATGGCACCCGCCACGGCGAGCATGACCAGCGTGAACGACGTCCGCGCCATGGACTTCCCGTAAAGGTATTGCAACGTGTGAACGTCGGCCAGCGGCAGATTGGGATCCACCGACCACACCGCTTGCCGGACCTCGTTCATGAGACTCTCTGAGCCGGCGCGAGCGCTGCGAATCGAGAAGACCACCCACCGGCGCACGTCAATATCGTTGTTCTCGAAATGGGCTGCCAAAATAGGCCAGTAGACCGACAGAGGCGCCTCTTTATCCAGGCCATCGTCGTGGACGTCGCCGACCACGCCCACTACCTCTCGCCAGTCGGACTTGCTGTCTGAGCGGATTTGTTTTCCGAGGGCATCCGCCGCGTCGTGCCAGTACTCACGCGCCACTTTTTCGGAGACGATCGCCACCGGAACCTTATTGTAGATGTCGCTCCAGGTGATATCGCGACCGGCGAGCACTGGGGTGCCGACGGTCCTGAAATAGCCCGGTGCGATGAACCTGTAGCGGTGGAGCGGAATCTCACCGGGAGAGTACGTCCGATCCTTCGCGAAGACGGCGTCGCCCCATTCGTTACCGTCCATGGGGACGCTCATCGAGACGCCTGCCGAGGATACGCCGGGGATGGCTTCGACCTTGTGCAGAATCGCCTCCTGCATTCGGACTACGCGCTCGGGTTCCTTCACCTCGGTCTCATCAATGCCGATGCGGAATGTCTGAAGAGTGGCAGGCGCCACGAAGCCAGGATTCACGCTGGTCAACGCGCGAAAGGTACGAATCATGAGTCCCGAGCTGATCAGCAGCACCGCCGCCAGCGCCACCTGCACGACCACCAGCACGTTGCGCGACCGGTGCCGCTCGCGGCTTTCGCTAACAGAACGTCCGCCCTCGCGCAACCCGGTTCCGAACCGCACGCCTGCGTATTTGAAAATCGGGATGGAACCGAACACCAGGCTGGCCGCCACCGAAACAGCCAGTGTAAAAAACACCACACGTCCATCAATGCCGATTTCATTGAGGCGCGGCAGACCCGTGGGCGCCATAGCGACCAGGACCCGCAAGGAAGCATAGGCCAGACCGAGGCCAAGGACGCTGCCCAGGAGCGCCAGAACGAGACTCTCCAACATCATTTCCGCCGCGATCCGGCCCCGGCTCGCGCCCAGCGCCGCACGAATGGCGATTTCCTGCTGACGACCTTCCGCCCGGACCAGAAGCAGATTTGCAACGTTGGCGCAAGCGATCAGCAGCACCACTCCGATGCCACCCATCAGGACCCATAGGACCTTGCCCACATCACCCACCACGTCTTGCTTCAATGTCCGGAGATTTGGGCCTATTCGTGCGTTCTCGAACATTTGCACGCTGTAGCCCGGTGGCGGCGGAAAACTTCTCAGCACGATGGGGAGCATCCGCGCGACGTCCGCGTTGGCTTGCTCCAGTGTGACTCCCGGCTTGAGCCTGGCGATCGAGTCAAAATTGTAGCTCGCCAGGGTAGTCTTGGCAGGATCGAACTGCAAGGGTACCAGCAGGGCAAGATCGGACCCGCCGAAGCGGAATTCCTGGGGCAGCACTCCGATGATTTGCCGCAATGTTCCATCCACCGCGATGGTTTTCCCGATCACGGAGCGGTCGCCGCCGAACTTGCGGCGCCAATAGCCGTAAGTCAGAATGACCGTCTCGGGGCTGCCTGGGGTATCATCGGCGCGCGTGAACGAACGCCCCACGAGAGGCGTGACGCCGAGAATCGGAAGCAAGCCGTCGCTCACATCGAGGCCCGCCAGGTGCTCGGGCTGCGCAATGCCCGTAACGTTTCTCGAGTCGCCCATGTAGAGACCTATGTCCTGGAACGTGCGGTTCTGCTCGCGATAGACCAAGTAGTCGGCCCGCGATAGAGTCAGGTCCTTAACGCCGACCCCGGGAGCGGTCAGGCTGACCGCGACCAGTTCCTCCGGATGAGGATAGGGCAGAGGTTTCAGAATGACACCCTCGATCACGCTAAAGATGGCTGTGTTTGCACCAATGCCGATGGCAAGCGTGGCAATCGTGACAGCCGTGAACACGGGCGCACGACCAAGCCTCCGCAGGACCTGCCTGAGCTGACTGCTGAGCAACCTCATTGAATCTAGCCTCCCGGCCCGATGTGACACTCAGACTATATTACGACAGCTCCGAATGGGAAGTTCCTCGACAATTTCTGGGCCGACGGCGGGACGCGGGCGAACCGAACATCAGCTGCTTTCCTCTTGCATTCGTCAACGTCCAAAGAGCGACAGGAATTCCCGGGAACCGGAGCGCGCCGCAGTACGTATAATCCGGTGCCACCCCGGAAGAGGAGAGAACAACAATGAAGGGGATAGTCATGAGGACAAAAGAGAGATTCTTCGCACCGCATCGCTCCATTCAGAACGAAGTGTATCTGACGCTCGTAGCCGCGTGCCTGCTGGTACTGATGTGTCCTGCCGGCCTCCGGGCCGATTATCACAAGGAGAGAACCTTGAACCTGGCTCCCGGGGGCGAGTTCGACCTCGACGCGAGCGTGGGCAGTGTGACCCTCACCGGCTCGTCTGAATCGGGAGCCAGGATCGAGATCACCTCCAACCGCGACGACCTGGAGAGTCTGATCGATTTCAGTTTCGATGAAAGTGCGGGCGCGGCGCGCGTTGTGGCGCACAAGAAGTGGCACGACTGGAGCTGGCACAACAACATCCGCGTCCACTTCGAGATCCGCGTACCCACCGACACTCGCGTGGAGATCAAGACCGGTGGCGGAAGCGTGCGGATTTCATCGATCAAGCGCGACGCCGACCTGAACACCTCCGGCGGATCGATCGAGGCGGACGACCTCGGAGCTAACCTGACCGCACACACCTCCGGCGGCAGCGTAAAGCTGGAGCGAGTGACAGGCCAGGCGGACGTGAACACCTCCGGTGGCGAGATTCGCGGCAGTTCGATCGGCGGCAGGCTGGAGGCCCGCACCAGCGGCGGCTCCATCGAGTTGGACAAGGTGGGCGGCGATCTGCTGGCGCATACGTCCGGCGGCTCGATCCGCATTGAAGATGCCGGCGGTCGGGTGGACGCCAGAACCTCCGGCGGCTCGGTAGAAGTAAGATTCGCTCCCGGCAACGAGCGCGGCGGAGATGTGGAGACCTCCGGCGGCGGCGTCCGTGTGGAGATCGACCGCTCCGCCAACCTGGAGCTCGATGCTTCGGCCTCGGGCGGATCTGTTTCCAGCGACCTTGCAGTGAAGGTGGTAGGGACCATTTCGTCATCGCACCTGCACGGTTCCATCGGGTCGGGCGGCTCGATGCTGCGGCTGCATTCCGATGGCGGCCCGATCCACATTGAAGGGCGGTAGCCAAAACGAGTGATTCTGACAAGAGACGAGTGGCGCGCATTGCCGATTGCTGATTGTCGATTAGCGATGGGAAGAACAGACAGAGGGCCTTTCCGGCCCTGCAACCGTCAATCGGAAATCGCTGATGGGGAATGACGGCTGCTGGTCACTTGTCACTGCTCCGGAGTACCTTGACTTCTGCCCGCTGATCTCACAGAATGCCCACATGACCTCCTCCGGTGGCTACGACGACTACCCCTTTGTCGCCGAGTTCTATGACTGGGTAATTCCCTACCGTGAGCGGCAGGATGTGGATTTTTTCGTAGAGATGGGACGCCAGGCGCGCGGACCCGTGCTCGAGCTCGGCTGCGGCACGGGACGGATCCTGATTCCGACGGCGCGTGCGGGCGTCGAGATCACCGGGCTCGACTCGTCTTCCAGAATGCTCGAGATGTGCCGCCAGAAGCTCGCTGGGGAGGCGGAGGAAGCTCAGTCCAAGGTGAAACTGGTGAAAGCGGACATGCGCTGCTTCGACCTGAGAAATCCCTTTCGCCTGGTCACGATTCCTTTTCGGCCGTTTCAGCACTTACTCACCGTCGGGGACCAGATCGCTTGCCTGAGGAGTGTTCACACTCATCTGGGCGAAGGCGGCAGACTGATCCTCGACCTCTTCAATCCTTCGCTCCCACGCCTGGCGGACCCGAAGTACCTGAGTGAGTTCGAGGCCGAGCCTGAGTTTACAATGCCCGACGGACGCAAGGTTGCCCGCCGCCATCGCCTGCTGCAGCGCGACAATCTGAATCAGATCATCGACGTTGAGTTCAGTTACCTTGTGACCTACCCCGATGGGCGCCAAGAGGAGCTTTGCCAAGCCGCACGCTTGCGCTACCTCTTCCGCTTCGAGGCGGAGCATCTGCTCGCCCGTTGCGGATTCGATATCGAGCACGTCTACCGTGACTACGACAAGAGTCCCTATGAGGAAGGGGAGCCCGGCGAGTTGATCTTTGTTGCCCGCAAAGTGGAGTAACGCCGATTGAGTCTTTGAGGGATTGGGTCGTTGGGCGGTTGAAGCAAAGGATGTTCTTAGAATCGCTCAGTCACCCGATCGCCCGATCACTCAATTCCCTGGAGCGGCTGGGGTGAGCCGAGTTTCCGGTCAGGGCCTCCAGCCGAGTTTCTCGTACAAGGCGCGATCGAGGCGCTCTTTGACATCGGCCGGCAACGCCATGGGCTCCGACTTGCAATAGACCTCGATGGTCTTACGCGTGGTGTCCACCACGATGTGGCAGTCCTCGCAATGGTCGAGGTGGCGCGACAACTCCACGACGAGCCTGGGATCCAAGTTGCCGTCCAGGTAGTCACACAGTCTGCGGAGTACCTCTTTGCAAACCACTTTCTTTTCCTTTCCCGAAGAACTTGTTGAGACGCTCGCGCAGTTGCAAGCGCGCCCTTAGCAGGCGCGATTTCACGGCCGGAACGGAGAGATTCAGCATCTCCGCCGTCTCTTCGGTAGAGAAGTTCTCGACGTCGCGCAGGACAAAAACGGCACGGTACATAGGTTCCAGGCGCTCAATCACCTCATCCAGGATGCTCTGCAGTTCCACTCGGGCGTAGCGCTGCTCAGGATTGTCGCCCCAGTCTTCGATCTCCCGCAGAACCGGCGTGCGGCCGCCATCCTCCACCGGTTCGTCCAGCGAGACTTCGCGCGCATGGGTGGCCCGCCGGCGAAGTTTCATCAGCGCTTCGTTGACGGCGATACGCACCAGCCACGTATAAAACCGCGAGTCGCCCTGAAACTGGGCAATCCGGGTGTAGGCCTTGAGCATGGCCTCCTGCAGAACGTCCTCGGCGTCTTCCTGGTTGCCGGTGATGTGAAGCGCCAGACGATAAATATAGCGGTCGTATTGGCGGATCAGCGTCGTAAAGGCGTCAACATCCCCGGCACGCGCCTTGGTGACCAGTTCGGTTTCGTTGGCCAGATGTGTAGGCATGAGCGGACACCAACCGGTTCGCCATCAGCGTAGCGGCGCCGTCGACGATCTGCAAAGCTCCCATCACCCCGATTAGATGGATGCCGCCAGGGAGCGGATTCACAAAGCGCGCAATACCAGGCTATTGCGCGCGCTCGATCTGATAGACGCCTTCGATTCGGCGCAGCGAGGACATGATCTGGTCGAGGTGGTGCTGGTCTGCCACGTCGAGCACGACGTCGATGGAAGCCTTGGTGTCCTCGGTGCCGGCGGTGATGTTCTGAATGTTGGAATGCCCCCCGCTGATCGCCGCCGTCACGTCGGCCAGCATCCCCTGGCGGTCGGCGGAGAAGATGGTGAGCTTCACGGTGTAAAGCGCATATTTCGGCCCCACCCATTCGACGTCGATGCGGCGCTCGGCGTCGTACATCAGGCTCTGAACGTTGGGGCAGGACTTGGAGTGGACGGCAATACCCTTGCCACGGGTTATGTAGCCTACTATATCTTCGCCGCGAATGGGATTGCAGCACTTGGCGCGATACACCAGCAGGTCGCCGTGGCCGTGCACCTGGATGGCTTCGTCGCGGTTCAGTCCGAGGACGCGCTTCAGGGTGGTGCTCACCTTGGGGGCGTGAGTCGCGTCTGCGGCAGAGGGAATCAACTTCCCTAAAGCCTGGCGGGCGGCGATTTTGCCGTACCCGATGTCAGCGTAGAGATCGTCGGCTTGCGTGCACCCGTATTCGCGGGCCACGCGAAGGTAATCCTCTTCGGGAACCTTCTTGAGAGTGACATCGAGCTTTCGCGCCTCCTTTTCCAGGAGTTTCTTGCCAATTTCGAGCGCGCGCTTGCGCTCGGCGAGGTTCACCCAATGCTTGATCTTGTTGCGGGCCTTGGAAGTTTTCACGATGCCCAGCCAGTCGCGGCTGGGATTGTGGGTGGGCTGGGTAACGATTTCCACGATATCGCCGTTGCGCAGCTTATACTTCAGCGTCACAATGCGGCCGTTCACCTTGGCTCCCACACAGTGATGGCCTACCTCGCTATGGATGGAGTAGGCGAAGTCGATCGGCGTGGCCTCGCGCGGCAGAACGATCACCTTGCCTTTGGGAGTGAAAGTGTACACCTCCTCCGGGTAGAGATCGATGCGCAGGGTAGAGAGAAAGTCGGCCGGGTCGCGCATCTCCTGCTGCCACTCAACCAGGTGACGCAGCCACGCGAACCGTTGCGCGTCCTGCTCGGCGTGGGGTTGCCCGTCCTTGTAGCGCCAGTGGGAGGCGATGCCTTCCTCGGCTACGCGGTGCATCTCCTCGGTCCGGATCTGAACTTCGAAGGGCTGCCCGTGCGGCCCGATCACCGAAGTGTGGAGCGACTGATAGAGATTGGGGCGGGGGATGGCGATGAAGTCCTTGATGCGTCCCGGAATCGGCCGCCACGTGTTGTGAATGACGCCGAGCGCGGCGTAGCAGTTCTTCACCGAGTCGGTGAGGATGCGAACGGCGAGCAGGTCGTAGACTTCTTCGATGGTGATGTGCCGGCGGGCCAGTTTTTTCCAAATGCTGTAAAGGCGTTTAATGCGGCCCTCGACGTGCGCCGGGATGGAGTGTTCCTTCATCTTCGCTTCCACCTCGGCGCGCACCTGCGCCAGGAACTCCTCGCTCACCTTGCGACGGCTCTCGACGGCCGCCTTCACCTCCTCGTAAGCCTGCGGCTCCAGATAGCGAAACGCCAGGTCTTCCAGCTCGCCGCGGATCTTCCCCATGCCCAGACGGTGAGCGATGGGAGCATAGATCTCGATGGTCTCGCGAGCGATCCGCTCGCGTTTTTCCGGCGGGAGGTGCTCGAGGGTCCGCATGTTGTGGAGCCGGTCCGCCAGCTTCACCAGCACCACGCGGATGTCGTCCACCATGGCCAGCACCATTTTCCGCAGGTTCTCAGCCTGCTGGGCTTCGGCGCTGACGAACTCGATGCGGCCGATCTTGGTGACACCTTCGACGATCCGCGCCACCTCGGGTCCAAACTCCTGACGTACGCTATCCACCGTGGTTTCGGTGTCCTCGACGACGTCGTGGAGCATCCCTCCCGCCAGACAGACGACGTCGAGCTTCATCCCCGCCAGAATCTTCGCTACTTCGAGCGGGTGGGAGACGAAAGGTTCTCCGGAAAGGCGCTTCTGCGCCTTGTGCTCGCGGGCGCTGAACTCGTAGGCCTTGCGCAACAATTCGAGATCGCCGGCGGGACGATACGTTTGAACCTGACGTGCGAGTTCCTCGAAACTGATCATGGTCTTGCTTGCTCTACTGATATTCTAGGATAGAGGCGAAGATCAGTTCAAGCCGCCCGACCGAGTGGCTGGCGGCTAGAAGAGTTGCTGGTTACCGGTTGAAGAGGGTCATCTACTGTTGCCTACGGCGCTTGGTAACGGTGGCGCCGATTTCCCGACGCTTCTTCTTTTTCCCATCGTCAGTCGACAATCTGCACTTCGTCACTTGTGATATGCTTGCGCGTGCCCCGGACAGTGTGCGTCATTTCTGAGGGCAAACTCTGCTGCTCGGATCGCCCACCCGATCCAAATGAGGAGACCTTATGAAGACAACTCGAACTCCAGTCGTTGCGTTTGCACTCGCGGCGATTTTCGTGGTGACGACGTCCTGTCAAAAGGCGTACCACCAGGAAACCGAGAAGTACATCTTCGTGGCTTCCAACATTGACCTGCCTTACTGGCAGGAGGCCAAAGCGGGGTTCAACGACGCCAGCCTGGCGATGCACGTGAAGTCGGACTTCACAGGGCCTGAGTCTTACGACCCCAACCAGGAACTCGCCTTCTTTCAAGCGGCAGTGTCTTCCCACCCCAACGGCATCCTGCTCCAGGCCACGCGCCCTGACCTCTTCAACTCGGCCATCAACCAAGCTGTGGAGCAGGGCATTCCGGTGGCGACCATCGATTCCGACGCTCCCGACTCCCGCCGCCTTCTCTTCCTCGGCACCGACAACGTACGTGCCGGCATGGAAGGCGGGAAGCACCTGGCTGAACTTCTGCACGGCGCGGGTAACGTGGTGGTGATTTACATCCCCGGCCAGCTAAACCAGGAAGAGCGGATGCAGGGAGCTATGCAAGCGTTGGGCGGATACCCGAAGATCAAGGTCACCCAGAAACTGGATGACAAGGGCGACCCCCGCGTCGCCAACGATCTCATCGGCGGCCTGCTGGCGAAAAACGAGAAGATCGACGGCATCCTTTGCCTGGAAGCGTCGGGCGCCCCTGGGACGGCGGAGGTCCTGCACCGCCTGGGCATGGAAGGCAAAATCACCATCGTGGGTTTCGACAAGAACCCCGAGACCTTGGATCACATCGAGGACGGCTGGATCAGCGGGACCATCGCCCAGAAGCCGTACACCATGGCCTACTACGGTGTGAGATTCCTGGACGACCTCCACCACAACGTCGTCCACGAGTTCAAAGACTGGCGCACGGCGCCGGCTTCACCCTTGCCAACCCGCGTGGACACGGGCACCGCGTGGATCGACAAGAGTAACGTCGCTGCCTTCAGGGCGGCCCTGGCGAGCCACCAGCAGCCGCTAGGCCCGCCGGCTCCCCAGTAGGCCAGCTCCCTTGCCTCTCGGCGGCGCCGGAACATCCTCTGCGAACGCCGGGAGTACGGGCGCTCTCACCCGCGCCCGGTCCGAAGTGTATGATGCCTTCCGGGCCTCCACCACGAGAAGTCTGGAGCCCCGGACGCGACACAATTTTAGCCACCCAACGCTCTCGGCTAACTGGTGCCCGTCGTGCTGGTGGACAGTTTTCTCACGTTAAGGGCTTTCTGCGTCCAGTCACCCGCTGCTTTAAGGTCAGCCTCGCGGTCCGCGCCCTTATCGACGTCAGCTTTCTGGCGATACAGCAGGTTCAGATAGCTCATCGTGTCGAAGCTGTTGGGGTTCATCTGGATCGCCTTGTTGAGCGCTTCCAGACCTTCATCGACCAGTTTGCCGTTCTTCTGGGCAAGTTGGACACGGGATTTTTCGGGAAGCGGGGGGAACTCACCGTTGGCGTTAGGGATGTTCAAGTGCAAGTCGTTGCGCATCTCGCCGTCGTTCTTGAAGCAGATTCCCCAGTCAATCACCCCAATCCAGTAGTAGGGCTCAGGGTTATTGGGCTCCACCTCGAGCCTTTTCCGCTGGTATTCTTTCGCCTTGTCGAAATCCTGAAGGTTGTAATACATCTGCCCCATATTGGCGAGAGCAGTAATTTCCGCGTCGCGCGGCGGATTCATATCCAGGACTTCCTGGAACGCCGAAATCGTCTGCTTGGCGATCTTGATGTTCTCTTCCGATTGCCCTCCCTGCACGTACTGTTGTGAATACGCGGTTGCCAGATAGAGCTTGGCATTGAGCAAGGTCGGATCGAGAGCGATCGCTTGTTTGAAATGCTCGATGGCGGCCTGGAACTGAGCATTGCGGTACGAGGCCACCCCCTTGTTAAGCTGATCGCGGGCCTTCAGCTTACTGCACCCGCTACAGATGAGCGCCGCCCCCATGACCCCGCATAATGCGGCGAGCTGATATCGTTTCATCGAGGTCCCTCCCTCGGCATTAAGAAAAAGTGGGTCGGCCAGGCTATGAGCCTTCCCCAAGTTCGTGCGTAATTAAGCCTATCTTGTCGATGCCCGCGCCCTTGGCGATATCGATCACGTGGGCTATGTCGCCGAACTCCAGGCGGTTGTCGCCCTTGACGAAAATCACCCGGTCGTTGCGGTTGGCAAAGATCTTCTCCAGTTGCGAACCCAGCATCCGGACATCGTAACTGTCCTGGTTGATCTTCACCTGGTGGCTGACCGGGTAATCCGCATCCACGGAAACGACGATCGTCCGGTTGAGGACATCTTGCTCCGGCTGCTTCTCGTTCTTGTTGGGCTGCGGGACGAGGGCGTCCAGCCCCTTTTGGGTCAGCGGTGTGATGACCATGAAAATAATGATCAACACCAGCAGCACATCAATTAACGGGGTGACGTTCATGTCGACCATCGTCCCCCCTTTGGATCCACCTACGGCCATCGCCATGGTACTACCCTCCTCGGAGCCGGTTGGCTCCATAGTGTTCCCACTTCCCCGCGGTGCAGGCAAGTCCCGCCGAGCGGCCTCTACGGCGTCGCCACGATCGAAGGGCAAGATGCGACCTTCGCACCGCGAACCCGTCGGAAACGAGCCACCGCCTGGAACCGTCTACATGGCAGTCGGTCCCGCCGCCGCGCCGCCGCGACGGTTCTCGATCCTCTCGGTCATGAGACCGAGCGAATCAACGCCCGCGGCGCGCACCTCGTCGACCACCTTCACCACGTCGCCATACTTGGCGCGCGCGTCGCTCTTGACGTAGACGGTCTTATCGAGCTTGGACGAGATACGATCTTCGACCTTGCTCTTGATCTCGTCAAGGTTGATCCGGGTGCTGCCCAGATAGATCTTCCCATCGCGGGTGATGGCGATCTCGGTGGCGTCTTCCTTGTCCGCGTCCGGCATGAGGCGCGGATTCTCAGTCTTAGCCAGATCGACGCTGACACCCTTTTGGAGCATGGGCGTGATGACCATAAAGATGATCAGCAGCACCAACATGACGTCCACAAGTGGGGTGACGTTGATGTCCGATACGGCTCCCAATCTCCTTTTGACGGCCATTACTTTCTCCCCGATCGTTTAATAAAGTAGTCGATCAACTCCGAGGAGGAGTTGTCCATCTCCACGTCGAAAGCCTCGATCTTGCTGGTGAAATAGTTGTACACCCACACCGCCGGGATGGCCACGAAGAGGCCGAACGCGGTGGTGACCAGAGCTTCGGAAATACCGCCGGCGACAGCGGCCAGACCGGTGGACTTCTCCGCCGAAATGCCTTGGAACGCGTGAATGATGCCGAGCACAGTTCCGAACAGTCCCACGAAAGGAGCCGTGGAGCCGATCGTCGCCAGGCTGGAAACGCCGCGCTTCAACTCGGCGTGAACGATAGCGGCAGCGCGCTCGAGGGCGCGCCGAGAAGCTTCGATCTCTTCGCCCGGAATCTCGCTCGATACTTGATGCGCCTGGAACTCTTGCAGGCCAGCGGTAACCACCTTAGCCAAGTGGCTTCGCTTGTTCTGCTCGGCGATACTGATGGCCTCATCGATCTTACTATCCTTGAGAGCGCTTGCGACTGCCGGTGCGAAAACACGTGATTGCTTCCGCGCTCCCTGAAACGCAATGTACCGATCAATCATCACGCCCACGGACCATGCCGACATAATGCCAAGCACGATAACCACCGTGCGCGCCGGCCAGCCCATGGCCTTCCACATGCTGATGGGGTCGAAACCTACCTCCTGTGCTTCCTGCTGAAACATCAAAGCCAGCGTGATCAAAGTTGAGACAACCATGGTCTTAAGTATCCTCCTTGAAAGGTTCTGAGAACAGTGACGAGCGCCAAGTGGCGAGTGACAAGTGTCTCTGTCACTTGTCGTCGCCTTCCTTGTGACGCCTCACTCGTCACCTGTCACTCGCCACTGTTTCTTATGACTCGTCACTCGTCACTTGCACTCGCCACTGTTCGTGGCGTTACTCCGCCAGCGAGAAGTTCACGTCGATCTCCGTCACCACTTCCACCGGATCACCATTGAGCAACGTTGGTTGATACCGCCAGCGTTGAACCGCATCGAGCGCCGACTTCACCAGCAGCGGATGGCCGCTCAGCACTTTCAGGTCTTGGATCGTTCCGTCCTTGCTGATGATCGCTTCGAGCTTCACTGTTCCCTGGATCCGGGCCATCTTGGCCAGCGGCGGATACTCTGGCTTGGGTTGGAAGATCAACCGGGCCTGCTCCACGCTACCACCCACGCGAATCCGCTTGGGAGCCGCCGGCTTGGGCGGAGGTGGAGGCGGCGGGGCCGCGCCACCCATCACGCCGCCAATGATGCCGCCAATCACGCCACCGGCGCTGCCACCGGGAACGCCGCCGGGAACGCCACCCACTACGCCGACGCTCTGCTCGGGCGTCTGCTCCGGTTCGTCCTTGATCACCTTCACTGTTTTAGGAATCACCGTAGGCGCTTTCATGACGTCTTCCATGGTGACCCGGTGAACCACCACCTTGGGAGCGGGCGCAGCCGGAGGCGGCGGTGGGGGAGGGGGCGGAGGCGCGGCGAGAGAAACCATAAGCTGCGCCTTCGGCAAAGCCTCAGTGTAAATCAGCGGGTACACAATGAGGCAGCCGATCAAAATCACTTCGAAGATGTAGGCGATGGGAATCGCGGCGCGCATCCAATCCCCCGTTTTGCTCGCTGAATAGATAAGGTAGAAAAGAAATCCGACCAGATTGAGCAGAACAACCGCCACCACCCAGGGAATGGGATTGATGCCCGCGTGCTTCGCATCTGCCCAGACATAACACACCATGACGGCGTAGAACATGCAGACGACACCGAACGCGATGCTTTCTGCGAGCAACGCCCTCCCCTCGGGCACACCAATGGACGAGCCGGTCAAGACCCCGAGCACATTAAACAACTGTGCTAACAAGAAGAAGTAACCTGCGACGAAGAACACGAACCCGACCGCCAAGCTGATCAGCCAGTGCTTGTTCTTGAGCACCGGAGCCCGCGAGGGCGAAGAATCAAGCAGATTCTCATCAAACATGGTGGATACCTCCCTTTAGCGGCGATCTCTGATCGCCAAAGACCTTCTGTCGCCTACCATCGCTACCACACTGACCCTGGCGCTCATCTCGAGCGCCGCCATCACTTGCCTGAACCGGTTGACCCGGGCGCCACTCGCCTTGTCGCTGTGGGGCGTCCGCGATTCGGCACCGCGCGAACACTCGGAGTCTTTTCCAAAGCCGCGGCATGCCCGTAGCGCGTCTGCCAGAACACCAGCACCGGACTGGCAATCGCAAACGACGAATATGTTCCTATAATCACTCCGATGACTAAAGTCAAGGCAAATCCGTGGATGATTTCTCCTCCGAAAAGGAACAGCGATAACACGGCTAGAAAAGTCAGTCCCGAAGTCAGGATAGTCCGGCTGAGGGTTTGATTGATGCTGCGGTTGACGAGATCCGAGAATCTCTCTCGTTTGTTGAGGTGCACGTTCTCTCGAATTCGATCGAACACCACAATGGTGTCGTTCATCGAGTAGCCCACCAGGGTAAGCAGGGCGGCGATCACCGTCAACGTCATCTCTTTATTCAGAAGCGAAAAAATCCCGATGGTGATGATGACGTCGTGAAAGGTGGCGATGACCGCCGCGACGCCGTAGATTAGCTCAAACCGGAACCAGATGTAAACAAGCATCGCGCCCAGCCCGGCCAGGGTGACATAAAGGGCCTGACGCCGCAAGTCCGCCCCGGCTTTGGGACCCACAATCTGCGTGTCCCGGACGGCGAAGCTGGAGAGGTAAAAATCGTTCTGCAAGGCCGAGACGACGGCAGGCGTTACGCCCGCGACTGCGCGGAGTTTTTGTAAGTCGTCGATCAGTCCGCTTTGCGGCGGGCGGTTACGGAAGCTCAAGATCGCATTGGCCAGATCACCGTAGGCCTTGCTCTCCGCTTCGGAGCCTTGCGACGCCAGCCCCAGCGGGTCGGCCGCCATCAGATGATCGGCGATGGTGGTAGCGCTGGCGTTGTTGAAGTCGGTCTTATCCGCCGGACCCACTCCGTAAATGGCGTTCAGCGCATCGATGATTTCCTGTTTGCCGGTATCCAAGGCGTTGGTGGAAGTGGTGGTGCGCAGATCAAGGCTGATGATCACCTCGTGGTCTGAAGCCGAACCAAAGGTCTGCTCCGTGGCGTTGTGCAGGCCCAGTTTATCGAGTTCTTTCCGAATCGCGTCCAGGTTTGGCGCCTTGGCAAACTTCACCGTGACCACGGTGCCCCCCCGAAAATCGATCCCATAGGCCAAGCCGTGTTTGACTATCATGGAAATGATCCCGGCCACGGCAAGCGCAAGAGAGCAACTGATCAGGTACCACTTTATGCCCATCCAGTCAATCTTGGGCTGATGGAAAAACTCCATGAAAAACGGTCCTTCCTTTTTGTCTAGACACCGCACTCCGTGCGGCGGTTCCAATTTTTCGAAAACAAACGGCTTTCAGCCGTCAGCAATCAGCTTTCAGTAATCAGCCTTCAGGGATCCGCAAACCGGTTCGCCCAACTTGGCTCGTGCTTCTTCACTGCCGACGGCTGACTGCTGACAGCTTCTTCAGATACTCAGCGGCTCTCCCCGAGTATGTTTGGTGAGCACCCAGTCAAAGATCACGCGCGATACAAACACTGAAGTGAACAGGTTCGCGATCAAACCGATGGTCAGGGTCACGGCGAAGCCCTTGATGGGGCCCGTTCCGAACGTGAACAAAATCACGGCCGAAGCAACGGTAGTGACGTGCGTATCGATAATCGTCTTGAAGGCGTGTTCGAACCCGCCGGCCACTGAGGCGCCCACGGCCTTGCCAGCGCGCCATTCCTCCCGGATGCGCTCGAAGATCAGCACGTTCGAATCAACGCCCATGCCGACCGTGAGGATGACGCCGGCGATTCCGGGCAGGGTGAGCGTCGCTCCGAAATAAGCAAAGGCCGCGACCAGGATAATCAAGTTCAGAATCAGCGCCAAGTCGGCGTTCACGCCCGCGCCCTTATAATACACCAGCATGAAAAGCATCACGGCGACGAAGCCGACGATGGAGGCGACCACGCCGTGCCGGATCGAGTCTGCCCCCAGCGACGGTCCGACTGTCTCCTCAGATTGGATATGGATAGAGGCCGGCAGGGCTCCCGAATTCAGCACCAGGGAGAGGTCTTGAGTCTGCTGGGGCGTGAAGGCTCCGCTCGTAATCTCGCCCCGATCGCTGATCTGGGAATGGATTTCAGGAGCTTCCACCACCCGATTATCAAGGATGATAGCGAGCAACTTTCCTACATTGGCGCCGGTGACGCGGCTAAAGCGTTCCGCGCCGTCGCGGGTGAGCGTGAAGCTCACGCTGGGCCGCCCGTTCTCGTCATGCGACGGCTGGGCTCCGCCGGGACTGAGGTCGCGCCCGGTGATGGCGGGAATCCTGTTCAGGATGTACCAAGACTCGCTGCCGTTAGGCCCCCCCGCGCCGGGAAGCAACTGACTATCGGGAGGCAGAATCCCGCCGTGCGCCTCGAGCGCGGCCTCTTTACTCGAATAAGGACCATCCTGAACGATGCTCAGCTCGAGCATCGCTTGAGCCTGGATGACATCCCGTACGCGGGTGGGATCATCCAGGCCGGGAAGTTCGATCACCAACTCGTAGTCGTCCGCTTTGCCGTACTCCGCGATGGTCGGCTCGGCGATGCCAAGGCGGTTGATGCGATTGTTGATCGTATTCATCGCCTGTTCCACGGTGGCGGTGCGGATAGCAGCGGCCGCGCTGGCCTTGAGGGCGAGGACACGGGCACTGGCGTCGCCCGACACACGGCTCAGGTCCCAATCGGAAAACTGCTCGGTGGCCAATGCCTGGACATCCTGTGACCTTTCTTGAGGAACACCCTTGATCAGGATATGCGTACTGTCGGTCTTCTCGATGTCGGCATAAGGAATGTTCCGCTTCTTGAGCTCGTCTTTGAAGCGCTCGATCGCCTGGTCGGCGGTAGCATTCACCGCGTCCTCCACCTTCACTTGCACCACGAGGTGAGTTCCGCCCTTCAGATCGAGACCCAGACGGATCCGGTCGGCCACATTCTGCTTGAGCTCGCTGATATTCTTCGGAAAACCGATGATGGCGAACAGGCAGATGATGAGCGCGCCCAGAATCACCAGCGCCCGGTTACGAATGCTTTTTTCCATGAATAATTCCCCTTACGTCATCTCTTTTACCCAGGGAGCGCGGGCGTCCCGCCCGCTCTTGCGCATTGACGTTAACGATCGTCGATTGAAGGAACCGCTTTGGCTGCTGCCGATCCTCGAATCGGCCACCAGCAACCACCAAATGAAGAGCGGGCGGGACGCCCGCGCTCCCAGGCTCTCTGGCAGCTCTTGCCGAAAACAAATGACTTCGAAGCAATCGGCAATACAGAGACAGGGTTTCTTCCTAACTTCTCAAAAAACGGCCCTCACGCTCCCCTAACAAATTGATTTGACTAGGCTTAGATGTGGTGGCTTCGTTTTTCCCCCAACCCGCCCCCCCCCAATATATTTTAAGGGTTTAAAACAAATGGGTAGTTTTTGTTAGTTTGCATTTTTAGTGC
>Ga0335078_10005734_pt1 | contig 18362 bp, 9 predicted proteins | sample Lox_Sample_32_FD_206711 | JGI IMG/M metagenome (GOLD analysis project Ga0335078, IMG submission 206711) | Soil microbial communities from Loxahatchee National Wildlife Refuge, Florida, United States - Lox_Sample_3.2 | ecosystem: Environmental > Terrestrial > Soil > Wetlands | place: USA: Florida... | reverse complement strand
AGCAGACTGAGCTGCTCAAGCTTCTGAAGTATTGCGGATGCGGCCACTTTATGTCCCATCGGGCTGAAATGGGGATCGCATGTTAAGGAAAAGTATGGCCACTGCAGATGATTCGCATCGCGATTTGTCTGAAAATATGGAGCCAAAGTATCGAACGGTACACCGGCCTTATCGGCGGCTTCTCGCACATGCTCGGGGAACTTCGACGGAACCAACTGGTCCGGAACGTGCCCGATCTGTTTCTGCAATCTGTCGCGCCACCCTGGATCAATATCAGCAAAATCAGGCCACAGCAATAGTTGAAATTTGCTGCCATCCGCCGTCACTTCTTGTCCCAGCCGGGCTAGAACCTTGGTCGTTACCGTCCAAGCCTTCTGCCACTCTGGATCCGGGTCGCTGCTGTAAGTTCCGAAATAGATTGGCGCTCCTCGCCAGGTGTGCGGAGCGTAATCGAACTTGAACCATATACGATCGAGGTAATAGAACAACCGCGAATGGCGTTCTACCCACATCTGAAGTCCATTGAATGTCCGTGATTCCACCGGCTGAAATACCAGCTCCCCATTCGGGCCAAGGTTGTAATAGGGTGCGTACCAGGTGTGAATTCCGTAAGATTCCGGCTGCAGCGTCGATGAATTGTTCATCACGTCGTTGTCGGAAAAAGTCAGAACAACGACATCCGGGTGAAACTGCCGGATTTTGTTTTCGTAAAGGAGCAATTCCTGCGTCGTCCCAATGCCGCCGATGCCAAAGGCCAAAACTTCAACATTCGAATAACCTCTGTCGCGCAGCATCTGCTCCATCTGGATGTTCATGACCTCGTTCGGCTGCACATGGACAGCTTCGACAACCGAATCACCGATCAGAGCGATGCGATAAGTTCCGGCTGGCTTAGCGAGAGTGCGTTCGCGGTCGCGAAAGCCCCACGAATTCGTTTGCACCAGCCCTTGAAAACAACCGCGACGGTGAACGACGCTGACATTCGGAATCAGCGACTCACCCAAAACCGGGTCGTACTGCCGGAAGATTCCGCTTTCATACTTTCCGAGCGGAAGAATCTGTAAGACCACCTCGCCCAAGAGCGCGAATGCGACGAAGGCGATGATCAGGGACAGAATCGAGAAGACGATTTTCTTGGGCAGAGACAACGGCGGCTGACCGCTGCTGCTCTGCGGTAAGACTTCGGTGTTCTCTTCTTTGATCATCGCTGCGCTCTTGAAGAATGCGGCAGATCGTTGGATCCGCCGCAGACTCTGCCTATTGGACCGTTACCGGGATCTTCACCCATGACTGCAGGGCACCGAATTTTCCGACGACTGTCGTCGTGTAACTTCCGGGAGGAGTTGTAGTGCTTGTATTGATCGTCAAGGTCGCTGGAGTGCCGGGCATCACCGAGCTCGGATTGACCGAGCAGGTAGAGTTTTTCGGGCATCCACTGACAGTGTAATTTACGGTCTGGTTGAAGCCTGCGAAAACCGTGAGTGTGATCGTCGATGTCGAGCCGTTCCCGTGAGTGATCGTCAGAGATGGCGGGTTGGCGTTCACCGTGTAATACGGTCCGTCGCCGCTCAGGTTCACCGTCTGCGGGCTGCCCGAGGCATTGTCATTGATGAGGAACGTCGCGGTTCGCGGTCCATATGTCTGTGGTGTGAAGGTCAGCGTCACGGTGCAGGTGACGTCAACACCCAGATTGACAGGCAGGGTGCCGCAAGTGGTAGCGGTCTGAGCGAAGTCTCCAGGATCAGCTCCGCCGAAGCTGAAGCTGGTCATGTTCAGGTCGACTCCGCCGGTACTCTTAATCGTCACGGTCTGGGGAGTGCTGGTTTGACCAATCCCCCACGCTCCGAAATTCTTTGGGGGCGTGACAGTCAATGCCGGAGTGAGGTGGACCGTGCGGATACGGTTGTTGGCGTTATCCGCAATGTACATATTGGATTGCCCATCGACGACTAATCCTTGCGGAGAGATTTTAGTCGCGGTAGAAACCGCCAAGCCGCCGTCTCCGCCGAAACCTCCGATGCAAGTCTGGGGCGCGTCGCCGGCAACGGTTCCGATCGTGTAGGTCAGCGAATCGACCCGCCGAACACAACTGTTGTTGCCGCCCGCGATGAAGAGGTTATTACCCGGGTCCATCGCAAGCTCCAGAGGATTCCATTGGCTGGCGTTGAGTGCTTGGCCGCCGTCACCGCCGAACTTTCCGGCGCCACTGAAGGTGTAGAGGCTCAATTGGCCGGCGGTGTTCACCATGCAAACTTCGTTAGCATAGGAATCGTCGATATAAACATTGTTGTTGGAATCGATTGCGATCCCGGACGGATGGTTCAGGTTAGCCTTGGTTGCGAGAACAGAATTGGGTGGTTTCAGATTGTTCGGAACGCAGGCCAGGCCAGTGTTTCCGCTACCGGCAAAATTGGAGATGTTCCCGCTCACCGCATTCACGATGCGAACGCGATTCTCGGTGTAGTCCACGATATAAAGGTTGCCCGCGCTATCCAGGGCCACGGCCTGCGGAGTTGAGAATGTTGCATTCACCGCGGGACCGCCGTCTCCGCAGCTTTGGTTCGGCTTGCAGGACAAGCCATTTCCGGCATAGGTGCTGATGTTGCCAGTCGTACCGTCGACTCGGCGGATAACGAGGTTTCCGGCATCAGCGATCCAGAAGTTACCGTGCGCATCCACGGTTACTCCGGTTGGGCCATTCAGGGTTGCGCTGGTCGCTGGCCCGCTGTCTCCGGTGTAGCCTGCGATTCCGGTTCCAGCAACGGTTACGATGGAGCCGCCGCCTGCCAATACTTTGCGGATCCGGTTATTCGCCGTGTCTGCGATGTAAAGATTGCCAGCGCTGTCTTCGGCTACGTTGTAGGGATTCGCGAGAGTGGCGGCTGTGGGCAAGCCGTTGTCACCACCATTGCCGCCGCCTGCCACGGTTGAGATATTGCCCGAACTCAACTGGCGCACGCGCTGGTTACCGGTATCGCCGATCACCAAGTTCCCGGCCGAGTCCAGAAACACGCTACTCGGAATGTTCAGTTCCGCTGTTGTTGCCGCGCCATCGCCGTTAAATCCACCAACGCCCGTTCCAGCAACCGTGCTGATGAAACTGGTGCTGGCCGTGACGAGCCGGATCTTGTGATCCAAAGAGTCAGCGACATAAATGTTGTTTGAACTGTCGAGGTATACGGAAGTCGGGAAGTGCATCTTGGCGCTCAGCGCCGCAGCTCCGTCGCCGCACGTGTTCGTCGGGATGTTGCAGATCGCGCCGCTGCCGGCAAAAGCAGTAATGACGCCGGTCGTCGGATTCACAATGCGAATGCGGTTGTCGCGAGTATCGGCAATATAGAGGTTACCCGCCGTATCAAAACCGACGCCTTCGGGAAAGTAGAGCAGTGCTGACGTCGCCACACCGCCGTCGCCGCAGGCACTTGTGGGGTTGGTGCACTGGTTGGAGCTGACGTTCACGCTTCCAGCTACGGTCGCGATATTGCCGGCCGCTACGGTGACGCCGAAAACGGTAATCGAAGACGACTGCGTGTTCACGACGCGAACGCGGTTATCAAATGAGTCTGCGATATATGCATTTCCCTGGGCATCAAAAGCGATGGCCATCGGAAGGTTGAAGTCTGCCTGGGTAGCCGGGCCGCCATCGCCGCAGGGCGCGGTGTTGGGCTCGCACTTAACGCCGCTTCCGGCAAAGGTCGTGATGGTGCCCGATGGGCTCACCATGCGAACACGCGAGTTGCCGGGGTCGACAATGTAGATATTGCCCTTGCTATCGATCGCCAGCCCGCTGGGTAGCGCAAGAATCGATTGTGACGCGGGGCCTTTGTCGCCACCAAAACCGCCGTAGCCCTGTCCGGCAAAGGGCAGAACCAAGCCATTTGTAAGTTCAAAGACGTCTGTGGAAGAAGGAGAGGCAATGTACGTGTTGCCCGAGGCGTCGCGAATCGCTGCCGTCGGACCGGGCAGATCGATCGCCGAAGGCGCAACACCGCTCGCGTTCGGGCTGCTTCCCGCATAGGTACTGATGATGTTCTGGGCTGCGGAACTCGAGGGTATCAGCAATGCCGCAAGAACGGCTAAGAACGAGAGGGCAAGCGTCTGACCTCTCTTTTGCGAGCTCCGACTCTTAGATCGTTGCTCAAAACTGTTGCGGCGATTGACGGTGGTGAACAAATTCACGACTTACCTCCACTGTTTTCTAAAATTGCTGGAAAACAACCCCTTGGGACGCTACGGCTGGTCTCCCCTGACCTACCGCACTAAACACTCATTGCCGGATAACCGAGGCGATCGAGAACGCTCCCGGTGTACTGCTGGAAAAGTTGGGCCTGGGCCGGCGTGAAGGATTGGCTCCAGCCTCCGACCGATCCTTCGCGGATGAAGCGCCCTCTGGCCGAAGCCTTTTGCGGATTTACTTTTTCTTTGGCGCGCATTCTTTCAACGGAATTATTAGCGATGGCCCGCTGAATCTTCTCCCGCTGCACTGGCAATGCAAGAAACTCCATCATCGCGGCCAGCGAATCTTCCGGGCTGCGACGCATTTCGTCGTAGCGCACCAGCAGAACGTTCGCGCGCTTTTCGTCCTTGGCCTTCATCCAGGAGTTCACGTGCGAAGCCCAGGAGCCAAAAGGATTAACCACCCCGCGCAAAAATCTCTGCAAATAGACTTCGAAATCATCCGAGGCCAAGCCCAGAGCTTTCTGATAGGCAAATTCCGACAGGGCCACATCGCGGACGTCGCGGACCAGGTAGATGGCTTTCTTATAGGCCGGGCGGAAAGGCTCGTGCGTCTTGATCAGTCGTCCGCCTTCTGCAAACACGGGCCGAGCTTGATCTTGTTGGCCGATGTCTGGAACTAATTCGTGGACATTTTTGAAGGTAGACTCGCCCACCAAGATTTCGTACAGCATGAAGCGGAGCCATGTGTTTCCGGATCGTGGGTAGGAAGCGACGAAGACGTCCGACGAATTGAGACCGCGGTGACGTACCCAAGATAGAGGGTGGTGAGCCGGGCTTTTCGCAATCTTGTGTCGAACCTTGCGCAGGATCAGCATTGGTTATAGTTCCCTCTGGAATAATTCGGGATAGCTAAACGGTCGCAAAATACGCGTGTTGCTCTTCAGGCTGGACCCTTGCCAGCCGCAAAAGTTGAGTGCTAAGGACCATCAGCGCGATCAAAATCATGTAAGACGCATCTGGGCGTCCACCGAAGGTTGCGTTGAACATTCCGTTCACGAACAGGTTGATCAGCGACGCCATGCAGCCGATCGCGATATAACGAATCTCTGCCGAGTGCGACTGATGAATCGCCTTCCACAAATTCCATGTGATCACAAACAGGACGATCAGCAGGAGCAACAGTCCCACCGCGCCGTTGTTATACAAAATCTCTACCAGGCTGTTGTGCATGTGACTGCTGGAAAATGGCGTATTCGGATATAAAACGGCGATGAATCGCGATGAGTTAAATCCGTGGCCGAAAATCGGTTTCTGCACAATAAAGGGCCAAACGAAAGCCCAGAGGTCGGTTCGTCCGGTGAAACTTCCAAACTGCTCGAGCTTCATGTAGTTCGAAAAATACTGAGAGAGGGCTGTGAACCGCAGGGCCAACGCGAACCCTGTTCCTACCACCACAATAAATCCCATGGCAGCTTTGAAGCGCTTCTGCAGGGCGTAAAAGATCAGTCCCGAAAATACGCCTGCACCGATACCCGCCTTGCCGCCAGCGAGAATCATCAAAACGAACGCCAGCACGGCAATGCCCATAACATAGCCGCGCTTCTTAGGCGGATAAAGCGTCAAGCACAAGACCAGGAGAAGTCCGGCAAGACCAGAAATTGCGGTGGGGCCTTCATGAAAACGCTGCTGCAACTCGCCCGTGGGATCAGCGAGTGGATCCGCTTCGGTCAGCGATCGAATCGTCGGAATCACCGTAAGAACGACCAGAGCCGCGCAGGTAACACCCAGGAACGTCCGGATGCCCTGCACTTCGGAGAGCTCGTGTGCGCACAGATGAACCAGAACGACAACCAGTGCCAGCTTAAAAGCCCACGCGAGAGAAAACGCGATGTTCGGCGACAGAGCGCAAGACGCAATGCTGAGCAGAGTAAGCCAGGATATCCATTTGTAATCCCCCTGGAACATACCCTTTAGATATTGCGGATTCTTGAAGAGCAGGACCAGCATGGCCCCGGTGGCCACAATCCACAGAAAAGCTTGAGAGTATGCCTGCGAGGCGAAGTCTGCACTCGAGGTGCTGGTCAGGGTGCTGCGATACGAGAACACTTCCTCGGAGACCAGCATGGACCACCAGATCGTGAAGATAAGCCACTTGGCCTGTTGTGCCCGATCCCGGCTGTATCCCGCCGCGATCGCAAGCAGCCCGAAGAAGAACATCGACACCACGATGACGGTGAATGTGTCGGTCTGGATCAGGTATTCGCCGGCGACCGAAAAAAGAAGGTAGGTGCCGATCACCAAGCCGACCAACACGGCAATGGTTGATCCTGTGATCCAGGATTTCGCTGGGCGTTGAAGTTGTGGTATTGAACTCATCTGTCTGGCTACTTCGGTGAGACTATGCTGCGCCGGAGCCCTTCAGTACCGCTGGAATGGTCTTCATCAGAATCTCGAAGTCCAGCCAAAGAGACCATTGATCGATGTATTGGAGGTCGAGTTCCATCCACTTCTCGAAGGGAATGGAATTGCGCCCAAGCACCTGCCACAGGCAAGTGATTCCGGGACGAACGCTGAAACGGCGGCGGTGCCAGTCTTCGCTGAAGCCCTCGTAGTCGCGAACCGCCATCGGTCGCGGGCCAACCAGGCTCATGTCGCCCTTCAGTACGTTGAATAGTTGCGGCAGTTCGTCAATGCTGGTTTTGCGAAGGAACTTGCCAAGCGGAGTAATACGCGGATCATTCTTGATCTTGAAAACCGGTCCGCTCACTTCGTTCAGGTGTTCGATTTCTTTCATCCGCCGCTCCGCATCGGCCACCATCGTGCGGAACTTGAAGATGTGGAAACGGCGCTTATTCAGGCCCATACGCTGTTGCAGAAAGAGGACGGGGCCCGGGGAGGTCAGTTTGATGAGGATTGCGGTGATCACCAAAAGCGGAGAGAGGAAAATGATGAGCGACAGAGAAAGGGTAAAGTCCAGCGCGCGTTTGATGATTGCGCCCCAGCCATCGTGCATGACTCCGCGACGGTGGGTAATGTGCGAGTCGCCCTCGAACTCCTCTGTGCGTGACTGAGTGTGCTTCAGGTCGAAAATGTTAGAGATGAACCGAAGGGTGATCCCTTGCTCCTCGCAAATCTGAGCAATCTGAGTGGCGTGCGGATACTTCGACCGCATCGGCAGAGTGACCACAATCTCATCTACCACATTGGAGCGGAGGAAATGGCGCAGCTCGGAAAAATTGCAAGCCACCGAGTATCCGCTGCGCGAGAACTTCTGCAGCCCATCCCACTCCTCGTCGACGAATCCGGCAATCCGGTACCCCAGCCACGGACTCTGCTCGATCTTTTGAGCAAATCGCACGGCTTCTTCGTTGGTACCTGCGATCAGCATGTGCCGGAGGTTTTTGCCATGCAGTCGCACCTGGCGAAGGACCGTGCGTACTGCAAAGCGTCCCGCCATTGTCGTGAAGGTTACGGAGACCCAGAACACGCCAATGAAGATGTAGTTCACCATCTCCGCATGGAAAAGCAGTGCGGCGATGTAGATCAACCCGGTCCCGATAGTCGTCGCTTTGAAGATGTCCAAAGCCTCGTCGCGGCGGCGAGAGAGGCGCCGTGACTCATACAACTCGCAGGAGACAAGGACCTGGTTCCACAGATAGACAAATCCGAGGAAGAGCAGGACGTTCTGAATTTTTACGCGGAACTCAAGAAAGTCTGGGAGAGAAACGCTACTGAAAATATGCTTGACCGTAAGCGTTCCAAGCCCAAAGCACAGCAACATCACGACGATGTCGCATATTTGGACTACGTTACGAAGAGTTTTTCTAGGATTGTTTCCCACGGGTAGAGACTCCAAATCGCCGGTTGGATTTCAACTTGGAGGGGAGCGCCTGACAGCAGAACCGAAGCGGCTGTCAGGCTTTCCAGAACGAGAGGGTTTCTATAGCGACGGGCTTTCGAATCGAGTTGCGTCGCCTGCCGACACTGCGGCTTCTGCACCGCCTACTGCATGGCCATGGCCATTGCCGTTACCGTTGCCATTGTGTCCGTTACCGTTATGCCCATTGCGGCCATAACCGTTATTGCTAATGCGTTGAGGAACTGCCGCCAACACCGGAATGTTCAACTCGGAGACCACATCGGCCGGTGTGCGCAGAGATGAATCGAGGTGCTCGACCGTGAATACCACGCCGACGCTGACCGTAGCGGCCAACAGAATGCCAGCGAGGGCATACAACCAGCGGTCGTCGCTGGGAATCGATGGAACCGAAGGTGCCTCAGCCACGGCAACGTTCAAAATGCGCTGCGTGTCAAGGGCGTCGGACATGCGCGCTTCTTCGCGCTTGCGCAGGTAAAGCAAGTAGTTGTCTTCATCGGCTTTAGCAGTACGAAGCAGATCCTGCTGGGCAAGATCCTTTTCTTCCAACTGTGTCGCATTCTGTTGATAGACACCTACGATTGCCTGCAACGCGGTTTCACGCGCCTTTAAAGAACTGTAGTCGGATTTCGCTTTGGCCAACTCTGTGCCGATCCAGGCGTAGGTCGGATTCTGATCCGTTACTTCCTCGCGCAGCGGCTTGGCTTCTTCTTTCGCGATCGAATCCTTGGTATCGGCGATTTCCTTGTCAACTTCCTGGACGAGACGATACCCAGGCTGATATTTGGTCAACAATTCGGTGCGCTTCAATTCGAGCGTCAGCAGGGTGCTCTTCAGTTGTTGGAGCACAGAAGCATCGTCGGTCTGCCGTAACTGCGTAGTAACGCGATTCGGAATCGCAGCTTCCTGCTTCTGCAGGTCCTGGATGCGCTGTTCAGTCGAGGCGAGATCGGCTCGTGTCTGCTGCAGACTGGCGTTGAAGTCGCTCAGCTTTTGCAGGGTGATGTCACGCGCGAGCTTTGGCGCTACACCGCCTTGCTCTTTGGCAAACTGTTGAAGCTGGGTCTCGGCACCTTCCAAATCCTTGCGATACCGGGCGGTCTCCTGCTCGAAGAACTGCAACTGTCCCGGTGGACGATGAACATCAAGATGCTTCTCGAGATAAGCGCTTGCCAGCGCTGACAGCACTTGTGCCGCCTGCTTTGGATTCGACGAGGTGTATGTGATTGCGATCAGGTCGCTGCGGTGTACCGCTTCGATCTTGACGTTGCCTTTCAAACGCGCCATCGCCTTGGCGATGCGAGCATCTTCGCCACGGTGCAGCAGCCAGGAGGTGAAGCTCTTGTGGTTCTGCAAGCCGCAAGCTAAGACGGTCTGACGCAGAACATCATCGCTTTCCATCAGCGCGATTTCCGAGTTCAGTTCTTCTTCGCTGATGTCATCGCGAATCTGTAATTGCGCGTTCTGTTCCGGAGTGACCACTGGATCAACGCGTTCGCGCTTTACCAGGATCTTGGTCGTGGCCTTATATTCGGCAGGCATGAGCAACACGGTGATCAGCGTGCCGAGCACCATTCCGGCAAAACACAGAACAAGAATGCGCTTGTGACGGAATCCGACTGCGACCATGTCGCGCAAGGTGAAGGACAGCGGCCGCGTCGTGTTGCTCTGACCAAAATCTTGGTTCGTCATAACAGTCTCCTCAAACTACCCAAACTGCTGGGTTCTGAACTGGGTTTCAGCAAGCGCTAGGGAGCGATATTTCCGTACGCGCCGACGCCAGCATTGGGAATGAACGGCTTGATCTTCGAAATTGCGTTCTTGGGAACGTACACCATGTCACCGGGCTTCAGGCGCGGATCCTCGTGAAGGTTGCGCTGTTTCAGCATTTCCTTGACGTTGAAAACCTTCGCTTCGAGCCAGTCATCGTTCACTCGGCGGAACAGCAACACCTGCGAGTGTTTCGCGGTTTCGTTGAAGCCGCCTGCCATTGCAATCGCTTCGGTCAGGGTGACGTCGCCGCGCAGGTCGTATTTTCCAGGGTGGACAAACTGTCCGCTCGCGGTGAAATAAGGCTTTTCGAAATCTTTCAAGACCACGACAACCAGCGGATCGTTCAGAATTTTATTGTAAGCGTCATGCAAAGTTTTAGTCAGCTCCGGCACCGTTTGCCCGGCGACATGAACATCTCCAACGCCCTTTAAGGTGATGAATCCATCGGGCTGCACAACCACGGATTGGTTGAACTCGGGACTCAATTCGAAAGTGACGTCAAAGCTATCTCCGGCCCGGATCGCGTAGCGCGGGTTCCGCTCCTGAAATTGCACGTCTTTGTCGGTTGACGAACTGGTGGCCTTTGCGCTGACGGGCATCGGTCCGCTCTGTGCGAGACTCGATCCAGCTGCTGCCAACAATCCAATCAGTACTGCGAAAAGCATCCGTTTCATGATGAGTTTTCCCTTTAGCTCGGTGCGGGCAAGTTGTTCGATTTCTATTCCATCTGCAGTGTGCAATGCAAGCTCTAAATGGGTTAGCCGTGCGTAGCTTCGCCCCCTCAGTCCCATTCCGTTAGGACCCCAGAAATGAAAAGGCACAGCCCAAGTTGTTGTCGGGGGGAGCCATCACTCCAGGGCCGTCCCTGGAGATGGGACGGATGACTGTCCAAACAGCGTATGCGGCTGGATTTACTGTCGCAAGAGGTCAAATTGCTTAGTTACTTACGACTCTAGGAGTTCCTAATTCTGAGAAGAAAGTCTCTTGCGTGATTTGCAAGTCATTTTGCCGGTGGTTTGGTCGATTCGGCAGTATTCGTGCCATTAACGCCTGCTTCTTTAGGTGTCTTGAGATGTTTTTGTAGCCCGGAAGCCAGCACATTTACGTTCGGCTCCCGGAACATTGAGGGGTGATTTCCGGGGATCCGATGGAACTCGATTTTGCCCTTGATCAAGTCCTTCCAGCCGATCTCAAAATTGAAGTAGCCCCCCTCCGGCCAGTCGCTCGATTGGAACAATACGATGTCTCCGGTGTAAGCGGATGGTTCGAAACGGTGATAAGCCGGGTGGATGATGGAGTCTGTATTCCGCAATTTCCCACCCCGGTCAGTTCCTCCCTCGGCCGTGAGTAGCCACATGGTGCGTTCTACCTTTCGCCGCGCTTCTTCGAGGCGGTGAAAGACATAGGCAGAACTCTCTTTCAAATCGAGCTTCAAAAGGTTGGCAACGTGGTACTTGATCCGGCCGGTATATCGTCCATCCCGCAACGGATTCTTGTAATAAGCGCCATTGTGGCCGTCGAACATGGCGAGAAGCGCGATCGGTTCACCCTCTGATTGAAGTTGGCGCGCAACTTCGTAGGCGATTACGGCATTCACGCACAGTCCCGCAATGTAATACGGCCCGTGCGGCTGAACCTCCCGCATCGCCTTGACCATAAACTTCGCCATGTCCTCGATCCGGTATGGTGTGGGCAACTTGATTGCGTCGGAATACGGAATATCCACACCGAGGAACGGCTGATCCATGCCGAGCTTTTGCGCCAGCAGCCGGAAGCGCGGGCCCGCTCTTATGCAGAACAGCGGCGGATGTGAGCCATTCGGCTGAATTTCGACGATCGCTCGAGCCCTGAGGCTCTGGTCGGGGCTTCGCAGCGCATCGGCCATCATCTCGACCGTCGGTGCCTGAAAAACAAATGCAAGAGGCAAAGACTGGTGAAATTCCTGTTCGATTTCGTACAGAAGTTTGGCGGCCAGCAGCGAATCTCCGCCTAGTTCGAAAAAGTCTTGTGCGACCTCTGCGCTCTGAATTGCCAGGATATTCTTCCAAATCGTGATCAGCTTGGTTTCAATCGAATCCTGCGCGATCGCGGCACGAGTCATGTTCGATTCGTTCGTAACTGCTGTTTGCTTTGCCAGGGCCGGGCGATCAATCTTGCCGTTTGGTATTCGCGGCAACTTCTCCATGAAAACGAATCCCGACGGAACCATGTAGTTCGGCAACCTTGCCTTCAGGAAAGCGCGTAACTCGGCGGCTGATGTCGCATATTTTTCAGTCACGACGACGTGCGCGATCAATCGCGGCTTTTGAGAAGCCTCTTGTACCGTAACCACGGCTTCTCTGACATCCGGATGCGCCGATAAGATGGTTTCGATTTCCCCCAATTCAATTCTTAGCCCACGAAACTTGATCTGTTCATCGACCCTACCGAGAAAGTGCAAATCTCCTTCCGCGTTGTATCGCACGACATCGCCGGTTCGATATATTCGTTCTCCTGGGCTTGCCGCGAAGGGATCGGGTAAGAACTTCTCGAGCGTGAGCCCCGGTTTGTTTCGGTAGCCTCGCGCCACTCCGTCGCCCGCGATGAACAACTCGCCCGCAACACCTGGCGGAAGCAGTTGTAGATAGCGGTCGAGCACATAGGCTCTTGTATTCGCGATAGGGCGCCCAATTGGAACGGCATTCTCTTTCTGCAACGCACGCCCAAATTTATAGACCGTGCTCCAGACCGATCCTTCCGTGGGTCCATATTCGTTGAATAACTCCACTCCCGGTAGGACCTGTGAATGATGGTCAACCAACTGGGCTGTCGATGCTTCTCCGGCCAGGATCACGCGCCGCAGTGATTTCAGCATTTCAGGGCTCACGGTATTCAGCACTTCGTTGTAGAGAGACGGCACGCAAAGAACACTGCTGACTTTTTCTCGTAAGATCAGCTCAGCAATTTGCCTGGCCTCGATGTTCTGTTCCGCTGGCAAAAGAACAAGTGTTCCACCTGAGCAAAGCGCATGAAATATGGTCGCCACCGAGCTATCAAACCCGATCGACGACAGCAGCAGGTAAGTGCCGTCGGTATCGCCATAAAAATCGAGTCGAGCGCTGTTGGAGTGGCCCAGGTTTCCGTGTGTTACCTCGACGCCTTTGGGTTCGCCGGTGGAACCCGACGTATAAATAATGTAGGCAAGATCGCCGCATTCGACGTCTTCTGGTTGTTTTTGCGGGACGGCAGCAATTTCCTTCCAGTCGGCATCGAGCTTAACGATACGAATGTTGTTTGCTGCGGCAATTGACGGCAATTTTGCTTGCGTTAGCAAAACGGGTGCTTGGGAATCTGTCAGCATGAACGCAAGCCGCTCCGTGGGGTAGGTAGGATCCATCGGGACGTAGGCGCCACCCGCCTTCAAAATCCCCAGAATTCCTACAATCATTTCCAGCGAGCGCTCCATACAGAGTCCAACGGGAATCTCTGGACCTACACCAAGCCGTTGCAGATAGCTCGCCAGATGCTCTGCTCTTTGATTCAGTTCCGCGTAGCCGAGCGCTCCCGCACCGCATTTCAACGCGATTGCGGTCGGCGTTTTCTGAGCTGCATTCTCGAACTGCTGATGAACGGGAATAAAGGGAAATCGCTTCTGGGTCGCATTCCACTCCAGCAGCTTTTGACGCTCTGCCCCAGCAAGAATCGAGATCTCGCTCAGCCGCTGGTCGGGATTGGCAACAACCGCTCCAAGTAAGGTCAGCCAGCACTCGACCATCCGCGAAATCGTCGACTCGTCAAATAGGTCGGTGCTGTAAATCATTCGCCCGGAGATACCATTCGGGCGCTCATCGAGAACGACGCACAAATCAAACTTGGCGGTTCCGGTCTCAACTTCAATTGGTGTCAGATCCCAGCCCGGATAGACATTAGTGAACGAAGGCTCCATCGACAGCAGCACGCGAAACAAGGGATTTCGCGTGAGTTCACGGTCAGGGTGAAGCTCTTTCACGACCTGATTCAGCGGCATGTCACCGTGCGACAAGGCATCGATCGTTGTTTTGCGAACCCGTTCCAGTAACTCTTTGAATGTCGGATCGCCTGCAAGATCGTTTCGCAAAACGATGGTGTTCAAGAAGAAGCCGAGCAATTTGTCCGAGCCAGGATAATTGCGGCCCGCGGTCACACTGCCGATCAGAATGTCGTCCTGGCCGGAATATCTCGAGAGCAGCGCATTCAGGGCCGCTAATACTGTCATGAATAGCGTCGCACCATACTGGCGGCTCAAGGCACGCAATCCATCGGTTACCTCGGATGGAATCGCGAACGTCTGCATCGCCCCGCGAAAGCTCTCAACCGATGCCTGTGGCCGATCGACCGGCAATTGCAGGACCGGCACCGGTCCTGAGAGCTTGTCCTTCCAATAAGCGATCTTTTGTTCCTGACTAGCGCTTCGCGACGACTCGCGTTGCCAAATCGCGTAATCAGCATATTGAAAGGGCAAAGCAGGCAGAGGGTCGGCCTGTCCTTTAAAGAACGCTTCATAAAGCGCAACCAACTCCGGAAGGAATACCTGGTACGCAGTGACGCCGTCAAAGATCAAATGATGGCAATTTACGAATAGCCTGTACTCTTCTTTTCCGACTCGCGCCAATTGCGCGCGAATTGGGGGCCCGGCGGAGAGATCAAAAGGTCGTCGCGCATCCTCAGTGGCCAATTGCAAGGCTGCGGCTTTCGCGTCGGTTTCAGGAAGAGCAGAGAAGTCTTTGACCGGAAGCTTGAATTCAAAGGGCGGATGGACCATCTGAACCGGTTGCCCATCAACAACGTTGAAACTGGTACGCCAGGCCTCGTGTCGCCGGATGATTTCCGTAAATGCGCGTTGTAAGGCAGAAACATCGAGCGGACCATGCCGATGGATGGTAAACGGTTCGTTGTAGGCCGGAGTATCAGGCGCCAGCTGCGCGTGCAGCCAGACCTGTTCCTGAGCGAATGTCAGCGGTGCGGTGGCGTTCGGCGCGCGCTGACCAATTGTCGGGCCAGCGGTAGCCTGCGACCGCTCCAGAAGGTAGTCCTCCAGTCGCTTCTGCTTCGGCTTCGAGATTTCGAGCGTTTCAGCCATCAGTTCGTTGTCTGCGCTCGTGATATGGCGATGCCAGAACCGCGTTGCGTGAAGTTCACAAAGTCACCATTGGTTAGATACTCGACATCAGACCGCCGGCCGACGTAATCGAAAATTTCCCGGACTTGTCCCCATAAATCGAGCCGCTCGATCTCCCACGGATGCCCGTACAAATGCCAGATCCCGCCATCACGAAGTACCCGGTCAAAAAAGTGCTTTCCCAACTGTAGCCAGCTCTGAAAATTCAATAGCTCCGGCGTCCCCTTCAGCAGCGAACCGACCGCTCTTGTTCTCAATAGGCTGCGAATGTAGTTTCCCCGATTATGTGGGTAGGCCTGAACCGTTACTGGAATCGCAAACGGAATCACGTCGCTGCTGTGGGATAGCATCTGCGTCGTGCGTGCGCCGTGATATCCGGCGTTCTGCACGGCTTGCATCACGGCAGAATTGAAACGACCTTTCGGGTAGCAGAACATAGTCACTTCCCGTGACAATATCTGCTCAAGCGTCTTCTTGCATTCGCTGACCTCGCGAAGGAGTTCCGATTGTCCAACCTCGGTAAGAATGGCGTGAGAAACGGTGTGGCCGCCGATCTCAAAACCTGCAGCGGAAAGATTGCGGAGGTCATCAGCCGAAAGAAGGGAATCACCACCGAGCTTTCCGGTCGGGACATAGAAGGTTCCCGGCAACCGGTAAGCGCTAAGGAGTTCAGCGATTTTCAAGCCACTGCGGGCGTCGTCGTCCCAACTGGTGGTAACGATGGCGTGTGGCTTTTCCCTCATAGGCTGCGCGGCGCAGCGATTCAGTCGGCTGGCACGGGCTCTGGAACCGGCGCGCTGCTTCCTTTCATCTCGGTGAGCTTTCGTCCGAACAGGATGAAGGCCACCACCACGTAAAGGAAGTTGGCGCAAATCATGCTCCATATTACGCCCTGCAGACCAAAGTACCGCGTGGCAGGAATGCCGAAGAGGATGGCAACGACGCTGGCTGCGGAATTCGCCACAAACAGCGACCGCGGGGATTCCATCGCGCGCAGCAGAATGGCGGGGCCAAGGCTGGCGCTCCAGATCGTCGTTTCCAAAGCGAAGAGCGGAATCAGGTAGGCGGAATCGAGATACTTTCCTGCGTAAAGGAACTGAAACAGTGGCTGCTTCAACGGAATGAGCACTGCCCAATAGCAGACCGATCCGGCCACAAACAAGGCAGCTAATTGCTTATTGAGCTTGGAAGCGTTCGCCTGGCCGGTTTCACTCTGCACTCGTGCGGCATAGGGCAGGAACAACATCGAGAGGGCCGCGTACGTCTGCAGAACCGGTGCGGCGAGATTCATTAAAGCCCGCAGATTGCCGGCCGCTGACATGCCAGAAAAGCTGCTGACCAGAGGAATGTAAATGTAGTTGGGAATCCATCCCACCACGCACGTTCCCAACGCCCAGCGTCCATACTCCCAATGTTTGTTCCAGGTCTCGCGCAGATCCGGATGGCCAGTCGCCTGGGGCAATCGGGCATTCAACTGAAAAGCCATGACGATGCCGCTGACCAGCGCCGCTGCTCCCATGACGAGGAAGGCAGTGAACGAAGAAAGCCAGCCCATCTTGAAAACCACAAAGACGCCGCCAACAACCATCAAGCAATAGAAAATCGAACCGAAGGCCGCAGGTCCCGGCGAGAGCTTGAGATAAAATCCGCGCCGCCCCAGCCCATGCGCCAGAATGAACGGTGTCGCGATCGTCATTCCAAAGAATGAAATGGAGAGCAATGGCGAGTGTCCGATGATCCCGGCAGCGATTCCGCCTGCGCCAAGCAGAACGCACAGCACCAGGCTGAGCACCCAGTGAATGGTCAGGGTGGTCTTGAGGTATCCGCGAAGGTTGTCGAAGAAGAGCGTGCCGGAGAAGACGGAAAGTGGCTCTAGTAACAATGATTGATATAAGAAGCCGACCAGAATGAAGAAGCTGAACACCAATGCATACGCGCCGTATTCGCGCGGAGCCAGCCAGCGCGCCAGCAGGATTCCGAGGACGAAGTTGGACCCCGAAATCAGGCCGTAATCGACGACGGCCAGGCCGCCCTTGGTGACCCAGGAGATCACCTGTTTCGGACTGAACTTCTTTGCCGGCTGGGTTTCTGGCTTCATACCGCCGTGTCCGTCCCCCACGCTATTGCCGTTGCCATTCGAGGGAACGTTCATTTCGCGTTCTACTTTCAGTTGATCCATGAGATATGAATTTATTTCGAGTAATTCGGAGCAGCGATTGGCACCAGGATTCGAGAACTTTCGTTGGATGGTAGTTCTGAATTCCGTCCGTCGAGACAAGCACAGAGCTTCGCAGCCAGAATCTTCACTGCGGGTTCATTCAAAATATTTCCGTGATCACCATCGAACTCGTGGACTTCCAGGCCGCCTCCGGCAAATTGTTCCCAGCCGCCGCCCGAATCCTCCAAGCCGCGCAGGCCGCGCTCACGGGCGCGGAACAATGTGATTTTGCCCGGATAAAGGGATGGTTCGTAATTTTCTTCTGCTGCGACACACGACCGCCGGACCTCTTTCACAGCGGGTGGAAGAAACAAGAATTCAATTCTGCGGCGGATGCCTTTCTTGTACCGCGAAAGTTTTTTGGAGACGTAGCCAACCTTCTGTTCCAGCGGAAGGGACGAGAATCGCTGCCATAACGATTGCTGGCCATGAACGTAGGTGTCGACGAGAATGAGTACGCCGATATCCTCTCCATCCGCCAACAATTGCTTCGCCATTTCCAGAGCTACGTAGCCGCCGAAGGAATAGCCCCCGAGGAAATATGGTCCGTGCGGCTGAAACGCGCGCAAGTCGCGAAGGTAAACCTTGATCATATCTTCAACGCGCTTGAGCACCGGCTCGGTTCCGTCCAGTCCTCGCGCCTGAATTCCATAAAAGGGTTGATCTTTTGGGATATTTCTGGATAGATCACGAAATCGCAGCACGCTGCCACCCATTCCGTGTACGAAATAGAAAGCCGTCTTCGTGCCTTCGGGCTGGAGTGCAATAATCGATGACCTCGCACCGGAGGTTTTTCCCTGCACGAGCGCGGTTAGCTGTTCGATGGTCGGCGCTTCAAGCAAAACGGTCAGAAGCAGCTTGGTTCCAAATTCTTTTTCGACCGCTTGGGTCAGACGCACGGCCAGAAGCGAATGACCGCCAAGGTCGAAGAAATTGTCGCGAATGCCGATTGGCTTCCTGCGCAGTACTTGCTCCCAAATCCGCGCCATCCTTTTTTCCATCTCGTCGCGCGGTGCGGCAAAGTTCTCGTCGGTTTCGACGGCGCGTGCGGTGGGAACCGGCAAAGCTCGGCGATCGACTTTCCCATTCGGCGTGAGCGGGAACGACTGCAAAAATACGAAATCGGCCGGAATCATGTACTCCGGCAAATGCTTTTTCAAAAACTTCCGCAGTTCCGC